>JACKQG010004621.1_pt1 | contig 15868 bp, 5 predicted proteins | sample 8237621 | NCBI WGS metagenome assembly JACKQG01 (sample SAMN15677084, study PRJNA649215) | marine metagenome | biome: marine; feature: Black Sea; material: saline water; isolation source: suspended particulate matter (SPM) from the Black Sea western gyre | collected 2013-06-09/2013-06-10 | depth... | reverse complement strand
CCTCGCGCAGGCGGTCGCCGAAGCCGGAGTAGAGGGCGCTGAGGGCCTCCCAGGCGCCCTCTGCCTCGCCATTCTCGTAGCGCGACAGGCCGAGCCGGAACAGCTCGTCGGGGGTCGGGCGGTAGTCGTCCGTCGAGACCGCGCCGCGTTCGAGCACCCTGAGCTCCTTCGGCTTGGACAGCGCCAGCAGCTCGGGTTCGTAGGCGCTGCGCAGGGCCACCGGCAGCACCCGGTAGTCGCCGGGGAGGGCGCCGACCAATTCGAATTGCAGGTGGCCGGAGCCGGCGTGGGGGCCGACCTGGACCACCAGGACGCCGTCCCGCTGCTCCCAGCTCTGGAAGCCGCCGCTGACGCTGCCGTCGAGCACCCGCGCGCCGGCCGGCAGGGGCACCTCGAGCACCAGGAAGTCGCGCTCCTCGACCGGCTCGCCGCTGGTGTAGCTGCGGTAGAACTCCACCGCCACCCGCGCCAGGCCGCCGAGCGGCAATTCCGTGAGCTGGTTGGTCCAGCGGTCCCCGCTGTCCAACAGCACCGCGAAGCCGGTCGGCAGCTCGTGGCCTCGGTAGCGCGGCGTCGCCGCCAGGAAGTCGTGGCGGGTGACCCGGAAGCGGTTCTCCTTGCGTTCGCCGAGCTCGTCGGTGAAGCCGCGCAGGACCGCTGCGTAGTGCGGCCGGCCGCGTCCGCGGACCGACAGCTCGACCTTGACCCGCGTGGCGCCCGCCGCCAGCGCGTGGTCGAGCCGGACGCCGCTGGTCTCGGCCCCGAGCTCGAAGAGCTGCGGCTCGCTGTCGCCGATCTTCACCGACAATTCGAGCCGCTCCGCCGACGGGACCACCGAGGCCTCGCGCTCGGCCAGGGCGGCCACCGCCCAACCGCGCGCCCGCGCCGGCGACCACGGCCGGTGGGAGAGCAGGAATTCGGCGGCCAGGTTCGCCGCATCGCCGTCCGGCAGCGAGGCCTGCAGCGCCATCAGCGCCAGCGCGGTCATCTCCAGCGGCGAGCGGTTCCACGCCAGGTTGCCGTCCACCGGGCAGCGGCCGTGGCCGGCCCCGAGCTTGGCGGCCAGGAGCCCGGCGGTCTCGGCGGCCATCGGCTTGCGGTCCATGGCCACCAGAGCGAGGGCGGTGTGCGCCAGCGCCGCCGGCGACATGCCGCCGCGCTCGCGGTGGAGCGCGTTGGCGGCGGCGAAGTCGTGGCGGCCGTGGGCGGCCTTGGCGTGGACCAGCATCGCCTTCAGCTCGAGGGCCTGCTGGCGGACCGCGCGGAAGGCGCCGTCGAGGTAAGCCAGGCCGTCGTCGAGGCTCTTGGCCGGGACCACCACTCCGGCGCGCCGGGCGCGGGCCAGGGCGAGCATGGCGTCGCAGGATGTCTCCGGCGAGGAGCCGGAGGAGCCCTCGGCCCAGGACCAGCCGCCGTCCGCCCGCTGGGCGGCGATCAGGGCGGCCGCCAGGCTCTCGGCGCGGGCGCGGAGCTGGGCGTACTCGGCGACGCCGCCGCGTCCGCCGCGCTCCAATTGCTCGAGGACCGCCGCCACGCCGAGGAGCTGGCTGGCGAAGTCCGCCAGGGTCGAGGGGCGGCCGCCGGTCCAGCCGGACCTCCGCATCGGCCCGGCACCGCCGAGCGCCTCGTCGATCAGCAGCCGGCCGATGCCGTGGCCGACGAACAGCTCCAGGCGGCCGAGGCGCGCGGCGGTGGCCGGCAGCTCCAGCTCGATCAGCTGGCGGTCGCTGAGCATGCCGGAGGCCGCGTCCGCCACCTCGATGCCCCAGGGCCGCACCTTCAGCGAGCGGGCGACGCCGTCGCGCAGCTCGCTGCCGGCGTCGTAGACGGCGGTGCCCTCCAGCGCCACCCGGAGCTCGCCGGAGGCGGGGAGCGGCCCGGTGGCCGGGAAGACCACCTCGGCGACCGAAGACGCCGCGAGCTCGACCTGCGCCGGCATCACGACCATGGCGTCCCCCTCGCCGATCCGCAGCTTCAGGCTGGCGCTGCCTTCGAGCCCGGTAAGGTTGTGCACCCGGGCGAGGAAGCGCGGGCGGTCGCCTTCGACCAGCGCCGCCGGCGTCCGCAGCTCGACGAAGAAGTCGGCGCGCGAGATGACCTCGACCCGCTGCTCGCCGAGCAGCGTGCCGTCACCCACGCCGCGGGCGGTCAGCCGCCAGCGCGTGCTGATGGCCGGCACCTCGAAGCGCACGCGGGCGCGGCCGTCGGCGTCAGTGACCACCGCCGGCGCCCAGAAGGCGGTCTCGGCGGGGGAGCCCAGCGGCTCTCCGGCGGACAGGCGCTTGTTGCCGCCGCGGCCGCCGAAGCGGCCGCCGGCGCCGCCGCCCATGCCGATCGCCGAGTCCGAGAACGGCTCGTCGGCGACGTAGCCGAGCTGCCGCAGCTGGCCCGCCAAGCCTGGCGTCGGGGGCGTCCCGGGGGCGCTGGGCCGGCCTCCCCCGCCTTCGGGAAGGGGGATGTCCCCCGGGCCGCGGTAGGTCTTGCCGCGCCGCGCCGCCTTGCTCAGCTCCTCGAGCCCGGCCGCGAGCTCGGTCTCCATCAGGTACTGCTCCACCAGGCGCTCAGCCTCCTCGATCACCGCCGAGGCGATCTCGCGGGTGACCCCTGCGTAGCGGAAGGTGCAGCTCGTCTCGGTCCGCAGCGCGGCCTCGCGCCAGGTGCCCTGCTCGAAGAAGGGCCGCAGCGCCGGCGTCGGGTCGGCGAACAGGTCGTAGAGGGTGTCGTCCACCACCCCCAGCGACACCTCGGCCGAGACCGGCCGCCCGAGCTGGTCGGTGACGTGAATGCCGACGTAGGCCAGCTCGCCGGGGGCGTAGACCTCGCGCTCCGGTTCGATCGCCACCCGCAGCTCGCGGCTGACCCGGAACTCGGCCCGCGCCTGGAAGAACTCGTCGCCGCGCATCATCGCCGCCGACACCGAGAAGTTCGGGAAGTGGTCGTGGCCGATCTCCAGCGCCAGCGTGTTGGTGCCCGCGCCGAGCCGCACGATCCGGTAGCCGAGGATCTCCTCGCCCTCGAAGGTCAGCAGCGCCAATCCGGCGCCGGCGCGGTTGTGCAGGGCCGCCCGCAGCGTCTCGCCGACCTCGAGCTCGGCGTCGTCGACCAGCAGCCGCAGCTTGACGTCGTCGTCCTTGCCGGAGACGAACACCGCCTGCTCGGCGACGATGGTGTTGCCGAAGCGGTCCTCGCCGAAGGCCCGCAGCAGGTAGCTGCCGCCGTCGGCCACGGCCAGGTTGAGCGAGCCGGCGCCGTCCTCCTCGGCGGTCTTCAGCGCGTGGCTCTGGACCCGCGTCTCGCTCCAGCGGCCGCGCTCCGACTTCCGCAGCAGGACCTCCAGCCGCAGGTCGCGGCCGACCGGCTCGCCGGACGCGGCGGTGGTGGTCACCGTCACCGGGAAGGACTCGCCGGCCAGGACGACGTCGCGCCGCAGCGACACCGCGGCGCTGAAGCCGCGGGTGGCCAGCCAGACCTGCGCCTGGGCGGCCGCGCCCTCCTCGGGCAGGACCGCGTGGAAGGAGAGCCCGCGCTCCTCGGCCATGTCGCGGGTCGGGAAGCGCAGCTCGGCGCGGCCGTCGTCGTCGGTCCGGAGGCTCTCGCGGCGGCCGTCGGGCAGCGACACCTCGAGCAGGGCGCCGGCCACCGGCTCGCCGTAGGCCCAGGCGGCCTCGAAGGCAATCACGGCGTCCTCGCCGCGGTAGATCACCGGCGACTCGGGCCGGGCGCTGAGCTGGACCTTGGGGAGCTGGTACTCGGCCACGGTGAAGCGGCCCTGCACCAGCAGGTCCTCGGCGGCCTGGCACTCGAGGCGGTAGTCGCCGACTGCCGCGTGCTCCGGCAGCTCGAAGGCGCCGTGGACGGTGCCGAAGGAGCTCAGCGAAGCCTCGCCGAGCCGCAGCACCCGGCCCTGGGCGTCGATCACGCGCCAGCTCACCGGGCTCCCTTCGCGCACCGCATAGGAGCCGGCCTCGACGTGCCGCAGCACCGCCCGCCAGCTCACCTCGGTGCCGGGGCGGTAGGCCGGCCGGTCGGTGTAGACCAGTCCGCGGGCGCTCAGGCCGCGCGCCAGGTCCAGGCCGCCGAGGCTGAGGCCGTTGGAGGCGCAGTGTCCGTCGCGGGCGGCGAACATCCGCAGCCAGTCGACGTCGCGCAGCCGCTCCAGCCGCAGCCGGGCGACGCCGTCGGCGCCGGTGGTCAGCTCGTGGAACTCCGGCGCGCCGTCGGCGCCGGGCAGGGCCAGCAGCACGCTGACGCCCGCCGCGGGCTCCTGGAGCCGCATGTCCTGGGCGTAGGCGAAGACCTCCCGGCGCGAGCTCTTGAGGATCACGTCGACGTCGCTGCGCACCACCAGGGTGGTGGCGCGGAGCTTCCCGGCCGACACCGCCACCGCCCAGACGCCGGGGCCCTCGACCGGGAGCACGACCTGGTTCTCGAGCGGCAGGTAGTCGGCGGCGCCCTCCACCGGAAGCTGGAATTCCATCTCCGGCGCGATCAGGTCGAGGTCCAGGTCCTCGACGCGCGTGTGGGTCAGGTGCTTGCGGAAGTAGGCCTCGAGATCGAGCGGATAGACCTGCACCAGCACGCTGTCGACGTTGCGCGTGTCGAGGGTCAGCGCGGCGGCCTCGTCGCTGCGCCACGAGCGCGGCGTGCGGACCGCCAGGTGCGGCCGCGTCATCACCACCAGCTTCATGCGCGCCTCGCCGGCCATCGGCCCGAAGTCGCACTTGCGGTAGGACTGGATCGCCTGCTCGAGGTCGAGCAGCTCGGTCTCGAACAGCTCGCCGGTGCGGTAGATCGCCATCGACGCCTCGGCGGAGGTGGGGTACTTCTCCAGCAGCTTGCGCCACTCGGCGATGGCCGCGTGGAAGGAGGCCTGGCGCTGGGGGCTGTCCTTCGCCAGCTCGGCCGCCTCCTCGGCGTGGAGCTCTCCTAGCGAGTACATGGTCTGGAGGGCGCGGTGGTCGAGCGGGTGGCCGGCGAGGAAGCGGTTCCAGGCGTCGCGGGCCGGCTGCCACTCGCCGCGCTCGCGCAGCGACGTGCCGATCTGGTACTCGGCGTCGACCATGCCCTGCTGGGCCGCCGCCCAGTCGGGCCCGTTGGGGTAGCGACCGGTGTAGTCGAGGTAGACGGCGATCGCCTGCTCGAAGCGCCCTTGGCGGTGGAGCACCTGGCCCTTGGAGTAGAGGCCGCTCTGGCGCAGGCGGGCCTCGCGCTCGCGATCCTCGACGACCTCGGTGGCGCGCGGGTCGCGGGCGAGGAAGGCGTCGAAGGCGCTGACCGCTTCTTCGTCCCAGCCGCGGCGGAAGGCCCGGCCGGCCTTCTCGAAGGCGGCGTCGGGGGTCCGCGGGTGGTCCGGGTGGACCGTCAGGAAGGCGTCCAAGGCGCTGATCGCGCGCCGCGACTCGAGGTCGTCCTCGACGAAGGTGTGGGCGCGGGCGAAGTCGGCGTCGCCGGCCAGTTCGCGCCAGGCGGTTCGCTGGGCGGCGTCGGCGCCGGCGAAGAGCGGGGCGTGGGCGCCGGCGCCCGCGAAGGCCTGGCTCAAGGCGGCCGAGAGATCCTCGAAAACCCGCCGCGCCTCGGCCTTGTTGCCGCTGAGCATGAGGGCGTTCCCCCGGCGGAAGCGGGCTTCGAAGACCCGCTTCCCGCCCGGCTCGAACTCCTCGAGGTAGAGGGCGTAGGCCTGCGCGGTGCGGTTCCAGTCGCCGCCCTGCTCGACGCACCAGGCGTACCGGTAGCGGGCCTCCTCGCGGTCGGCGGCGGGCGCTTCGAGCTCGAGGACCTTGGTGTAGATGGCCGCGGCGCGCGGGTAGTCGAGCGTCCGGTCGCCGGGCTGGGCGTCGGCCGCCGCGGTCGAGAGCTCGTCGGCGATGTCCAGGTAGATCCGAGCCAGTTCGCCCTGCCGCCCTTCCGACCGCAGGTCGCGCGCCGCCTGCTCCCAGATCCGTTCGGCATCGGCCCATTCGCCGAGCCGGCCGTGCAGGTCGGCGCGGTGGAAGCGGGCCTTGGTGGCCCAGGGAGAAGCGGGGTGCTCGGCTTCCACCCGCCGGTAGCCGTCCAGCGCCGGGCGGAGGGCGCCGGAGCGCTCCTGCACCAGGGCGTCGAGGTAGAGCCACAGGTCGGCGAGCTCGGGTTCGCTGGCGAGGAAGTCCTTGAGGATCCGGCGGGCGTCCTCGTGCCGGCCGTGCAGCATGGCCACGCGCAGGGTCTCCGGAACCACCGGAAGCTCTTTCAGGACCGAGTCTTGCGCTTGGGGCTCAGGCTCCTGGGCGAGGCTGGCGGCGGCCGGAGCGAGCGACAAAAGGGCCAAGGTCAGGAACGGAACGAGGGTCGGCAGTCTGCGCATGGTCGGATCCGGGAGCCGCGGGTGCGGCGTCATCCCAACGCACCACCCTACGAGGAGTTCGATCGGACAACGACGCCATCCAGGCGGCGCTTGGCGGACATCGAACCCGCGGTTGGATCCCTGCGGGGATCGGTCCTAGGGATTCCCTCCCCGAGCCGGGCCGGTCAGAATCGGTCCTGGAGCCTGCCATGAGTGAACCCGCGACCGTCCTGCCCTTCCTGATCCGACCCCTGCTCGGGGTCAGCCTGCTCATGGCCGCCTCGTGCGGCGGGGAGGAGCCCGCCGCCGAGGGAAGCGTCGTGGCCGAGGCGGCGGCGCCGACCGTGGAGGTGGACCTCGACGCGCTGGAGGGCTTCCCGCCGTTGGCGACCACTTTCCCGGGACCGGACGGTCCGGCTTCCGCGGAGCTGGTGGAGCTCGGGAGGGCGCTGTTCCAGTCCACCGGCCTGTCCGCCGACGGCAGCGTCTCCTGTGCCAGCTGCCACGACCCGGATGAGGGGGGAGACGACGGCCGGGCGCTGTCGGTCGGCCCCGGCGGCGCGACTTCCCGACGCAATGCCCCGAGCTTGTGGAACGTCGCCAGCTACGCCACCTTCGGCTGGGACGGCCGGGCCGCGACGCTCGAGGGATTCACCGCGCTCCACCTGCTCGACGACTGGGCGACCGGTTTCGCCGACGAGGAGGCCCTGGTCGGCGCCGCCGGCGGGGAGCGCAGCCTGGCCGAGATCGCCGCCGCCCTGGGGGCCTACCAGCGCACTCTGGTGCGCCGGAGCCGCTGGGACCGTTTCCTCGGCGGTGAACCATCCGCCCTCGGCGACCCCGAGCGGCGCGGCTTCAACAGCTTCCTCGAGGCCGGTTGCGCCATGTGCCACACCGGTCCTTCCTTCGGCGGCGACGATTTCCAACAGCTCGGAATGGCCGAGGAATGGCCCGACCTGGAAGACTCCGGGAGGATGTTGGTGACCGGCGACAGCTCCGACGAGGGCATGTTCCGCACCGCACCGCTGCGCGGCCTCTACGAGACCGCCCCCTACGGTCACGCCGGCCAGTACCCCGACCTCGGCGAGATGGTCCGCCTCATGGCCCAGCACCAACTCGGCGTCGAACTCAGCCCCCAAGAAACCGCAGACATCGTCACCTGGCTGAACAGCCTTTAGGGGTCGTACATCGATTGTTATTGGAGGTACGACCCCGGTTTCTCGTTGGGGTCGTGGCGGACGCGGCTTAGGGATGACCTGGACCGCCCGTGGTGATCCCCGCATGAAGAAGCCCGCCCTCCTCCTCTCGCTGCTTTTCCCGGCGACCGCTCTCCTGCCCGCCTGCGGCGGGGACAACGGCGGCGTCGACCGCGCCCGGCTGAGCCTCTTCGGCTCGCTGCCGGCGCACATGACCCATCCCGACACGGGGATGCCGAGCGACGACCTCGTCGAACTGGGCGAGACGCTCTACCACGACAAGCGCTTGTCCGCCGACGACACCGTTTCCTGCAACTCTTGCCACGACCTGGAGACCGGCGGGGTCGATGGCGAGCGCTTCTCGGAGGGCGTCGACGGCCAGCTGGGCGGCCGCAATTCGCCGACCGTGTTCCACGCCGCCGGTCACTTCGCCCAGTTCTGGGACGGCCGCGCCGCCGACGTCGAGGAGCAGGCCAAGGGGCCGATCCTGAACCCGGTTGAGATGGCGATGCCGAGCGCCGAGGCTGTCGTGGCCAAGCTGAAGGGGATCCCGGAGTACGTCGAGGGCTTCGCCGCCGCCTTCCCCGGCGAGAGCGATCCGCTGACCTACGACAACCTCGGGCGGGCGATCGGCGCCTTCGAGCGCGGCCTGCTCAAGCCCGGCCGCTGGGACGACTTCCTGGCCGGCGACGACGACGCCCTGACCGACGCTGAGCTCGCGGGTCTCAACACCTTCCTGGATTCAGGCTGCACCGCCTGCCACGTCGGCCCCTACTTCGGCGGCGGCATGTTCCAGAAGCTCGGGTTGGTGAAGGCCTGGACCGACCTGGCCGACGAAGGCCGCAAGGAGGCCACCGGCAAGGAGAGCGACCTCCACTACTTCAAGGTGCCGAGCCTGCGCCTGATCACCCAGACGGCCCCCTACCTGCACGACGGCTCGATCGCCGACCTCAGCGAGATAGTCCGCCGCATGGCCCTCCACCAGACCGGCGCCGAACTCGACCCCTCCCAGGTCCAGAGCCTCGTCGCATTCCTCGCGACGCTCTAGGGGTCGTACGTCGATTGATATTCGGGGTACGACCCCGAATATCAATCGACGTACGACCCCGGCTGCAGCGCCGCGTCCACCAGGGCCTGCTGTTCGGCTTGGTGGCGGCGGTAGGAGCCGGTGGCGGGGCTGGCGGCGGCGGGGCGGCCGAGGTAGCGGATGGGGCGGTCGAGGTCGAGCAGGCGGGCGCGGACGTGGGTCCAGGCTCCCATGTTCTTGGGCTCCTCCTGGAGCCAGACCAGCTCGGCGTCCGGGTGGCGGTCGAGCTCGGCCAGCAGCGCCTGGCGCGGGAAGGGGTAGAGCTGCTCGAGCCGCAGGAGCGCGACGTCCGCCTGCCGCGACTCCGCCCGGGCGGCCTCGAGGTCGTGGAAGACCTTGCCGGTGCACAGGACGACGCGCCTCACCCCCGCCGCGCCGACGCTCGCGTCGCCGATGACCTCCCGGAAGCCGCCTCGGGCCAGCTCCCCCACCGGGCTCGCGGCGCGCGGATCCCGCAGCAGGCTCTTGGGGGTGAACAGCACCAGCGGCCGCCGCGCCGGGTCCCCGCCCTGGCGCCGCAGCAGGTGGAAGTACTGCGCCGCGGTCGAGCAATTGGCGACCACGAAGTTGCCCTCGGCGCACAGTTGCAGGAAGCGCTCCGGCCGGGCGCTGGAGTGCTCCGGCCCTTGGCCGTCGTAGCCGTGCGGCAGCAGCAGGGTCGGCCCGACCCGCTGCCCCCACTTCGACTCGCCGGCCGCCAGGAATTGGTCGATCGGGATCTGCGCGCCGTTGACGAAGTCGCCGAACTGCGCCTCCCACAGCACCATGGCCTCGGGCCGCGCGGCCGCGTAGCCGTACTCGAAGCCCAGCCCGGCCTCCTCCGACAGCAGCGAGTCCCAGGCCTCGAAGCGGGCGCCGTCCACCAAATGCGCCAGCGGCACGTGATCGGCGCCGGTCACCTGGTCGCGGATCACCGCGTGGCGGTGGCTGAAGGTGCCGCGGCCGCTGTCCTGCCCGGCCAGCCGGATCGACACGCCGTCCTCGAGCAGCGAGGCGAAGGCCAGCGTCTCGGCGCAGCCCCAGTCCAGGTCGCGGCCGCCCCGCACCATGTCCTCGCGCCGCCGCAGTTGGCGCAGCAGGTTGGGGTGGACGACGTGGCCGTCCGGCATGCCGTTGCTGCGGTCGATGAGGTCGATCAGCCGCTCCTCGGCCACCGCCGTCTCCGGCGACTCCCCGTCCCACCAGTCGGCCGGGTCCTCCATCCGCAGCGCGAAGGCCGGCTCCGCCGGCGCCGCCGCCTCGCCGCCGCGCGACTTCTCCAGCGCCGCGCGCAGCTCGTCGTCGTACTGCTCCGAGACCGCCTCGCACTCCTCGCGCGTCATCGCGCCGCGCCGCACCAGCAGGTCGATGTAGTTCTCGCGCACCGTCGGGTGGGTCGCGATCTTCTGGTAGAGCAGCGGCTGGGTGTAGGCCGGCTCGTCGCCCTCGTTGTGGCCGCGCCGGCGGTAGCACACCATGTCGATGACCACGTCCGCCCCGAACTCGGCGTGGTAGTCCACCGCCACGTGCGAGGCCTTCAGCACCGACTCCGGATAGTCGCCGTTCGCGTGCAGCACCGGCGCCTGGATCATCTTGGCGATGTCGGTGCAGTAGTAGGTGGAGTGCAGGTCCTTGGGGCTGGCGGTGAAGCCGATCTGGTTGTTCACCACGACGTGGATCGTGCCGCCGGTGCGGTAGGCCCGCAGCCCGCTCATCTGCAAGGTCTCGGCCACGACGCCCTGGCCGGTGAAGGCCGCGTCGCCGTGGATCAGCACCCCGACGGTCTTCTTGCGCAGGGCGTCGCCGTCGCGGTCCTGGTAGCCGCGGACCATGCCGCAGACCACCGGATCGACCGCCTCCAGGTGGCTCGGGTTGGCCGACAGCAGCACCTCGACCTCCCTTCCCTCCGGCGTCTGGTAGCGGCCGCGCTGCCCGAGGTGGTACTTCACGTCGCCCGAGCCCTCGACCGAGCTCGGCAGCATGACCGCCTCGAACTCGCCGAAGATGCGCTCGTAGCTCTTGTTCAGGATGTTGGCCAGCACGTTGAGCCGCCCGCGGTGGGCCATGCCCAGGACCACCCGCTCGACGCCGTTGGCCGCCAGCCGGTCGAGGATCTCCCCGAGCATCGGCACCAGCGTGTCGGCGCCCTCCAAGGAGAAGCGCTTGTTGCCGGGATAGCGCGTGTGCAGGAAGCGCTCGAAGTTCTCGGCCTTCACCAGCCGCCGCAGCAGCCGCTCCCGCCCCGCCTGGTCGAACACCTCCTCGTTGCGCCGCGGCTCGACCCGCTCGCGGATCCAGTGCTTGCGCACGCGGTTGACGACGTGCATGTACTCGATGCCCCAGCGCCGGCAGTAGGTCTCGCGCAGCACCTCGAGGATCTCGCGCAGCGTCATGACCGGCTTGCCGCACATGCCGTCGGTGAGGAACTCGCGGTCGAGGTCCCAGATGGTGAAGCCGTACCACGCCGGATCCAAGGAAGGCAGCGGATCGGGCCGGTACTCCAGCGGGTCGAGGTCGGCCAGCCGGCAGCCGCGCACGCGGTAGGCGTTGATCAGCAGCCAGACCTTGGCCTGCTTCTCGGCGGCGGACAGGCCAGGATCCTCGGTGTCGGTGTCGGCCGCGGCCACGAACGGCGTCCACGGCACGCGCATGCAGCGGAAGATCTCGTCCCAGAAGCCGTCGGCGCCGTCCAGCAGCTCCTCCATCCGCTTGAGCATCAGCCCCGACTCGGCGCCCTGCACGGTGCGGTGGTCGTAGGTGCTGGTCACGGTCATCACCGGCGAGATCGCCAGCTCCGCGAGCTTCGCCGGCGAGACATAGCGCGCCTCGGTCGGCACGCCGATGCCGCCGGTGGCGACGATCAGCCCCTGCCCCTTCATCAGCCGCGGCACCGAGAGCTGGGTGCCGAAGCCGCCCGGGTTGGTCAGCGACACCGTCGTGCCGGCGAAGTCGGCCGCCGTCAGCTCGCCGTCCCGCCCGCGCTCGACCACGTCCTGGTAGGCGTCGTAGAACTGCTTGAAGCTCAGCGTCTCGCTGGCCTTGAGCGACGGCACCACCAGGCTGCGCGCGCCGTCCGGCCCGGGGACGTCGATCGCCAGCCCGAGGTTGACGTGCTTCGGCGTGACCTTGAAGGCCCGGCCGTCGCGGTCCTCGCAGCGCGACTGCACGTTCGGCCGTTCGGCGACCGCGCGCACCAGCGCGTAAGCGACCAGGTGGGTGTAGCTGGCCTTGCCCAGCGCCCGCACCAGCATGTGCTGGTTGAGCACGCGACGGTTCTCGTCGAGCACCTTGACCGGCAGCGTGCGGACGCTGGTGGCCGTCGGCACCTCGAGGCTGGCCTCCATGTTGGCGGCGCTGCGCGCCGCCACCCCGCGCAGCGGCTCGGCGAGCTCCTCGTCGGTCTCGACCGGCCCCTTCACCGCCGGCTCCACCGCCGGCGCGCTCTTCTCGAACCAGCGGGCCCACTCCGGGTCGACGGCCGCGGCGTCCGCCCGCCACTGGTCGAACAGGGTCTCGACGTAACCGGCGTTGACGCCGAACTGTTCCTTGAAGTCGATGGGCATGATGAGGGTGGCCGGGCCGGGGTCCGAATAGGGCGGAATCGGGCCGGTTTCGACCGCGACCCGTGAGGCTCCCCGCCCCCGCTCGACCTGAGATCTTCCGCCTGGTCCACAGGACGGTCAACCGCCAATCGCCACCGCCACGAGCGCCTCTGAGGCGAAACAACCTGGAAAATCCGCCACCTGACGCCTGATTTACCAGGTTATCCGGCCAAGCGGCCTCCTAACCCAGCGCAGCCGGGTCCGCGTTCGCCAGCAGCGCCAGCCAGTAGGCCATGACCACCGCGCCCAGCTCCAGCTCGCGCGGGCTGACCTGGTCGAGGGTGTCGTTGTCGCTGTGGTGGACGTCGAAGTAGCGCGAGTCCTCGACCCGCAGCGAGCCCATCTTGCAGCCGTGCGCCTGCAGCGGGCCGATGTCGGCGCCGCCGCCGCCGAGCAGTACGCGCTCCGCCCCCACCGCCGCCAGCGGCATGCCGAGCGGCCGCAGCCGGTCGACCGCGGCCTGTGACAGGCTCAGGGCGATGCCGCGCGGGGCGAAGCTGCCGCCGTCGCTCTCGATCGCCAGCAGGTGCTTGTCCTTCGCGCCGTGCGCCTCGGCGTAGCCGCGGCCGCCGGCCAGGCCGTTCTCCTCGTTGGCGAACAGCACCACGCGGATGGTGCGCTTGGGCTTCACGCCGCACTCCACCAGCAGCCGCGCCGCCTCGATCGAGGCCGCGCAGCCGCCGCCGTCGTCGTGGGCGCCCTGGCCCTTGTCCCAGCTGTCGAGGTGGCCGCCGACCACCAGGACCTCGTCGGGGAACTGGCTGCCGACGATCTCGCCGATGACGTTCCAACTGCGCTTGTCGGGCAGGGTCTGGCAGTGGGCCTCGATCGTGACCGACTCGACGGTATCGGCGCGCAGCCCGGCGCTGAGCGCCTCGGCGCTGAGGATCCCCAGCGCCAGCGCCGGGATCTGCTCGACATCGTTCAGGGAGCGCATGGCGCCGGTGTGCGGCTGGTCGTCCCACTTGGTGCTCATCGAGCGCACCAGGGCGGCGACCCCGCCGAGCTTGGAGGCCTCGATGGCGCCCCGCGAGCGCTGCTGCACCGCCTTGCCGTAGGCCTGGAAGGTGGAGCGCGCGGTCGGGTCCATCGCCTCGTTGAAGAACACGATCTTGCCGGCGAAGCTCTCGCCCTTGGCGGCGCGCGCCAGCAGGTCGCCGATTCCCTGGACCTCCACCACCTGCGCGGTGATGCCGCCGGGCGGCGTGCCCACCGAGCCCCCCAGGGCGGCGGCCGCCAGCGGCTGGGCGCCGAGCAGGCCGGAGTTCATCGTCACCACCTCAGGAGCGCCGCGCACCCAGTGCTTGGCCATCACGCCTTCGCGGCGGACGTTGGCGAGCCCGGCGTCGCGCATGGCCCGCTCGCCCCACAGGATGGCCGCGTTGTAGCCCTGAGATCCCGCCAGCCGGTGCGGCGCGGTCTCGCACAGCTTGCTCAGCATGGCGTAGGCGTGGTGGTCGCGCAGCCCGGCGTCGAGCAGCGCGTCGGCGAGGGCCTGGGCGTCGGCGATCTCCGGCAGGCCGAGCTCGGCGGCGGTCAGGACCGGGGCGGCGGAGGCGGTGGGCGGGCCGTCGGCCTCGGGGCCGGCCGGGGAACCGACCTGGGCACAGGCCGCGAGCGGGATCAGGAACAGCGTGGCGGGAAGTCGCACCCGGCTGAGTCTAGCGGCGGGCGGGGCGGCGGTGAGGGGGCCGCGGGGTCAGTCCAGCGGCGTCAGCCGGATCTCCAGGTGGGAAAGCGCCCGGCGGTCCACGGCCGGCGGATGGGCGGCGAGGGCGTTGACGCGGTAGCCCGGGCGAAGCGCCCGGATCAGGCAGGCCTCGCCGGGCAGTTCGCCGAAGGTGAAGCGCCCGCTCGAGTCGGTCCGCCCGGTCGCCACCGGCGCCTGCGCGCCGCCGCCGTCGAGTCCGGCGAGCCGCACCACCTGGAGGTCTGCGAGCGCGAGGGGGTCGCCGCTGAGGTCATCCACCACCTCGACCATGGCCGCCCAACTCCCCTCGGTGCGGAGTTGGAGGATCGGCTCCTGCGGCGTGCGGTCGGGACGCCCGTGGCCGCAGGCAGGGAGGAGGATTAGGGTTAGCAAAAGGGTTGAGGTCCAGCCGCGCATCTTGAGCAGAGAATAACCTGGGCAGAAAGTTGGCCTTGCGGTTTTCTTGACTGGTTTCCCATTGGCACCGCTCCACGAAGAAACCCGAAAGGTCGCCACTGCGGCAAGGAACAGGGTTTTCGCGAATATCAGATGCGGAGTTTCGAAAGGAAATAAACCCGCACTCCACCCCACAGTCTAGTTCAAAGGAACATGCCTAGAGGACTTGGCCGAAAGGGTAACCGATGTATCCAGAAGAATGGAGCCATCATTCCCCAACCCTCGAACGGAAAAGGCTCCCTCAGGAATCCCTCGAAGAACCCACTCGTCGACTCCAGGCCCCCTTGAAACGACAAGTGAGAATTGGTATCCAAGCGAAAAAAGTGGGGTAACTTCCAACTCGGAAATCGGCAAACCAATAGGAGTCGAAAGGAGAACATGATCGACTGTCCTTCGGAGGACAACCGCGAAAGAAGGCAGGGGCTCAGCTCGAATTGACCAGAACCCTTCCTTCTCAATAAGGAGGTATCCACCGGAGGGCTTTCCACTAATCCTACCGTACCCACGTTCGTTGGTGATGGTCTGACAGTGATCGGAAGGATTCCAAAGAGTGGCACCGTGGATGGGGATTCCAGAGAGATCAAAGCAGGAGATTTCTGACCACAAATGCTCCCCACCCAGAAAATTGTCACCATGTATCAGGTCTCGGAAATGCACGCGGTAAGATTCCATGCCGCCAACAGCAACAAGAAGGGAGGAGTCCTCGCATCCCGAAGACTTCAGCTCCAGATTCCCTTCAGAATTGAGAGTAGCCGAACCCGGAAGGCAGAATCCATTGCCCACCAAGAATTTCACGGAAGCACCTGCCGCCGGCTGTCCATTAGGCAATAAGAACCGATATACCTGGGAGCTTAAGGATTCTGCAAGGAATAAGTGCGGGATCTCCGGGTCACCGACCTTTTCTTGAATTACCTGAAGCGCCGAAGATTGAATTGAATAGATGCCAACAATTGATTCGGATCCCCTGTTGGAGAATGAGAAAGTCCCATCGGCACCAATTGGTGCGAGTTCCAGCCGAGCGCCATCCCAAAGGAATCCAGATCTTGCAAGAGAAAAAGAGCCGCGTAATTGACACTTGATTCCGGAATCCTGCGCAATTTGAAATGTGGGAGTACGAACATTTTCACCAGCGTGGAGTTGTACCCAAACCATTTGTTCGGCGGCAAACACAAGGTGGGATCTACTCGGAACGACAACGATTTTGTAGAGTCCCGGGCCGAGAGTATCGAACGAAAACTCGCCAGCTTCATTGGTTAGGGATTCGCCCCCAAACCAGTTATCATCCCGCCATATTTCAACACGCATCCGCGGCCATGGCTTTTCATCTGGCTTCTCGACTGTTCCATAAATTGCCCCTGTTCCGATAGAGAGCGTTCCAAGGTCAAGTCCTCCGACGGGGAGCATGAACGGGCCAAGGACATAACCGCCGGGTGAGTCTGTCTCGACACAGAGGCTGTATTGCCCTTCGGGCAAACTCAGGGACTGCGGTCCGGCTTCTAATTGAGAATAGCTGGATCGAAACCCGGCAGGATCGACGGT
>JACKQG010004620.1_pt1 | contig 15869 bp, 15 predicted proteins | sample 8237621 | NCBI WGS metagenome assembly JACKQG01 (sample SAMN15677084, study PRJNA649215) | marine metagenome | biome: marine; feature: Black Sea; material: saline water; isolation source: suspended particulate matter (SPM) from the Black Sea western gyre | collected 2013-06-09/2013-06-10 | depth... | reverse complement strand
GTATTTCAATATATTGAAGAAGAATGAAGAATTTACCCGAAAACAATTCCCAATTATGGGAGGATAAATATTTGGCTGACAGTTTAGGTTGGGATTTAGGTGGGCCCACCCCAATATTTAGTCAAATGGCATCAGACTTAAATCCCGGAAAAATCTGTATTGTAGGATGTGGGCGAGGGCATGATGCAATCTTTTTTGCACAAAATGGATTCGATGTAACTGCTGTAGATTTTGCGCCATCGGCTATAGTCGCACTCAAATCATTGGCGAAATCAGCCCAAGTTAAAATAAATACCGTCGAAGATGATATTTTTTCTTTACCACTCAAATATGAAAACACTTTTGATTATATGATTGAACAAACCTGTTTTTGTGCCATTGATCCAACCAGAAGAAAAGATTATGAAAATATGGCGAAATCAATATTAAAACCGGGTGGGCAATTAATAGGGTTATGGTTTCCATTGGACAAAACAATGGAAGAGGGAGGCCCTCCTTATGCCACAAGTATTGTTGAAGTTAAATCTATTTTTGATTTAGGCTGGAAAATTGTAAAGGAAGAATTCCCGGACTTGTCCATTAAACCACGCAAGGGTCGTGAAAAATTGATTATTTTTCAAAAAGTATGATTGACCAATCTACATTCGATTTTTTAGCAGATATTAAGAAGAATAACCAGCGAGAATGGTATCATGCTAATAAAGATCGGTTTAAAGACGCCAATCAAAATTTCATAGATTTTGTTGCAATGTTACTGTTCCGAATTTCTGAATTCGATCCGGATATAATCGGAACAGAACCAAAGGATTGTCTATTTCGAATTTATAGAGATATACGATTTTCTAAAGATAAAACACCTTACAAAACCTGGTTCGGTGCCGGCATGAATCCCGGAGGCAGAAAGCGAATGGGCGCAGGATATTATATTCATATAGAACCAAATGATTGTTATATCGCAGGTGGAGTATGGCACCCGGATAAAGAGACGTTATCATCTATTCGAGAATATATTGTTGGTTGGCCAAACCAATTTGAATCCATTGTGAACGCGGTTGGATTCAGGTCAGCATTTGGTGAGTTAAGAGGCGATCGTTTAAAGGTGGCGCCCAAGGGATATCCAAAGGATCATCCACAGATCGAGTGGCTGAAGTATAAGGATTTTATTGTAAGAAAGACAATTCCTACTGAATTATTTAAATCAGAGAAATGTTTAGATGTAGCCTTTGATATTTACAGTCAAATGGCAGAATTTATTTTTTTTCTGCGGAAAGCGATAAATTAATTATAACCGCTTGATGCGCTCCATCCCGCCTAAATAAATCAACGGGACTAAAGAAACCAAAAAGATGATGTGATACCATGGGGGCAAAGTAGCCCAACTCATGATTTGGATATAGGTACCAAATAGAAGATTTAAGATTCCTGCTGCCAAAACGACTTTCCGATGATGGCTGGCAGCAATAAAGGCAGTAATAAACCCTGTAGCAAATGAACATATAAAAGTCAGGAATAGGGTCGAGATTAACATCCCGGTGGTAACGGGTATCATATTTTCAAATTGATTGGGGAATACACTCATAAGGATGGGAATGAGAATGGCATTACAAAGAATCCCCCAGATTAGCCATCCTGCTGGAACTGCAATAATATTTCTGATCATAACCACTCCTATTGATTATCTAAATATATAATCATAATAGATAAAAATAAAGCTTTGATATACAAAGTACTTTGATATAACTTTCGCCCTGTAAAAAAAGGAACGATTATGGAAGAACAAATAAAGATCATACGGGATATACTGGAAAAGACGCGAAGAAATGTAGCCGATAATGGTAAGTATTTCATCATGTGGGGCTGGCTAACGCTTGCAGCATCCATAGGGCAATATGGTCTCATTTATTTCGAAATGTTTGAGTGGATCGGTATTATGTGGGCTGTGCTCATGACTAGTGGAGCCATTGTCAGTGGTGTAATTGCAAAAAAATCATACACCAAATCGGGTGTCATAGGGTATGCAGATCACACAATTGGGTCTCTATGGATGGCTTGCGGACTGTCTATTTTTCTCTTGGCTTTTGTTGGGATGCCTTTGGGAGCAATTTCAATCCAAGCACTGAATCCAATTATTATGACTATTATTTGGATTGGCGTTTTTGTAACCTCGAGAGTGATAGCATGGAAACCGCTCCAATGGTCCGCATTTCTTTGGCTCGCAGGTGCATTTATTTGCATGATGATTCATTGGCATTACCATGGATTAATTACAGCCGTAATTTTAATTCCGGGATACCTCATACCAGGATATGCTATGCGTAAGAAATTCAAATCATCTGTGAATGTCTAAATTCGAAAAACTGGACCCGATAATTCACGCCCCGGTTCGCCTGGCGATTGTGACTATTTTATCTCAAGTGGTTGAAGCAGATTTCAATTATATCAAGGATGCTACAGAAACAACTGATGGAAACTTGAGTACACATTTAACTAAACTGGAAAAAGCAGAATTTATCTCAATTACCAAGAGTTTTTCGGGCAAGAAACCGCTCACAACCTGTGCAATTACAAATAAAGGAAGAAGTGCTTACAGATCCTATTTACGGTCATTACAATCCTATTTGCAAAAAGGGGAATAAGTTGCGAAGGGTACTCGTTATAGTAGGAGCATTGTCAATCGTAATAGGTCAGGGATTACAGACTGTTTCTGGAAATATTACTTCTAAATCCGGTGAAAAACTTACCTATGTGAATGTTTATTTCATGGATACTCTGGAAGGAACGATTACCGATTCAACCGGCAATTTTTCAATCAAAACTAAATTGGGTGGAAGCCGACTACTTCGAATATCCCATATTGGTTTTGAACAGATGGACATTTCTATTTCTGTAAAACCTGAAATGAATGAAATAAAGGTCGTTTTGGTAAAATCGTTTATGGAAATGGATCCGGTTACAGTGAGTGCCGGTTCGTTCACCATGGCGGATGAAGAAGGACAAACCCTCACCAGCATGGACATTGTGACAACAGCCGGAGCCGCGGCAGATATTTTTCGCGCCATCCAGACTTTTCCTGGGGTTAATAGTGTGGACGAAGGGGCCGGGATGTATGTCCGGGGGGGAGATGTTTCTGAAACTACCGTCATTTTAGATCAAGCCACCATCAGTCATCCCTATAAATATGAATCTGATACTGGCGGATATTTTGGTATGATTTCACCATTTTTACTGTCCGGGACCTATTTTTCTTCCGGAGGATTTACCGCCAAATATGGGAATGTACTTTCTGGTGTTCTGGCCATGGAATCATTGGATTTGCCCTCGCGATCTTCAGTCAATATTGGAGCCGGGTTGGCCGCATTGTCCTTGGGCGGTGCCTGGCTTATTGAGCCTGGAAAAATAGGAATCCAGTTTTCAGGGAATTATTCCGATACAAAATATTTATTTAAGGTAAACGGGGGTGAAGATCGGTTCAAAAAAGTGCCCATTAGTTGGGATGGAAATGTGAGCGCTGTTTATAAATACTCTCCAATGGGACAGGTAAAACTTTTCCATTATTCCAACATAGATGAGATTGGGGTCAATGTAATTACACCCACTTTTGACGGTATTATGTTAAGTGATAATGGTACCAAACTTACCAACATTCAGTGGCGGCATTTGTTCGAAAATGGATTGGTGGCAAAATCCAGTTTATCCTTGAATCGGTTCAACCAGGGAATGTCCATGGGAAATTTCAGCCGGGACATGGATGATTCACTTTGGAAATGGCGGACGGATTTATCATTCATCATTTCTGAAAATATTAAACTGAATGCTGGTTTCATTGCAGACGATTTGAATACTGTTCTCGCCATGACTTATCCATTGGATCAAAATGATTTGAGTGAAGCGGCTGAAACTGGCACGTTTGATATTGATTATGAAACGCGTCATTTTGGTTTTTATGCGGAGACAGAAATGAATCTGTCGCGACGATTATTTTCTACATTTGGACTTCGATCAGATGTGTTGGATAATCCACGGCAAACGGAAATTGATCCGCGGATTTCCCTGAATTATCGTTTGTCGGACAAACAATTTTTGAAAGTAGCATCGGGTATTTATCATCAATATCCCCAAGCGCAATATCGAGATGAATGGAATGGGAATCCAAATTTGAAAGCCATGCAAGCCACCCACGCCATTCTTGGTTATGAGTATAAAGCGGAGATTACCAATCTGAAAGTGGAACTGTATCAGAAAAATTACACCAATTTGGTATTGGAAGATTCAGCCACCAATTTCACAAACGACGGCCATGGGTATGCCTACGGTGCAGACATATTTTTAAAAGGCAATTTACCTATTATCTCCGGTTGGGTTTCTTACAGTTATTTACAGTCCCAACGAAAAGAATTGGATCACCTGAAGATATCACCGACGGATTATGATATTAATCATAATTTAACTGCCGCATTAAAAATGAGAATTGCAAATGTGAATTCGTTGGGCCTCACTTACAAGTACACAACCGGAAAACCCTACACGGCAGCAAAGGATGAATGGAATGCGGAACGGCTCCCACCTATGCAACGGCTGGATTTATCCATGAGCCGGGTTTATTTTTTCGGTGGCGCAAAAATGATGGTAATCTATGGGGCAATCTCCAATGTGTTGGATAAGCAGAATATATATGGCTACATCTATTCACCGGATTATTCGGAGCGGACAGAATTGAAAAGCACCCATGGACGGAATGTGTATTTGGGTTTTTCGTTAAATCTATAAAATGATAAGTTAAAAAAGGAATCTAAAATGAAAAAAATAATTATGACCCTAATTACAACCATGACTTTTGGTATATCGCAATCGGTGGATGATCTGATTATTAGTGGAAAAGAAAAAATTGAGAATGCAATTCAGAGCTGGAACGAACAGGAATTACTGGGTGCACGCGCCCATTTTGAACGGGTATTATCCCTCAATGATAAATCATGGCTAATTCACTACTATATTGCCTATTGTGATAATCAACTGGTAAACTATTCAATGTCAAAACAAGAAAAAGCAAAAGTTAAAAAATATGTGAATGACGGATTGGATCATTTGGAAGAAGCTCTGGAAGAAAACCCCGGTTTTGCGGAAGCTTACGCCATGATGTCTTCACTGTATGGAACCAAGATTTCGGTCATGCCATGGGCGGGATTCTGGTATGGACCGAAGTCCGGAAAACTCATGGGAAAGGCAATGGCCATGGAACCGAACAATCCGAGAATCAATTTGACTAATGGAATTTCCATGAAATTTACACCGGAAGCATTTGGCGGCGGTGTGGCCAGTGCAAAATTATATTTAAATAAAGCAGCAAAATTATTTGAGCATGATTCACCAGAATCCATTATGCCCGATTGGGGACACAGTGATGTGTATGCATGGCTTGGTCTAATTGAAATGGAAGCTGGAAATAATGAAGACGCAAAAACTTATTTCGAAAGGGCATTGGAAATAAATCCGAAAAATAATTGGGTGAAAAATCAATTAATGCCAAAGATAGAATAAGGTATTTAGATATTTAAGTTTTATAACTCAATAATCATACCTATAATTTTATTTTTATATACTTTAATACCTTAACACTCAATCACTTTCATTTCTAACTTTTGCCCCATGGTTTCCGAATTAAATCTCGCCAAAGACGCCGCTTTTGAAGCAGGACGTGTCATTATGAATTATTATAAATCTGATTATGAAATCAAAGAAAAAGGATATCATAACCCTGTAACCACAGCCGATCATGCTGCGGATTCATGTTTAAAAGAATTGTTGATGGATGCTCGACCAGATTACGGTTGGCTTTCAGAAGAAACGGTAGATTCCCCAGATCGTCTTTCGAAAGAGCGCGTATGGGTTGTAGACCCATTGGATGGGACGAAAGAATTCATTGAAAGCGTTCCTAATTTTGTGGTGAGCGTTGCCCTGGTGGAAAATGGATTTCCAATTGTGGGTGTTCTTTATAATCCAGTGACAAAAGAAATATTTACGGCTGCCAAAGGAGAGGGAGCATTTTTAAATGGCGATTTGATCTGTTGTTCGACGAAAGAGGAAGTGAGCGAAATGGTTATTTTAAATAGCCGCTCAGAGACACGACGGGGACTCTGGGCACCATATGAAGGTACGTTTGGTGAACTCAAGGCTGTGGGTTCTGTCGCTTATAAATTGGGACTGACTGCAGCGGGGAAGGCGGACATATTTGCATCTCTTCGTCCGAAAAATGAATGGGACATTTGTGCTGGAAATTGTATAATTAATGAAGCGGGCGGAAAATTGATTGACCTGAAAGGTAATCTTGTTAGTTTCAATCAAGAAAAGACGCTAATTGAACCGGGTTTAATCGCGGGTGAAATAGAAGCAGTGGATAAAACTTATCATATTTTAACACAATAAAAAAAATGACAAAAATACCAGAAGATGCCATCAAATGTTTAGATAAAGGCTTTGTTCGACTCGTGGATTCCATGGGAGGGGATGATGCTATTGTACAGGCTGCCCGGGTAAGTTATGGACAGGGAACCAGTAAAGTTTCCCAAGATCGCGGCTTGATTCGTTACCTTATGCGCCATCGCCATACGACTCCTTTCGAAATGGTGGAATTCAAATTTCACTGCAAAATGCCCATTTTTGTGGCTCGGCAATGGGTGCGGCACCGTACGGCTAATATCAATGAATATTCATTACGATACTCAGAAGCGAGGGATGAATTTTATTATCCGGAACCTGAGAATATTCAATTCCAAAGTGCGCTGAATAAACAAGGCAGATCCGGAGAAGTACCGCCTGAATTAAAACAAAAAGTATTGGATTATTTTAAAGAAAATTCTGAGCGGAGTTTTGCCATGTATCAGGAACTCAATGAAGCAGGTGTAGCGCGAGAATTGGCTCGATCCTTACTCCCAGTAAATATTTATACGGAATGGTATTGGAAAAATGATCTTCATAATTTACTTCATTTTATTGGATTACGGTCTGATAGTCATGCCCAATATGAGATACGCGTTTTCTCTGATGCTATGGCTTATTACGTCAAAGAAAAAGCACCATTTGCCTGGGAAGCATATCAAGATTATGTGGTCCATGGAATGCGTTTTTCTAAAATTGAAAAAGGATTATTAGAAAAGCAACTTCCAGACAGAGTGATTGATGACATTGTGGAGGATATAGCCTATCAGCTTACAGCCACACTCCATAAGGGTAAACCAAGAGAAGAAGCGGACCTTTATCCATTGTACCAAAAACAGGGTGGTTCCGATTCAGAGGAAGATTTCAAACTCAAATGGGATTCCGGTGAAGTTGAAACAAGCAATGTTCGGGAACTTCGTGAATTCAAAGACAAGTTATTTTCACTTAAAAAGTAAAAAAGTGGTAACGTGTTAATTTTATTTTTATCCTATCTACGAGCACATTCACACTCGAACACTTTAGCACTTTAAACACATGAACACTTCGAGTCATAAAGGTCATCGTCAGCGTCTCAGGGAAAAATTCCTGAAAAGCGGTCTGGATGGATTTCACGATTACGAAATAGTTGAACTTTTACTCACCTTGGGTACCCCTCGTACCGATTGCAAACAACCGGCGAAAAATGCACTGAAGAAATTTGGTTCTCTAAAGGCTGTTTTAGAAGCGTCCCCCAAGGAATTGAAAGCAATAAAAGGCATTGGCGACCATAATGTATTTGGCCTCAAGTTGACTCAGGATGTGGCACGTCGATATCTGGCTGATCGCATTCTTGATATGGACTATATTCGATCATCTGAAGATGTGTTAGATTATTTGAGGCATAATCTTCGAGATAAAAGTAAAGAAGTCTTTATGATTATTTATCTTAACGGTCGAAATCAAATTCTAAAAATGGAAACACTTTTTGAAGGAACGTTAAATACGTCCGCTGTGTATCCCCGGGAAGTGGTTAAGCGTGCTTTAGATAATGATGCATCCGCATTGGTGCTTGTTCATAATCACCCCAGTGGGAATCCCAATCCCAGCCAGGATGATTTAACCATTACCAAAAAGTTAAAAGAAGCTGTAAAAACCATTGATATTTATATACATGATCATCTGATTATTGCGGGGAATGATATTTATTCATTTGCGGATCATGGGTTAATATGAGCCACATAAGGTACCACTTTTAATAGAAAAAGAATTAATTGATTGAACTGAAATGAACTTATTAAAACACACCCTATCCGATCGTTTTAATCTGTCTAATTTTAGGCCGGGGCAAGAAAAGATTATTGGTAAGTTATTAGCAGGTGATTCTGTGATTGTTACCATGCCAACGGGATCAGGAAAATCGTTATGTTATCAATTACCAGCGGTATTGAGTGATGGGGTTACGCTGGTGATTTCTCCATTAATTTCGCTTATGAAAGATCAAGTGGATGCGTTGGATGCATTGGGAATTTCGTCCACGTTTATTAATAGCACAATTGAGCAACGTGAAATGATGAAACGGTTTGCGCAGGTTGAATCCGGGAAAATAGATTTGCTCTACATAGCACCGGAACGGTTTTATTCTAATGCCTTTGTAAACCTGATTCAAAAGATTAACATTTCATTATTTATCGTGGATGAAGCTCATTGTATTTCTCAATGGGGGCATGATTTTCGCCCGTCGTATTTAAAACTAAAAAACGTTATTTCTACTTTGGATTATCCACCGGTTGGTGCATTCACAGCTACTGCAACACCGGAAGTTCGGAAAGATATTAAAGTCCAACTTGGCGTGGATTCTATTAAAGAAATAGTAACAGGTTTTGATAGAAAAAATCTGAAATATGTTGCCATATCTTTAAAAAATGATAAAGAAAAGGAAGCAGAATTAATCCGAATGTTATCACGATTGAACGGTTCTGGAATCATTTATGTTGGTACAAAAAAACTGACAGAAACGCTTACAGATATATTATTGAATAAAGGGTTTACTGCTGCGGGATACCACGGTGGAATGGAAAAAGAAAAAAGGGAATATGTTCAAAATAATTGGATTGCAGGCAAAACCAAAATCATGGTTGCCACCAATGCGTTTGGAATGGGTATCGACAAGCCCGATGTTCGCTTTGTTTTTCATTATACTATGCCCGGAACCATGGAAGCATATATGCAGGAATCAGGTCGGGCCGGACGCGATGGAAAAACGGCTTACTGTGTGGCGTTTACGGCGTACGGCGATGTGAGACTCCAGGAGTTTTTTATCGAGAATTCCCATCCATCAAAAGATATTATAATTAAACTGTATCGCTTTCTTCATTCCTTAAAACTCTCGGATATTTATTTAACCCATAAAGAAATGGCTGACCAAGCAGGGAAAGAAATAAAAGATATAATGGTGGGTGCTACTTTAGTTATTTTAGAGAAAGCAAAATTGCTAAAACGAATGAGTCGTAGTGATCGTCGTATGGAAATTGAATTTCTAAAAACGGATGTTGAATTGCGTGGTGCCATCCAAAAAACTGTTTATGATTATATAGCTCAAAAAACGGATCAAAGTTCACTCCCTATTTTAAATATTGCACCGGAACAAGCTGTGAATGAATTGGGAATTTCCCAAACCCAACTTTCAACTGCATTAATGGCATTAGAAAGCAAAGAGATCATTTTATATACACCCCCATTTCGGGGAAGAGGGGTTCGTTTGTTAGGCAAAAAGATATCGATAAATCAATTACCCATCGATTTTAATACCATCGAAAAACATTACCAATTTCAAATGGATAAATTAGAAACGATGAAACGGTACTTTACCATTGCTTCCTGTCGTCGAAAATATCTGCTTCAATATTTTGGTGATATTATCCATCAACCAAATTGCGGCGGGTGTGACGTTTGCATGAATTGGAAAACAGCTATTCAATCGACTAAAACAAAATCGAATACAATTCAATCAGAAATGTCCCGGGAATTGGTTCTGGATATAATAAAACTCACAGATGAATTGGATGGTAAATTTGGTAGAGACGGACTATCCAAAGCACTTGCAGGTTCACAATCAAAAAAACTGCATGGGCGATTGCGAAACCATGAACTTTATGGGAAATATGATTTTGTAACTCGAAAATTCGTTACAGGTGTTTTTAATGATTTGTTGGACGATGGATTTTTACTGCGGCGCCCAGGGAAATATCCCACGCTTTCATTGACAAAAAAAGGAACGAAACTGCTAAATGGGAATGGAGAATTACCCAAAATTAGCGCCATTCCAAAACCAGCTCAAAACCGATCATCAAGCCGAGGCGGATTAAGCATGAGTGATTCAATAGAGATTACATGGGATCTCTACCAACAAAATTTACCTTTAGAAGCAATTGCGAAAAAGCGAGGATATGCGGTCTCAACTATTGTGAATCATCTTTGCAAATTATTCGAATTGGGAAAAGAAATTAATATTGATAATTTAGTTGAAAAGAAAAAAATAGCTATTATTAATGATGCAATCCAAAAAACAAAAAGTCCAGGGGTGGCTGCAATTAAAAACATTATCCCTGATATTGAAAATTGCACCTATGATGATATTCGGTTTGTTTTAACGATAAGATGAAAAAATTTAAAACAAAACTCATCACTTACGATATTTCCGGCGCTTGGACATTTTTAACCGTTCCATTTAATGTGGAAAAAGAATATGGTTCAAAAGCCAAGGTAAAAGTGAAAGGAACTATTGAAGGGCTCTCTTTTGAAAGTACACTACTACCTTTGGGCGACGGGAAACATAATTTGGTGGTGAAAAAATCAATTCGTGAAAAGATCAAAAAATATGCGGGTGATTCTGTTTTAGTCACCATGGAAAAAGATACAGAAAAGCGGATTGTGGTTGCACCGAAAGATTTCCGTATTGCGATGTCTTCAAACGCGGCTGAATTTTTTGATGGATTGGCACCTTCATATAAAAAGGCCTATGTAGAATGGATTGAAAGTGCGAAAAAAGAGGAAACACGTTTACGTCGCATTGCTAAAGCAGTAAAATTATTATCTAAAGGGAAGAAGTTGAAATGATAGAGTCCTAAAAAAAGGAGGACTACTCGAAATGAGCTAAAACGCCCAAATTTATTTCAGCAATTTTTGGTTTTTGAATTTGACGAACTGCTTCCTTTAGCGCTTCAAATGGAAAAAGGTTTAATTTTTTTGTAAGATATCCAGTTGTTAAAGCAGAAATGTTTTTTCTTAAATCCTTATGAGCGCTTTCTGGAAAAACAAGGGGTTGTATATTTGCATCAGAATCAATGCCCCCTAATCCATCGGCAAAATAAATCGTATCTGTGTCTTCCATGGCTTTAGTTAACCTTGCAATTTTCGCTTTTCCTTCTGGCGCAATGATCGCCGCAACATCTGGTTTCACAATTCCAGAATAGAGGACAGGCTCCGGACTGATGACTATTTCTGCTACAGAAAATCCAGTTTGAATGGTGATGGGAAAGTCGGCTCTTCGGCTGGTCCAAAGACCGGAGAGTGTGGCGGCTGACGCCAATAAATTTCCGGCTGAAACCACTTTTTGTCCGGCAGAGCCCGCCAATACAATGCGAATAGGTTTTTCTAAATCAGATGAAAATTGAGTATTCAAAACTAAACCACTCATGGGTTTTTGTTCACTGGCCCGTTGCTGAATATCCTTATAACTTGTTTGGAAACTGGGCCGTTCTGTTTCCTGTAGAATACCGGATTCCATATTCATTCCATCCATGTAACTCATCATTTCTTTCCGGCCAAAATCATTCCTCACCACATAATATGCCGTACACAATTCCCAAATATCTATGAGAGAAAATCCATCATGCTTCATGGCTTTGGCGATTAACTCAGGTAAATTTTTGTCAAAAGCAGTTGCACGGGCGATAAATCCTCCGCCATTGACTTTAGCCGTTCCGGCAATATCCATAGGTGCATCGGTACTTCCGAAAGTCGTTGTTGGGGTAAAACTGTCTAACGGTGTGGTGGCAGAGTGCTGGCCTCCGGTCATGCCAAAATTAAAATTATTGAATACCAAAACACTGATGTCTGTATTTAATCGAGCGGCATTGAGTAAATGATGTCCACCAATTCCACATCCACCATCCCCAATAAGTACAATCACGTTAAGATCAGGATTCTGCATCTTGATTCCGGATGCATAAGTTATGGCTCTGCCGTGCAGTCCATGGAACGCATGGGTGACAAAATATTTATCCGAAAGACCCACACAACCAATATCAGTTACAATGACCACTTCTGATGGGTCAAGTCCTTGATCTTTCAAACTATTGCTCAATGCACCTAAAATTTTTCCGTGACTGCATCCCGGGCAAAATTCATAAGGAAGATTTTCTTCAGCTATATAGGTGTCTAATACCGGATTATCCATGGAAAGCCTCTATAATCTCTTCTGGCGTAATTAAAATTGTATCCACGCGATTTACACCAATTAATTCAATATCCCCATGGACTAACCGTTCAATTTCGTGTCGGTATTGCCCATGGTTCATTTCTGGAATGATAATGCGTTTAATTCCAGATAAACTTACTTTGATTTTTTTCTCCGGTATTGGCCAGAGGGAATAGATAGTCATGGCGGATACTTTTTCTCCATTGGCACGAATTTGGTTTACGGCTGCTTCCATAGATCGCGCCGATACGCCATAGCTTAAAATGAGTGTTTCTGCTCCTTTTTCCAGGTCTGTTTTTAAAAGAGAAATTTCATCCTCATGATTTCCGATTTTGTTTTTCAATCTTTCATTAAACGCCGCAATGATATCCGGGTCTTTTGTAATATGACCTTCTTCGTTATGGCTGGACCCGGTGTAGTGATGAATCGTGCCATTGATTTGGTAAGGGCCTAAGGGCTTCCCTACCGGTTTGTCCGAAATTTCCGACCACTCTGGTGCACGGATCATTTCGTCGGTGGCAATAGATTCTGTTGTCATAACTGTATCTTTATCTGTAGCAACAAAAACAGGCGTTCGAAATCGCTTGGCCAGTTTAAAAGCGCGTTTCGTTAAATGATAGCTTTCAGGAATATTTGTGGGTGATAATACAATAATTGGATAACCACCGGACGTGCACCAACGCATAAATTGAATATCACCCTGGGCGGATGCTGTCGCAGCGCCAGTCGAGGGCCCCAACCGTTGGGAAATTGCAATAACCAGTGGCACTTCCATCATAATGGCCAAACCAATATTTTCAGAATAGAGTGAAAGTCCCGGACCGCTGGTTGCGGTAAAAACAGTCGCGCCGGCTGTTGCAGCACCAATGCAATGCCCCATAGAAGATATCTCATCTTCGCCCTGGAGTCCGATTCCCCCAACTTTGGGTAGTTCACGGAGCATGTGAGTCAGGATTCCTGATGCGGGCGTAATGGGGTAACCGGCATAGAAATCACACCCGGCATCGAGAGCTCCGCGGACAATTGCCGCAGCGCCATCTATCATTTCCCTATGTTGATTATTCATTTAGATAATTTCTCAATTTATAGAAGCGCCAAAATTACGTTATCAGCAATATTAATTGAATGTAAATTGTTCCGTTGAAATAGATTTTTTAAGTTCACCAAATGATCTTGCCAAAACAAATTGAAATGCTTGACTCCACTTTGCGGGAAGGGGAGCAAACGCCTGGCGTATCTTTTTCTTTAGAACAAAAGATAGTCATCGCTAAAAAGCTGGATACCTTTGGTGTTGATTTTATCGAATTGGGTCACCCAGCCGTTTCTCCTGATGTATATGAGGCTGTTGAAGCTTTAAATAACCTAAATCTAAATGCAAAAAAAATGGCACATGGGAGGGCGTCAAAATCCGATATTAATGATGCGGTTACAATGGGTGTACCGTGGATGGGCATTTTTTTCGGAACATCCTCATTGAGTCTCAAACATAAATTCAATGTGACAAAAGCCGAAGCATTGAAGCGAATTGAATCAGCTGTTAAATACGGAAAAGATAAGGGACTCAAACTCCGATTCACCGCTGAAGATGCAAGCCGAACGGACATAGATTATTTAATTCAAGTGGGGCATTTAGTCCAAAAGGCTGGTGCAGATCGCTTTAGTCTGGCGGATACAGTGGGTTGTTTGACACCGTCCAAAATGAAGAAATTAGTCATGCGAATTTCTTCGGAAATTGATTTGCCCATTCATGTTCATTGCCATAATGATTTTGGAATGGCCACAGCGAATGCGCTTTCTGCACTGGAAGCAGGAGCCCGATGCGTGGATGTTGCGGTGAATGGATTGGGAGAACGATGCGGATTACCACCTTTGGCAGAGGTGACGACTGCTTTGACTGAAATTTATAAAATAAACGGAAATTGGAATTTGGGATTGCTTCCTGAATTACATAATACGGTAAAATCATTCTCTAAATTAGATTCAAATGTCAATCAGCCTATTGTGGGAAAAAATGCATTCACTCATAAAGCGGGGCTTCATGTAAAAGCTGTGGCAAAGGAGCCAAAATCCTATGAAGCAATTTCACCGGAGACTGTTCATCGCAAGCGCCATTTAGTTATTGATAAATTTACAGGGAGGGCCGCGTTAAAAAATAGATTCGCTGCAATGAACGTGACAATTGAAAATATAGAATTGGACGCTATTTTATTAGAAATAAAAATGCATCCGGAAAAAGTATCCTGGAATGATGAAGCGTTAATATCTCTCCTGAAATCAATGAACAGAAAAGTGTAATTTTCGCTTCTACTTAACCAAGGAATATTTATGAAAGCATTCGGACCAGATTTTTATAATATAACAGATTTACTGACTGAAGAAGAATTGCTTATCCAGCAAACAGCATTTGATTTTGTTCAAGCTGAATTTATGCCGGTAATCAATGAGCATTATGAAAATTCAACCTTTCCTATGGAACTGGTTCCAAAGTTGGGCGAACTTGGATTTATGGGATCATCATTGCCGGAAGAATCTGGCGGTGCGGGCGTAAGCAATGTGGCCTATGGACTCATCCTCCACGAACTGGAAAGAGGTGATTCGGGATTGCGGTCTTTTGCCAGTGTTCAAGGTGCCTTGGTCATGTATCCGATTCATGCTTATGGTTCCGATGAACAAAAAGCCAAATGGCTTCCCGGTTTAGGTGCGGGAACAAAAATTGGATGCTTTGGTCTTACTGAACCAAACTTTGGTTCAAATCCTGGTGGTATGTCCACACGCTGTAAAAAAGATGGCGACGGCTGGATAATCAACGGCAATAAAATGTGGATCACAAATGGATCGTTAGCTGATGTATCTGTTGTTTGGGCGAGAGACGAAGATGGACTCGTTCGCGGATTTTTGTTAGAGAAAGGAATGGACGGATTTACATCCAGTGATATTCATGGAAAATTGAGTTTACGGGCATCCGTCACATCTGAACTTTCCATGGCGAATGTACGTGTGCCCGATTCAGCGCGACTCCCCAATATTGAAGGATTAAAAGGACCATTGGGTTGTTTGACCCAAGCGCGCTACGGCATATCTTGGGGAATGGTTGGATGTGCCGTGGATTGCTACAACACTGCGTTAGAATATTCAAAAGAGCGGAAACAATTTTCCAAGCCTATCGGTGGATATCAACTTACACAGAAAAAATTAGCGGATATGGTTACGCGAATCACTGAAGCGCAACTTTTGGTTTATCGATTGGGCCGCTTAAAAGATGAAGGAAAAATGACCTTTCAGCAAGTGTCCATGGCGAAGCGAAATAATTGTGAATTGGCCAGAGATATTGCCAGTATTTCACGGGGAATTCTTGGGGCAAATGGTATTACCGAAGATTATCCAATCATGCGCCACATGGCAAATATTGAGTCTGTTTATACCTACGAAGGAACCCATGAAATGCATACGCTCATTATTGGACAACAAGAAACGG
>JACKQG010004618.1_pt1 | contig 15871 bp, 4 predicted proteins | sample 8237621 | NCBI WGS metagenome assembly JACKQG01 (sample SAMN15677084, study PRJNA649215) | marine metagenome | biome: marine; feature: Black Sea; material: saline water; isolation source: suspended particulate matter (SPM) from the Black Sea western gyre | collected 2013-06-09/2013-06-10 | depth... | reverse complement strand
ATTCGAAGAACTAGAAGCCATCACCATCATTGACCTGCTCAGAAGAGCCGGTTTCAATGTCATCAGTGCCGGTCTCAACGACCAGCCGGTAACCGCCAGTCGCGGAAACGTACTGATCCCCGACACTTCCATCGACCGGGTCATGCAACAGCCGTTTGATCTGATTGTCCTGCCCGGCGGCCTGCCCGGCGCGAATCACCTGAGAGACGACCCGAACGTGCAACAACTGATCCGATCACAACACAGCGCCGGCAAAAAGCTTGGCGCCATCTGTGCCGCACCCAAAGCACTTGCATCCGCCGGCATCCTGTCCGGAAAAACCATCACCTGCTATCCCGGTGCACTCGCCCAAACTGACAGCAGTGATTTTACCATTAGCTCCAGCGCTGTTGAGATCGACGGCAATATAGTCACTTCGCGCGGCCCCGGCACCGCAATGGACTTTGCTCTGACCCTGATCGAACAGATGGGAGGGAAAGACTTGCGTGATACGGTTTCGGATCAACTGGTACGGAATTAGTCGGTCATCAATCCTGAGCCGGAGATCAGCGACCTCCCCGGTTCAGGATAAAGACTCAGGCGGCCTGCCAGGTTTGCGCCAGCACAGTCGCAAGCTCATCCTTGACATGCGAGGGAATAACGCTTCCGGCACCGACTGGCACGTTAAAAGAGGCCATCGCTAACACCAGCTGATCAATCTGATTGTTGAGCAGAACAGAAGACCCCGCTTCAAAAGAATCCAGCTGATAATCCGCTCCCTTGAACCAGTTCCTGATAACGACTGAGTCTTCGGTTCCGGTGACGGAAATCATTAAATGACTCCTGCTTTTGCTAAACCAGAGGTCTTCAAAATTGGCATCCTGAAATATGGCCACATCCATTCCCATGCCACCTGATTCAAAATTTGACAGGGTATCCAACCCAGACCCCCGTTCGAACAGATAAGTATCATTGCCATCCCCACCGTCCAGAAAGTCATCACCTGAAAGGCCGCTCAACCGGTCATTTCCCTCACCACCATATAAACGATCGTTACCGGAGCCACCCTCCAGTAAATCATCACCAGCTTCGCCATAGATCCTGTCATCGTCAAGTCCGCCTGACATAACATCATCACCATTACCACCTTTCAGAAAATCATTACCCGCGCCGCCATCCAGAAGGTCGATACCATCCTCGCCGTATAACCGATCATCTCCCGCTTCACCGCTTAACTGATCATCCCCCGCATTGCCATTCAGATAGTCGTTATCAGCGCCAGCGGCAAGTACATCATGGCCTTCACCGCCATACAGACGATCACTGCCGGCTCCTCCATCAAGCACATCGTTACCGGCATCTCCGGATAGCCTGTCGTCTCCTTCAGCACCGAACAGTTGATCATCGCCATTACCCCCGTACAGGCGGTCATTACCCGTGCCGCCATCCAGAAGGTCGATACCAACCTCGCCGTATAACCGATCATCTCCCGCTTCACCGCTTAACTGATCATCCCCCGCATTGCCATTCAGATAGTCGTTATCAGCGCCAGCGGCAAGTACATCATGGCCTTCACCGCCATACAGACGATCACTGCCGGCTCCTCCATCAAGCACATCGTTACCGGCATCTCCGGATAGCCTGTCGTCTCCTTCAGCACCGAGCAGTTGATCATCGCCGTTACCCCCGTACAGGCGGTCATTACCCGCGCCACCATCCAGAAGGTCGATACCATCCTCGCCGTATAACCGATCATCTCCCACTTCACCGCTTAAGCGATCATCCCCCGCATTGCCATTCAGATAGTCGTTATCAGCGCCAGCGGCAAGTACATCATGGCCTTCACCGCCATACAGACGATCATTTCCCGTACCCCCAGACAGATGGTCATCCCCAGTCTCACCATAGACCTGATCATTTCCATCACCTCCAGCCAACTCATCATTGCCATCGGCTCCATAGATTCGATCATCCCCGGCTAATCCATCGATACTGTCTATGCCATCCGAACCTGTAATCCGGTCATTCAAGTGACTGCCTGCAATAAAATTTTTATCACTGATTACCGATAAGCGAAAGCTGTTAGAAACACTCAAACCGATACTATCTGTCGCGGTAACTACGACCTCCAGTTCGCCGACGAATCCACTTCTAGGTGTGCCGCTGAAGGTTCGAGTTTCGGCATTGAAGCTGAGCCAATCCGGTAAAGCACTTCCATCGCTCATTAAGGCGCTGTAATTCAGGATGTCATTGATATCGGTATCGCTAAAACTGTTAGCTGGCAAGTTAAAATCGAAGGAATGGTTTTCGGTTAACTGTTGATCAATCAGCGCCGCTGTCACCATCGGTGCATCGTTGGTGTTTGTCACCGTCAGGGTAAATTCATCACTAACATGGCGATGACCATCACTGGCCGTCACTTTAACAGCCAGTGTCCCCACTTCACTATTACCCGGAGTACCCGAGAAGGTCTGCGTTGCCGCATCGAAGTCGAGCCAGGCGGGTAATGCACTGTCATCACTTAAGGTGGCTGAGTAACTCAGCGTGTCTCCCGCATCAACATCCGTAAACGCATCGGCCGGAATATTGAAACTGAAAGGCACATCTTCTAGCGTCTGCTGATCACTCAATGCACTTACCAGCACGGGTGCATCGTTGTAATTGATTACATCCAGCGTGAAAATATCGCTGACGCTGCTGCTGCCATCACTCGCTGTGACTTTGACAGCCAGCGCTCCTACTTCATTATTGGTGGGAGTACCTGAGAAGGTCTGCGTTGCCGCATCGAAGTCGAGCCAGGCGGGTAATGCACTGTCATCACTTAAGGTGGCTGAGTAACTCAGCGTGTCTCCCGCATCAACATCCGTAAACGCATCGGCCGGTATATTGAAGCTGAAAGGCATGTCTTCTAACGTCTGCTGATCACTGATCATGCTCGACAGTTCAGGACTATGGTTGACGGTCTGTCCACCGGCGGCCAGTATTTTAATGGTGTCACTGTCCCACTGGGTGCCATCGGCAAACTCTATGGCATTGATTTCGTTTTCGCTGGCGCTAAAAAAATCTGTTAGCGTGATAGTTTCACCGGTCTGCGAAATGCTTAATAACAGACTGTTGCTGGAGCGCGAAACCTGTATATCATCAGCTGTCAGACCCTCCATAAAATGGAGAGCGTCATAGCGTCCGATTTCACTATCATGGTTATGAATGACGGTGTCTCCATCGCCAGCGGCAAACAGATAGCGATCATTTCCAAAACCGCCATTTAGCGTATTAAAACTCCCGCCACCACCTCTTAAGGTGTCATTGCCGTTCTCCCCATACAGATAGTCGTTTCCATCTCCTCCGGTAAGAGCGTCATCTCCATAGCCTCCATATAGCCAATCTGTTCCCGATCCACCGTGCAGCGTATCATTACCGTAACCACCATATAACTCATCATTGCCTGAACCGCCATTCAGGATGTCATGACCCGGTGACCAGGCCCAGCTATTATACCCGCCTGAATAGGTTAACTCTTCAGCATTCCCTCCATAAATTTTATCATTCCCTTCCGCGCCATCCAGAACATCGTTTCCATACCCACCGCTGAGGATATCGTCACCAGCCAGTCCATCGATTACATCATCTTCATAATCACCATATAGTATGTCGTTTCCATTAGTGGCAGTTTTAACCAGCGTCTGGAGCTGTTGTTCATCCCATACGGTTCCATCACTGAATTGAATGGCATCGATAGCATGCTGATTTGGGCGAGGGTTTTCCGTGATATAAAAATGATCGCTAACCGTGATGATTTCGCCGGTGGCCTTCAACGTTAGTATCAGATTGTGGTCACGTCGGGTTGCGGCTACATCATCCGTGGTTATGCCATTTTCAAAGCGCAGTACATCATTTCGAGTCAATGCCGCGTCAAAATTACTGATCGTAGTATTGCCATCACCCGCTGCAAACACATACACATCATTACCAGCATCCCCGGAAAGATGATCATCGACTCCAGCACCACCTTTCAATACATCGTCTCCGCTACCGCCGGATAAGGAATCGCTACCTGCGCCACCGTCAAGTGTGTCATTACCCGCATCCCCGTACAGGACATCGTCTCCGGCATCTCCATATAGTACATCATCCCCGTTCTGTCCGAACAGACGGTCCGTACCATCGCCCCCATTCAGGCTATCGTTTCCATCACCGCCATACAGCACATCATCGCCGCCTAGCGCATTCAGGTGATCATCCAGCGCTGACAGGGTTAGCGTGTCATTTCCATCACTGGCAACAGCGGCTACCAGAAGGTTGATTGAAGCCGAATCCAGAGCGCTGCCATCACTGAATTCGATGGCATTGATCGCTGAATCATTTGCGCTGTTCCCACTCACCTCAAAATGACGTAACAGCGTAATCACTTCGCCGCTGGCGAGAAGCGTAATCAGCAGGTCATTGCTGGAGCGGGATAGTGCAATATCAGCCATGCTAATGCCCGGCAGGAAGCGCAGCACATCGTGACGGGCGCTGGAACTGTCATAATTATCGATGGTGGTGTTGCCATCGCCACTGGTATACAGATACACATCACTACCCTGATCACCGGACAGAAAATCATCACCCGTCCCACCGGATAGAACATCATCTCCAGAACCTGCGAAAAGACGGTCTTTACCCGCGCCGCCCTGCAGCGTGTCATTACCGGCTTCACCGTATACCCAGTCATCGCCCGCATCACCGGATACATAATCGTCACCGCTCTGTCCATACAGCTGATCATTCCCGTCGTCACCCTTCAGGGTATCATTGCCGTTACCCCCATACAGCCGGTCATCCCCTGCCAGACCGCTTAGAGTATCGGCATTGTCCGAACCATACAGTACATCCGCGCCTGCTGTGGGTTGCAGCACCAGGGTGTTTATGGCTGCCTGATTCCACACGGTGCCATCGCTGAACTCTATTCCCTCCAGGGTATAGTTACTTTCTCCGTTATAATTGACTTCAAAATGACGTACTACCGTGATCACTTCGGCACTGGCACCTATCGTCAACAGCAGATGATTGCCCGAGCGCGTTGCCACAACCTCGTTGCTACTGATACCCGGCATAAAACGTAGTACATCAGCATACCCGGACGAGGACTCATAATTCTCGATCAGCGTATCGCCGTCACCCACGGCAAACAGATACACATCATTGCCTGCATCACCGGACAGCGTATCCAGCCCGCCTTCCCCCCTTAATTCATCGTCGCCCGCTCCACCGAAAATCTTATCACTGCCGCTACCACCGTGCAGGCTGTCATTACCGTCCCCGCCATCCAGCCAGTCATCACCGCCGTTACCAGAGATCAGATCATTGCCCGCATCGCCTTCGATGTAATCGTGACCTGCTCCACCGATCAGGATATCGGCACCACCTCCGCCCGAGATATAATCATCACCCGCCAGAGCATCGATGGTTTCATCTGCCTGAGTTCCGAACAGGTTATCGTTAGCCTCGGTCGCCAGTAGCAATCTGGCATTGATTGTTGCAGCATCCCAGACCGTTCCATCACTGAACTCTATTCGATTGATGGCATAATCCTGACTGAAAAAATGATCTTTAACCTGGATCACTTCACCACTACTGGTCAGGGTTAACAGCAGGTCATCATCCGATCGGCTCACCACAACATCCTGTCCACCAATAGCACCCGTGAATCGCAGTACATCCTGTCGATTCATGCTCCAGTCAAAATTTTTGATCGTGGTGTCGCCATCGCCGGCAGCGAACAGATAGGTATCACTGCCTTCATCTCCACTTAAAATATCATTGACCCCATTTCCACCACTGAGGGTATCATCACCATCGCCGCCGTACAGAATATCTCGACCGGTGCCACCATTCAGCAGATCATTGCCAGCGTCTCCATACAGACGATCATTACCATCATTGCCATTCAGCGTATCGTTGCCATCAGCCCCGAACAGATAATCATTACCGGCCAGGCCGTCGATAAGGTCATCGCCCGCGTAGCCATACAAGCGGTCATCCCCTGTCGTCGCCTGTAACAGCATAGCCTCCAGCGCCGCCTGATCCCACACTACGCCATCACTGAATTCGATAAGATTGATCCCGCTATTGCTCGTATGGAAGTGGTTGTTCAGCGTGATCACTTCACCACTGCCCTGCAGGGTGAGAATCAGGCTAACATCGGAACGTGATGCGATTACATCATTGCTACTGATGCCCGCCAGAAAACGTAGTACATCCTGTCGACCTGCTGCACTATCATTGTTATTAATGGTGATGTTTCCATCTCCTGGCGCATACAGATAGTGATCATTACCTGCTCCACCATTCAGGGTATCAAAGCCCGTGCCACCGCTGAGGGTGTCATCCCCGCCATCACCAAACAGGCTGTCGTTTCCGCTGCCGCCATTGATCACATCATGACCGGCACCACCATAGGCGATATCGTTACCATCCCCACCATCCAGCGTATCATCACCGTCCATGCCGTACAGGGTATCGTTACCACCGGCACCGAAGATCACATCTGCACTGGCATAACCGGAAAACAGATCATCTACCTCGCTCGGTTGTAGAACCATCTGTTTCAGGGTCTGCGCATCCCAGCGCGTTGCATCAGAAAACTCGATCGCATCCAGCTCGGCCCCATTAAAAAAGTCACCCACGAAAACTGTTTCGAGCGAAGTCATCAACTCAAGTCCGAGATGATTACCGGAGCGATAGACCTTTACATCGCCAGGCGCTATTCCACTCTGAAAACGTAGCACATCGTTGCCAACACCGCTCTCATGGTTCCAGATGGTGGTATCTCCATTTCCCAGCCCGAACAGATAGCTATCGTTGCCCTCGCCACCATCCAGAATGTCACCACTACCGGCACCCCCGCTCAGGGTGTCATCGCCTGCGCCACCGTAAAGATGATCAAAACCCGCACCTCCATCCAGCACATCGTCATCGTTATTGCCGTACAGAAAATCATCGCCTGCGCCACCCGACAACAGGTCGTTGCCATCGTCGCCATACACCGTATCAACACCATCATCTCCGGACACCCGGTCCGACCCGGCACCGCCACTGAGCGTGTCATCACCATCACCACCGGATAGAACGTCATCGCCATCATTCGCATACAGCAGATCATTGCCCGCGCCACCCAGCAGGCGATCATCACCATCACCGCCATACAGCGTGTCGTTATCGTCATCACCGGACAGGGTATCGTTACCAGCACCTCCGCTCAGAGTATCGACGCCGTTGCCGCCGGACAGCAAATCGTTACCCGCATTGCCATACAGGCTATCGTCACCGCCTTCGCCGAACAGCACATCATTGCCGTGATAGGCTTCATTCAGTGCCGCATCATCGCCAGACAGGGTGTCGTTACCCTCACCCCCGAACAGACTGTCACTCTCACCGCCCCCAGTCAGACTATCCGCTCCATCGCCACCATATAAGGTATCAGAGCCATGATAGGCGCCATCGGTAGTCGTTGAGTCGCCATGCAGAATGTCATCGCCATCACCGCCCGATAACAGATCGTTTCCTCCATCGCCGATCAGGCTATCGTTGCCCGCTTCACCATACAGCTGGTCATTGCCTTTTTTATCGCCCTCGACATCGTCGGCATCTCCCTGCAGAAAATCATTATCGGCGCCACCGTAAAGCACATCATTTCCGCCATTACCCCATAGCTTGTCTTCTCCAGCACCGCCCTCCAGCCAGTCGTTTCCATGCAGCTCAACCGCCACCTGTTGAGTCGTATGATCACCGATCAACTGGTCATCGCCCGCACCACCGATCAGGTGATCATCCTTGCCATAACCCCAGAGCTGATCGGCACCCTCACCACCATCCAGCGTATCATTGCCGTGCTGGTCGTCTTTCACAAAGTCAGCATCACCCAGCAGAATGTCATCGCCCTTGCCACCACTCAGATTATCATCACCCTGCGCACCGACCAGCTTGTCGCTGCCGTCATCCCCGAACAGCGCATCGTTACCCGGTTGCAGAGATTTTTCGGTATCACCGAACAGGGTATCGTCACCGCTACCACCCATGATCACATCGGCACCATCGCCGCCGTTCACAAAGTCATTACCGATACCCGCCAGCACTACGTCATTGCCGCCCTGGGAAAACACTACGTCATCACCAGCGCCAGCATAGATCACGTCATCATCCTGCTCATTTGCTGGCAATCCATCCACAAACCCGAGTAAAGGGGCCGTATTCAGAATATGTTTAGAGTTTTGATATTGATTACCCTGTTTAGTCACGCTCCATTCAAACTGTGTCTCATACCAGCCGTTTTTATCCGTCCATTGTCCATTGCCATCGCTGAACTCATCGACCCGGTCAATATCCGGCTGCAACAGATACAATGAATCCCCATAGATCACATCATTACCAGCACCGGCAGCGATCAGGTCCTTGCCGCCACCGCCATCCAGGAAGTTACTGCCTGCACTGCCGTACAACTGATCATCACCAGCCCCACCCTGCAGGAAATCCCGACTTTGATCGGTAGCAACCTCATCAGGATCAAACAGCTTTTCGATATTTGCGATCTCTTTGGTTTCCGCATACAGCAGGTCATCCCCGGCCCCGCCATACAGAATATCGCTGTCGGCACCACCCTGCAGAATATCTTTACCCTCCTGTCCGTTCAGCGTCTCCTTTCCATTTGCCGTCTTCAGCTGATCATCACCCGCCCCACCGTACAGGGACAGCATCGCGCCAGCCCATGACTCTGGCACCTCGACCTTGTCGTTGTCTGCGCTAAAACCATAGGCATCCAGATACAGCGTTTCGGTCACAAAGTTACGCACGATGCTGGTTCCTGCAATCCAGGTTTCACCGCTATAGGTTTTATCAATGCGCGGATCATCCGGCTTATCGATCAAGTCGATACCCAGATTACCGGATTCAAAATTATGGATCTTGATGGTTGATTTATCGGTCACGACCGTGAGCACACCGTTCTCCAGCGAGTAGGTCGTTTTTTCGTCCGCTCCTACCCAGCTGGTTGAGCCAGTCTCTTTGCTGCCACCTTTTAAAGTCGCCCCATCCAGGATTATTTTTCCTTTAGTATCGGTATCGAGTATTTCATCGCCATCGGTTGCCCTGTAGGTATCGCTACCTGCACCGCCTTCCATGTAGTCAGCACCTTTGCCTCCGTCGATAATATCATCACCCTCGGCTCCATACAGCGAGTCATCCAGCTCACCACCGGATAACAGATTACTGCTGTTATTGCCAAAAATAAATTGCTGGTTTTGGCTTTTATCGATATCCCTATTAATCATATAGGCGTTTGAAATCACTTGACCGCTTGCCAGATCTTCGTAAGTATCGGTAGTGTCACCGGCAAGGATTGCATCGTTAATGTTGCGCGTAATCATAACGGCCAGCATTTTAGCTCGATCTTCGAGGTATTTGTCCGTCATCCCACCCTCATCCAGATCAGCATCGAATAGCTTGATTTCATCGGCATGGCTCGCATACAGGGCATCCGCTGCAGACCCAGTTAATATAAACGGGGTCAGTGTAGCTAGTGAATAGCGCACGGCATCACTGGTTTTGGCTTCGCCAGCCAGTTGACCGGCGTCTGCAGAGAGTACTTCGAAAGTGACGCCTCCCTGTTGTAACTGGAGAAATGATGGGGATTTTTTTATCGCATCAATCAACTGATATAAATCCTCCCGATTATCCTGATCCGGGTTGAGCAAGGATTTATCAATCTCCAATAATGTGCCAAGATGTGTTGCGGTATTTTCTAAAGAGAGGGGCCGATTATTGCCACTAACTTCAATTAGTTTTTTAACCTGGCCCAGCACCGCTGTAATATCACTACCCTGTAAATCAGGCGATAGCTGGATGAACAAATCGGCTACTGCCAGGCTGTCGGTCATTTGTTCTTTACCATGACCAAGGGTATTACCCACAGCATCTTCGATGAATAACGGGGAAGTCCCTCCCGGTTGAAACAAAATAGGACCATCTGTCTGCGCAGATGCTTCAGGTCCAAGCTCGCCATAGATGTTGGTATTTGCTGCACTAAAGCTGGTAAACGATCCTGCCAGCATTTGAAACAGATTATTAATGTTATGATTTTCAATGCTACCTTCGCTAATACCGGCACCATTAATACCAATACCCTCAACGCCAAATAGTCTACTAAAAGCAAAGGCCAAATGACCTCCCAAAGAATGTCCGGTTGCAGAAGCAACTCCGTAATTGACCTCCCCCGCTCCAGTTGCTCGCGGGTCATTTGCTCCATACTCAATATCAGAACGGCTGTCTTTGATACTATAAATAGCACCGCTGGCGGACTCGTAGATATAGTAGCCACTTGCCAACAACTCATCCAGTTGTAGTCCGCCTAAGGTCAGGCTTAGCAGTGGCTCAAACTGCAAGACCTTGATATCGTAGGCTCCAACTGGTGAATTGATCCGCTGCCAGTCGTTATACATATCCACGATTTGATCGACGGCCAATCCATTTTTAACTATCCCGCCAAGATCACTGACTAGATCTATTCCAAACTCGATCCATGAACTCGGGTCAGTGAACCGCATTCCATCCGTTCCACGCGTGGCATACACCTGCTCACCAGTTTCCTTATTCTGAAACAGGGTGGCCGAGAAGCCACTGGATGTATTCGGTTGATGCGCGATGACGGACCATTGTTCGGTGAATAGCAGGGCCTGTGTTTGAGAGAAAGCCATACTGTTATCTGGATTTTTAGTACCGTCCGGGTTTAAACCCTGGAGGATGTTTTGCACATTCGTATCTAAGGTTATTAACGCTCCATCTTCAAAAACAAAATTCCCATATGCAGCTTCTGCTAACTGCCCTAATTGAAATATATTTGTAGTATTCATTTTCTTTTCCCTATAGTTTGAAATAATCCCTGATATGTGCCAAATGCCTTACCATCTACCAACCACTTCCCTCGCTCTTCTTCTTTAAAACACCCCCCCGACGAACCACCACCTAGAAACTTTGGCCCCTGCCCATGAAAATCGACCTTACGCGCCATGACTTCTCCGGTTTGAATATCCACAACTGTTTGCTCTTCCCTGATCACATTTTTGGCTTCGTAACTGAAGTTGTTTACCCAGTCAAAGCGCTGATTCAGATGGAAGATTCGCTCCGACTCACCTTCCCGTATTTTCCTGTTTTCCTGCTTTCCATTCAGGGTCAGAGTTTCGGCCACACCCGGGTTCTCGGCTTTCCATTGTTCGGGAGTTTTGTATAACCAGAAACCGGCCTGGTTGTTACAGGCGATAGACCGCACAATCAGGCCGGGGATAATCTGGTATCCCAGTGGAGCGTTAAACAGGATAAAGGCGAGCCAGCCCATCAACAGTTTTCTTTCCGGTCGCCAGCGGCGTGCAAAACGTACGAACAGGTAACACAGGAAGGCATATACAATAATACCCAGTAATACGGCGAGTCCATACATCAGCAGATCTCCTTGCGTGAGTGATTGCCTGCGTTAAACTTCCTCATTTTTTAACTCCTGTTTTTTGTTGTTTCTGACAAGCTCTTAACCCATGCCGAGAGTGTTTAAAATAAATACCCATCCAGAATGCTCGCTCCATCGATAACCATTTAATCATAAAGTTTACGCTCCGTTCACTGGATACCGGATCGGATCCGGTATGACGATCCTATTTACAGGTACAAGTGATATATACCCTCTGTCTTCGTCATACCGGCGCAGGCGGCCGGTATCCAGTTTCAAAGGCAACACCACCATGGTCCTGCACCTGGTTGAATAGATACCGGCGCAGATCGCCATGTTGCCCTTAAACTTTTGCATTCCTCTGAAGTAACTGACTTCATCATTATCAGCACCCTTATCTTCATGCTATGTCTATAAAAAAATCGTTAATTCACTACCGTTCACGAATACTCTCTGCTCCTGCCTTCAACAACGGTGCCAGAAAAAATTCGATGATGCGGCGCTTACCGGTCTGTACTTCGGCAGTTACCGCCATGCCTGGTATTAGTTTCACGATTTGTCCATTCACCAGCAGGCTGTTTTTATGCAACCGCAGTTGCATGCCGAAGATCAATCCGCGTTTTTCGTCGACCGTTGCATCGTTGGAGACGGATAACACGTCGGCGTCGATCACGCCATAGCGGGTGAAAGGAAAGGTGTGAATCTTTATCTCGGCCTGCATCGCTTCGCGTACGAATCCGATATCTTTATTCTCCAGCGCTACCTCGACTTCGAGTTGCTCTTCATCCGGCACGATCAGCATCAGTTGCTGGGCTTCCGTCACTATGCCTCCAATCGTATTAATCGATAACGCCTGTACCCGACCGGAAACGGGTGAATATAGCGTCTGCCGGGCATTCAGATCGTCAGCCTTGGTCAGCTCTTCGCTCAGGCTTTCGATTTGGCGCTGAGCTTCACTGATGGCGGTCAGTTGAGCAGAACGAGTTTGCGCGCTAAACGCCTCGATCTGATGCTGGATTTCCTGTTGCGCTGCGGCCAGCTGTTGCATATGTTGTTTCTCTGCTGCCAGATCCTGCGTGTGCTGGATATGCTCCTGTTCGAGTTGCAGATAATCGGTTTCTGTGGCAAATTTTTTGCGATACAGGTCCTGCATAGTGGCCGTGCGCCGGGTGATGATGGGCAGGATTTTTTCCAGCTTCTTGATGATCTCCCGTGTCATGGCCTGTTCGGCTACGGTTTTTCTACGAGAGCTGTGCAGGGTCTGCAGTTGTGCGCGGTATTGCTGCCATTGCTGCTGCAGCACCTTTTGGTACAAGCGCATTTCCTGCACTGTTGCGGTTGGAATAGTCCCAAGTGAAATCGCTGCAAGACTGTCTTCAGCCAGCGAGTCTTCCAGCATCGCCAGCAATGCCCTGCTCACGGCCAGCTGTAGTTGAAGGCTGTTGATCTCTCCACTCAGGCGCTTTTTATCGGCCAGGGTCAGTGTGCTATCCAGTTCGATCAGTGCCTGTCCTTTGCTGACCGCTTCACCTTCACTGACCAGAATATTCTTCACCACCGCCTTGGTCAGTGGCTGGATCTGTTTCACGCGTGAGCTGGGTATGATTTTCCCTTCGGCGGATGCGACAATATTGATTTCACCATACAGGGCCCAGAGTAGAAACAACATCAGCAGCGTAAGCAGGCTCCAGGCTACCCAGCGTGTAATCGGGTTCGGCGGGGTTTCCTGGATCTCCAGCGCGGCTGGCAGAAAAGCGGCCAGCTCACGATGACTGCGGCTGTCTCCGAGATTTTCGCGCTGCTGCCAGGTCTGCACGAGCAACTTCAGTGGCTTCATCGTGCATCCCCGCTGATAGTCTCCGGGTTGCCAGCAATTAACGCTGAGGCATTATCTGTTGGCGACTGTACTGAGTTCTGCTCTGCCGGTTTTGCCGCAACCGGATGCAGGTGCGGCGTATGACGCTGATAACCATGTAGACGCGCATAATAGCCGTTCCTCGCGATCAACTCGGTATGATTGCCCTGCTCGACGATACGTCCCTTTTCCATCACGATGATGCGATCACAATGACGTACCGTGCTCAGCCGGTGTGCAATGATAAACACCGTTCTGCCCTGGCAGATGCGGGCCATATTATCCTGAATCACGCGCTCCGACTCATAATCCAGCGCGCTGGTAGCTTCATCGAAGATCAGTATCTTTGGATTGCTGATCAGGGCGCGCGCAATTGCCAGGCGCTGACGTTGACCACCGGAAAGATTGCTACCCTGTTCACCCACCACGCTATCGTAACCCTCTGCTAACTCGGTGATAAACTCATGCGCTCCCGAGATCTTCGCGGCGGCAACCACCCGCTGCATCGACAGGGATGGATCGACCAGCGCGATGTTTTCGCGGATAGTGCGGTTAAACAGAAAGTTTTCCTGCATCACCACACCGATCTGGCGACGTAACCAGCCGGTATCGACCATCGACAGATCAACCCCATCGATCAGCACGCGTCCAGCTTGCGCCACATACAGACGTTGAATCAGACGTGCAATCGTACTTTTACCGGAGCCAGAACGTCCCACGATACCGATCACTTCACCCGGCTTCACCTGCAGGCTGAGATCGTCCAGTACCAGCGCGCTATCACTGCGATAGCGGAAACAAACACGTTCCAGAGACACTGCCCCCTTTAATGAAGCCAGACGTGATTTATTTGGATTAAATCCGCTTTCACGTGGCGCATTCAGAATATCGCCCAGACGCTCGATCGAAATTCCAGCCTGCTGAAAATCCTGCCACAGCTGAACCAGTTTCAGTATCGGACTGCTGACTCTGCCCGCCAGCATATTAAACGCGACCAGCTGGCCCACACTCAGTTCACCGCCGATCACCAGATGTGCTCCCCACCAGATAATGCCCAGCGTCATCAGCTTATTGATCAGACCGGAGATCTGCGAGGCCACATTGCTCAGGTTCTGAGTACGAAACGAAGCATGCACATAGCTGGATAAATGATCCTCCAGTTTGCGCCGCATCTGTGGCTCCAGCGCCATCGATTTAACCGTAGCAATGCCGGTGATCGACTCGGTTAAGAAGGCGGTATTCGCGGCTCCATGCTTAAACTTGTCATTCAGGCGACTGCGTAGAATCGGGGTTATAAAAACCGATAACAGGACATACAACGGAATCGTCGCCAGTACGATCCAGCTCAGCGCTGGACTGTAATGCCACATCACCGCGAGAAAAACGAACACAAACAGTAAATCGATGACCAGGGTCAGCGCGGTACCGGTGATAAAGTTACGGATCGTATCCAGCTCACGCACGCGTGCCACATTCTGTCCGACCTGACGCGCCTCGAAGTAAGCCAGCGGCAAAGCCATCAGATGGTTATACAGCCGTGAACCCAGCTCAACATCGATGCGATTGGTGGTATGGCTGAATAGATAATTACGGATACCACCGAGTAGCGCTTCAAACACCACCACCACGAAAAACCCCGCCGCCAGCACATCCAGTGTGGTAAAGCCACGATGCACCAGCACCTTGTCCATCACCACCTGAAAAAACAGTGGCGTCACCAGTGCAAATAGTTGCAGGAAGAACGACACGATCAGCACTTCGCTAAAAATCTTGCGGTACTTGATCAGGGATGGAATAAACCACGAGATATCGAATCTCAGCTGCAGGCTTTCACCCAGACTGTGGTGACGACTCAACGCGATCAGTTCCCCACTCCACAGCTGCTGGAACTCTTCTTTACTTACTGTCCGGGGTGCCTCTTCGCGCAGGTCATGGATTAAAACGGACGCGGTCTCGGCTGTTGCCAGTTTACGCGAGCTATCCTGATCGACCGGGGCAATCTGTGCCAGAATGAAATAGTCGCCATCACAGCTCTTCGCTATCGCCGGCAATATCCGATTACTCAGGCGGGAAAATAATGGCCTGAGACGTTTCGCTTTTAAGCTGAGGGCTTTGGCTGCCTGTAGCAGCTGGGTATCCGAAAACAGCTTTCCAGGCTCACCGAACTGATGTAGTAAGGGGTCTGTTTCAGCGGGCAGTTGATGGAATCGTGCGATCGCAACGAGTGATTGAAGTCCGGTATCCATACCTGATGATCATCCTTTTGTTTGATTCTCCTGATACCCTAACTACAACGGGGTAAAAATCGTGTATTGCATTCTACTCATATTTCCACTGCTGAGTAAAGTTTGAAGGTAAATTTAGCGATGACCGGAGCTTTTGGACGGTCTGCTTTTACCTGGAGCAAACCGTCCTGTTGACATGGCCGCACAGTTCTCATTTCACACGACGAGAATTTAGACTACCCCTTACGAAAAGAAGCCAGTGCGATGGGCAGGCTCACGATCAACAAGCCGGCTGACATCACGATGAGCGCTTCTGCCATCGTAATATTGAACAGTAGC
>JACKQG010004617.1_pt1 | contig 15874 bp, 9 predicted proteins | sample 8237621 | NCBI WGS metagenome assembly JACKQG01 (sample SAMN15677084, study PRJNA649215) | marine metagenome | biome: marine; feature: Black Sea; material: saline water; isolation source: suspended particulate matter (SPM) from the Black Sea western gyre | collected 2013-06-09/2013-06-10 | depth... | reverse complement strand
CGGGCCGGCGCCCTTCAGGGCGTCGGCCAGGTCGCGGGCTTCCGTGTCGCGATAGAACTGGTCCTTGTACTTGTTCTTGCCTTCGCCGCCGCGACCCTCCCAGAGCACGCCCTTGCTGTCGACCATGAGAACATTGGCGGGATCCACGCCCAGGGAAATGTAAAAGTTCGCACAGGCAATACCCGCCGCGCCCGCGCCGGAGAAAACCACTTTGATGTCTTCGGCTCGCTTGCCCACGATCTCGAGGGCGTTCACGAGAGCCGCACCCGAAATGATGGCCGTGCCATGCTGATCATCATGAAAGACGGGGATGTTGGTGGTGGCCTTCAGTGTTTCCTCGATGTAGAAGCACTCTGGAGCCTTGATGTCCTCCAGGTTGATACCGCCGAAGGTGGGCTCCATGTTCTGGACCGTTCGGATGATCTCATCGGGATCCTCTGTGTCCAATTCGATGTCGAAAACATCGATGTCGGCGAATCGCTTGAAGAGAACGCCCTTGCCTTCCATCACCGGCTTGCCGGCAAGCGCACCGATATTGCCGAGACCCAAAACTGCGGTGCCGTTGGTCACCACGGCCACTAAGTTGTTCTTAGCCGTATAGAGCCCGGCCGCACTGGGATCTTCGGCGATCAACAGACAGGGCTCGGCCACCCCGGGTGTATAGGCTAGAGATAGATCCCGTTGCGTGATGCAGGGTTTGGTAGAGGTAACCTCTATTTTTCCAGGACGATTGCCCAGATGATACTTAAGAGCAGCGCGACGTAGTTCGTCTTTGGCCATATGCTTGGACATCAGTTTCACCTCTATGCAAGGACGGGCGACCAATGCGGGCCGCCGTCCATAAACCGGAGTAATCGCTCCTGAACATAAAACAGCCCAAACCCTCTATCGTCAAGGAAAGGTCTGGGCTTTTGTGAATTTTGTCACAAGCTAACACTGCTAACCGAAGGGTACTGCCTCTAGGCACGCTCCACGTATTTGCCGGTAGTCGTGTCTACTCGAATTTTCTGTCCGGTATTCACGAAACCAGGAACGATGACCACCAGGCCCGTTTCCAGGGTGGCCGGCTTGGTCTGAGCCGTGGCCGTTCCGCCCTTGACCTCGGGAGGCGTCTCCACAATGTCCATCTCCACCACTTTAGGCAGGGCGATGCCCACCACACGGCCCTGATAGGTCTGGATATCACAGACGATATTGGGCACCAGATAAAGCTTCACATCTTCGACCAGATCGGGATTCAAGGAAATCTGTTCGTAGTTCTGAACGTCCATGAAGACAAATTCACCGCCACCGTCGTAGAGGAATTCCTTCTTCTCGGTCATCACATCCACTTTTTCGACCTTGTCGCTGGTCGAATGGCGCGACTCTTTGTTTGAGCCCGATTGCAGGTTCTTCATTTTCAATTGGATGTGCGCAGGGCCCTTGCCGGGAGTCACATGAGTGTGATCGGATACGCGCCAAAGTTCGCCGTCGATCTCAAGGACATTGCCAGTACGAGCCTGGGAGGCGAGGATTTTCATGATTCTCCTTGGAGAAAGCCAAAGCTGGCGAAATGTGGAATTCGGATTTCAGGGCTAAAACTAGCAAGAGCGGCCGAAACAAGCAAGATTCTTAGCGCGGACTAGAGTTCTCTCAGGAAGGCTTCCAATCCTTCTGGCAAGGCCCGCGGATGGTATCCGCCTTCCAGGGCCGCGACCAGTTTCCCCTCGCAAAGTTCCTCGGCCAGATCGACCAGGACTCTTCCAATGAGACCGAATCCTTCCGTGCTCAGACGATGCTCGGCCAAGGGATCGTCGGCGTGGCTGTCGAAGCCGGCGGAAACCAGCAGGAATTGAGGGCCGAAGGCCCGCAGTGCCTCTGCCAGCGGACCCATATGCCAGGCCAGATATTCCAGATCGCCCGCGCCCGCGGGCATGGCTTCATTGAGAATACCCTGCGGCGCATCTTTGCCTCCGGTTTCCTCCGGGGCGCCTGTGCCTGGATAATGAGGATACTGATGGCAGCTGGCGTAAAAGACCGCGGGATCATTCCAGAAGCTTCGCTGGGTTCCATTTCCATGGTGCACATCAAAGTCTACGATGGCAATGCGCTCGAGCCCCTCGCGTTTCAACGCCTCGGCCGCCAAGGCCACATTGTTGAAAAGGCAGAATCCCATGGCCCGATCGCTCTCGGCATGATGCCCCGGCGGACGGACGGCGCAGAAGGCTCGGCGATAGGTTCCATCGAGCACCTTGCGTGACGCTTCGACCACGGCCCCGGCGGCTCGCAGTGCCGCATCCCAACTAGCCGGCGCCACGTGGGTGTCGGCATCGAGCGAGGTGGGCCCCTTGCGGCAGGCCGTTTTAACCAGGGCCACATGGGTGGAATCGTGGGTCCAGGTGAGTTCCGTCTCGGAAAGCGGCGGACAAAGGGTCACCCGCACGGCTCCCTCGGCTGCCAGAGAATCGATGACGGGCTCGATGAAACGGAGACGGTCGGGATTCTCGGGATGGAATCCGCCGGTCTCGTGCTTGAGAAACTCAGTGTCCGTATAGAGGGCGAGAGGCTTGTTCATAATGCAAAACTAGTAAAGATGGACCCGAAACTCCACAGGGAAGGCCCGTTGACGGGATGAAGGACCTTGTCTATTCTGCGCCCACGATGAGGAGATGACGATGAGCGAAAAAACACTCACCGGCCAGTGGGCCATCATTCTGGGCGCATCCAGCGGATTCGGCGCGGCCACCGCGCGGGCATTGGCCCGTGAGGGTTGCCACATCGTGGGTGTCCACTTGGACCGGAAGGCCACCATGCCGGCCGTCCACGCATTGGTGGAAGAAATCGAAGCCCAAAACGTCAAAGCGCTCTTCTTCAATATCAACGCATCCAGCGAGGAAAAACGCGCCGAGGTCCTGAATGCTTTGGCCGAGCGCGGTGTGGAGCGCGTGAAGATCCTCATGCACTCTCTCGCCTTCGGCACCCTGCTTCCCTACTTCCCCGAAGAGACCGAGGACAAGGCCATGCGGCGGGATCGCATGGAAATGACTTTGGATGTCATGTCTCATAGCTTGGTCTACTGGTCCCAAGATCTCTACCGCGCCGGTCTCCTGGGCGAGGGCGGCCGCGTCTTTGCCATGACCAGCTCCGGCGGTACTCGTGTGATCGAAAGTTACGGTGCCGTGAGCGCGGCCAAGGCCTCCCTCGAAAGCCATATACGCCAAATCGCCAGCGAATTGGGACATGTAGGTGTAACCGCCAATTCCATTCGCGCCGGAGTTACCGACACTCCCGCCCTCCGCATGATTCCCGGCCATGAAAAGCTGCTCGAAGAGGCGCGGAAGCGAAATCCCTTCGGACGCCTCACCACGCCGGAAGACGTGGCTGATGCCATCGTCGCTCTATCCGGACCCGGTGGTCGTTTTATCAGCGGGAACATTATTGGCGTGGACGGCGGCGAGGATATCGTCGGATAAACAAGGACATTTCAGGTGAACTCCGTTTGTGTTAGAATGGGCCTGTGTTTCACGCCGATTCGCTAATTCCACAATGGAGGACATCCATGCGATCGATCCACTTCCCCAAGATCTTCTGCTTGGCGGCCGCGAGCCTACTTCTCGCGCTCGCTGCGCTGGCGGCGCCTGCGCATCTTCCCCAAGCCAACGACCGCGACGACGACATCTACAGCTACGACTTCGAGCCGGTCGACTGGCCGCCCGTGGGCTGGGTTGAAATCACCACGACAACGGCAAACTGGAGCCGCACCAACTGGGATTCCCATTCCGGAACCTACGCGGCCTGGTGCTGGACCAATCCCGCGAGCCAGGACGAGTGGCTGGTCATGCCGGCCCTCGATCTGAGCAGCGCCATCAGCCCCAAACTTGAATTCTACGAGCGCGGCTACAATTGGGAAAGTTCCGGCGGCCATCACTACATCATGGTGAGCACCACCAGCCAGACCGACCCCGGCGCCTTCACCGAGTTGGAATACTGGACTCCCGCAAACCACGACATTGGCGGATTCGACGGCGGCGATCCCACCACCGTGAATCTGGTGGACTATGTGGGCGAATCCACCGTCTTCGTGGCATTCCGCTACCGCGGTCCGGCTGGTGTGAGCGACGCTTGGCTCATTGACGATGTGCGCGTTTACACACCCAGCGGCAATGACGTGGGCGTGATCGCAGTCAATCCCGACGGCGGAAACATGAACGCCCCGCAAGTCGTCACACCCCAGGCCACCGTGGAAAATTTCGGTCTGGGCACCGAGAGCTTCAACGTGATCCTGCAGATCTGGGAATCGGGCTCGGTGGTCTATGCCGAAAATGTCGATGTCACGGATCTGGGCCCCGGGCTCACCGAAGTGCTTGATTTCCCGGATTTCACCATTGAGGCGGGTCACTACTACGATGTGACAGCTTCCAGCTATCTCGACGGCGACGGCGACGAGAGCAACAACAGCTACACAGGCATGTTCACCACCTACTTCGACACCCATGTGCCCCTGGGTATGCTTTGGACCAATTCGGGCTGCGGCCCCTGCGTGCAGGCCAACCAGGCTCTAGACGCCTACATGCCGGGACAGGGCAACGACGTGGCACTCATTCGTGTGCACGTTTCCTGGCCCTACGGTGGCGACATCATGTATCTGCACAACACGGTTCAAGCCAATGCCTTGGTCGCCGAATTTGGGGTAAGCGGCGTGCCGGATTTCTGGCTGGATGCTTTCTGGTACTTGGAGCACACCGGTTCGGTCATGGTGGCCGGCCTCGAGACCGCCAAGACATGGGTCAGCCCCATGAACTTCGATCTGCAGTGGATACCCACCAGCGAGCAGCTCGCGGTGACAGTAAACATCACGGGTAACCTGCGCCCCGAGGGCGACTATCAGCTCTTCTGTTCACTGACCGAAGACAACATCATGCACAATGGTGGCAACGGCGAGCCCATCCACATGCAGGCTTTCCGCCGCATGTTCCCGGGCACCTCTGCGGGCGTTCCGGTTTCCGGAGCCGTGGGACCTCACACCTATATCGTGGATATGCCCCTGGATCCCGAGTATGTGTATGAGGAACTCCGCGGTACGGTTTACGTGCGCGACATGAACTCCGGCGTGATCCTTCAGGCCGGTACCGACTTCCTGCACCTGATCGAGGGCGGCACCGCCGTGGACGAACAGGCTTCGGCCTTCGGCCTTAAGGGCAGCTACCCCAACCCCTTCAACCCGAAGACGCGCATCGAATACTCGATGGACAGGGCCGGTATGGCCACCGTGCAGGTCTTCGACGTGAGTGGGCGCCTCATGCACACCTTGCACGAAGGACATCTCGACGCGGGAACCCACTTCTCCGAGTGGAACGGAATGGACGACGCCGGTCAGCCCCTGGCTTCCGGCCTCTACCTGATTCGCTTCACCTCGAATGAGAAGAGCGACATGACAAAGGTGATGCTGACCAAATAGTCGCCAGTCTCCAGTCGCCAGTAAAACACTCTCCTCCAATTTCGGGGGAGGGTGTCTTTTTTTTCTGGTGGCTGGTGACTGGTGACTGGAGACTCTTTCCGCTTGCCCCAAGGGGAAAAGGCACTTCATTATGGAATATCAACCCCATCCTTGCGGAGGCGGAAATGGGCAAGACCCTTATCGAAAAAATCATCGGCGCTCACGGCGGAGCCAATGCCAAGGCCGGCGATATCGTAGACCTTGAGATCGACGTTCGCGTAGCCCGCGATTTCGGCGGCGCCAACGTGGTGAAGAATTTGGAGGATGGAAATCTCGGCCTGGACGATCCGGCTAAGACCTTCTTCACCTTCGATACCAATCCCACGGGCAGCGATCAGAAGTACGCCGCCAATCAGCAGCGCTGCCGCCTCTTCGCCCGCAAGGAAGGCGTTAAGGTCTTCGACATCGACACGGGCATCGGTACCCACGTGACCGCCGAGAACGGGCTCATCTACCCTGGCGTGACCATGGTGTCCACCGACAGCCACGCGAACATCGTGGGCGCTTTCGGCGCCTTCGGCCAGGGCCTAGGCGATGTGGACATGGCCCATGTCTTCGCCTTCGGCCGCACCTGGTTCAAACTGCCTCCTTCGATCAAGATCGTGCTCAAGGGTCAGCCCAGTCCTCTGGCGCGACCCAAGGACATCGTGCTGGCCGTGCTCGGCAAGATGGGCGCCGCCGGACTGCTCGGTCACGCCGCTGAATACCACGGCGAATTCGTGGAGACCTTGGGGCTGAGCGATCGCATCACCATCGCCTCCATGGCCACCGAGATGGGCGCCATCATCACGCTCTTTCCGCCCAACGATGAGGTCATCGACTTCTGTCGGTCCAGGGGCGCGGGCGACTTCGAGCCCATGTATCCCGACGCGGATGCCGAGTACGCCAAGACCGTGGAAATTGACATCGAAGGTCTCGCTCCCATGATCGCGCGGCCCGGACACCCCGAAGATACCCACCCCATCGCCGAGGCCGCCGGTCGCAAGATCGACTCGGCCTTCGTAGGCAGCTGCACCAACGGACGCATCGAAGATCTTCGCGCGGCGGCAGACGTGCTCAAGGGTCGCCAGGTGGCGCCCGGTGTGGTGTTGAAAATCGTGCCCACCACCGACAAGATCTGGCGCCAGGCACTGGACGAGGGGCTTATCGAAATCTTTAAGGACGCGGGCGCCTTGGTGGGCAATGCCGGTTGCGGCGGATGCGCCGCCGGGCAGATTGGAATGAACGGACCCGACGAGGTGACCATCTCCACGGGCAACCGCAACTTCCCGGGCAAACAGGGTAAGGGCGAAGTCTATCTCGCAAGCCCCTCCACCGTGGCGGCCAGCGCCGTGGCCGGTGTCATCGCCCATGAGGGAGAGATTCCCGCCGAAGCCGTGAACTTCGCCTTTGGTTCGGATCCCACACCCAAGGTTCATCGGGAAGAAGCGGGCAAGGTTTCCGGCAAGTCCGTGAAGTTCAAGGGCCGCGCCTGGGTGGTGAAGCAGGACAACATCGACACGGACATGATCTTCCACAATCGCTACCTGGCCATCACCGATATCGCCGAGATGGGACAGTACGCTTTCGATAATCTCGAGGGATGGGAAGACTTCGCCAAGAAAGCCAAACCCGGCGACATCGTAGTCACCGGCGCCAATTTCGGTGCGGGCTCCAGCCGCCAGCAGGCGGTGGACTGCTTCAAGTCCTTGGGGATTCCCCTTCTCATCGCCGAGAGTTACGGATCCATCTACGAACGCAACGCCATCAACGCGGGCATGCCGATTATGGAGGCGGATCTCGTGAAGAGCGGTATCGAAAACGGGGAGGAAATTGAGGTGGATCTGTCCACCGGCGAGATCACCCGCGCCGACGGCACGGTGATTCAGGGCAAGGCCTTCAGCGAGGTGCAGGTGAACATCTATCAGCGCGGCGGCTTGCTGGTGAACTAAAATTGAGTTGCAATAAAAAGGGGCGCTCGTAGAGCGCCCCTTTTTTATCCCTATACGTTTCTTATTCGACCATCACCGAGGCGTTCTCCACGATGAGTTCGTAGAAGTATCCCATGCCGAAATCCTTGTCCAAGGTGAGGGTGCCGCTGATCAGCACCACTTCGCCCTTGTTCACCACGGCTGAAGTTGTCACGGTAAGATCGTTGCCGCCGGCCTCGCCGCTGCCGTCCTGAAGGTGAAGCCAGTTGGTGCCCATGATGCCGTTGAGCACCTTCACCACCTGACCGCGCAGCAGGATCTTTTTACCCGCGAATTTGTCACGGTTTTCGAAGAGTTCACCTACGGTCTGCTCGGCCGGGCTGATATCACGAATGCCGGCTTCTTCCTCGACCTTGGTGTGGTCCTGAGCACCCATGGAACCCATAGCGCCGGGATGCTCGCTGCCTCCAGGATGTTCACTGCCACCGGGATGCTCATGAGGGGTGAGTTCGGCGGGATCCACTTCGCTCAGCCTGGGAATGGCCGAGGCGAAGAAGAGCATGTCGAAGGTACGGTCCAGGGTCTTGCTCTTGAACTCGGGCATGGGCATGCCCGTGGGCACCAGGACTTCCTCGCCCACTTCAATCTTGAACTGCGGCGCTGCGCCCCAGATCTTTTCCTTGCCAGTATCCACGAGCACGTAAGTGTACTTACCCGAGTCCATGGTTTCGATGACCTTGCCGCTGTATCCCTCGGCGGGGTACTGGGCCAGCGCGGGTAAAGCGATCATCGCCAGGATGAAAACGAGAATTGCCAAAATTCGCATGGAAGCCTGCCTTGTTGAGGGGGTGGGTAAATCTACAACAGTCTGATGTCCCTGGCAATCGCCGCCTTTGCTAAAGAATGGATCAGCCGATAAAGCGTTGCGCGTCGCGCGAGTCCGTAGCATTTTGGAGCTGCGAATCCTGTTTACGATTCCATAGGAGGGAAGCCATGTGCGCGATGCGCGGCGAGGTCGGCCCACGCGGCCAGGACGCCAAGTCCGACTGCTGGATGAGTCTGGAAATCCGTGAGAGCGGCGGCGTGGAAATCGATCTGAAGAGCAAGGTGATGGTCATGTACGGCGAATCCATTCGCTCGCAACTGACCGAAGGGCTCAAAACCCTGGGCATCGAAAATGCCAAGCTGGAAGTGGAAGATGCCGGCGCCGTCCCCTTCGTGCTCGACGCGCGTCTGGAAACGGCCGCACGCAGAGCCGACTCGAACATCGACAGCGATCTTCTGCCTCCCCTAAAGGTCACGCTTCCCCCCAGCGCCCGTGACCGATTCCGTCGCAGCCGACTTTATCTGCCCGGAAATCAGCCCAAGATGTTCCTCAACGCGGGGCTGCATGGTGCCGATGCCTACATCCTCGATCTGGAAGACGCAGTCGCCCCGCCCGAGAAAGACGCCGCGCGCGCCATCGTGCGCAACGCGCTTCGCACCGTGGATTTCGGCAAGGCCGAGCGCATGGTTCGCATCAATCAGGGCGATCGGGGATTGGAAGATCTCGAATGGATCATCCCCCATCCTGTACAGCTCGTGCTCATTCCCAAGGTGGAAAGCCCTGAAGAGGTGCAGGCCGTGGAGGCTGGCATCGCCGAGATCGCGGAACGCTGCGGGCGCAAGGAGCCGGTGTGGCTCATGCCCATCATCGAGAGCACGCGTGGCGCCTACAAGGCTTTGGAAATCGCCGAGGCTTGCGAATCCATCGTGGCTTTGGCCGTAGGGCTCGAAGATTACACCGCCGACCTGGGCGTGCCGCGCAGTGAAGACGGAACGGAAAGCTTCTGGATGCGCGGGCAGATTGTGAACGCCTGCCGCGCGGCCGGCATCCAGGCCATCGACACGGTCTACAGCGACGTGGCCAATGAGGAAGGTCTGGTCGCTAGCGTGATGGAAGCCAAGCAACTGGGCTTCGACGGCAAGGGCTGCATTCACCCGCGCCAGATTCGTCCCCTACACCAGGCCTTCGCTCCCACACCGGCCGAAGTGGACAAGGCATGTAAGATCGTCCGCGCCTTCGAAGACGCCGAAGCCAAGGGCCTGGGCGTTGTGAGCTTGGGCAGCAAAATGATTGACGCACCCGTGGTAAAACGGGCCCTTCACACAGTCGAGATGGCCAAGGCCATCGGCAAACTCGCCGAAAACTGGCGCGAGGTGGAAGCATGAGCGATCTCGTAAAAAACGCGGCGGGACGCAAGGTCCCCAAGGTAGTCAACGGTGTGGAGCAGGTACCCTTCCAGGGTGTCGGCAAATTTAAGCCCACGGGACGCAAGGCTGCGCCGCCTGTGAGTCAGTGCGGGGACTATCCCGCCGACGGCGACAAAATCGTGAAGTCGCTCAAGGAGGCGCTGAAAAAGTGTGGCCTCAAAAGCGGCATGACCATTTCCAACCATCACCATTTCCGCAACGGCGACAAAGTCATGACCCAGGTCTTCGACGCCGCCGCCGAGCTGGGTGTTAAGGACTTGGTCTGGTTTCCCAGTGCGGCATTCCCCTGCCAGGAGCCCATCGTCGAGCATCTGGATTCGGGTGTTGTTGCACGCGTGGAGGGCAGCCTGAACGGTCCCTTGGGCGCCTACGCCAGTCAGGGCAAGATGGCCGGGCCGGCAGTTCTGCGTAGCCATGGCGGACGCTGGCAGGCCGTGCAGGATGGCGAGGTGCACATCGACATTGCCATTCTTCCGGCTCCCACAGCAGACAGTTTCGGCAACGCCACCGGCGATCGTGGGCCCAGCGCCTGCGGATCTTTGAACTTCGGCCTGGTGGATTCCCTCTATGCCGACAAGGTCATCGTGGTCACCGACAATCTGGTGCCCTTCCCCTGCGTGCCTTGGCAGATTCAGGGCAACAACGTGGACTATGTGGTCCTGCTCGATGAAATCGGCGATCCCGCCAAAATCGTGAGCGGAACCACGGAGATCACCAAGAGCCCGGATCGCCTGCTCATCGCCGAGTACACGGCCAAATTCATTCGCTGCACCGAAGGTTACCGTGAGGGCTTCAGCATGCAGGCGGGCGCCGGCGGCACGGCCCTGTCCACGGCCATTTTCCTGGCGGAGATGATGCGCGAGGACGGCATCAAGAGCCGCTTCATGCGCGGCGGATCCACCAAGTACCTGGTGCAGATGCTCGAGGAAGGTTTGATCGAGTACATCCTCGATGGACAGACCTTCGACCTGGAAGGCGTGCGTTCCATGCGCGAGAACCCGGGTCATCTGGCCACGAGCCCCTTCACCAGCTACAACTGGCACGGCAAGGGCAACTTCGCGAGCCTGGTGGACTTCGTGGTGCTCGGCGCTACGGAAGTGGACCTTAACTTCAATGCCAACGTGGTCACCCACTCCGACGGCCGCATGCTTCACGGCATCGGCGGTTGGCAGAACTGTCTCTTCAGCAAGTGCACGATTCTGCCCATCCCCAGTTTCCGTGACCGCATCCCCGTCATCGTCGACGAGGTCACCACCCTGGTGGGTCCGGGCGAACTTATCGACGTGATCGTCACCGAGCGCGGCATTGCCATTAATCCGCTGCGGAAGGACCTGATCGAACAGACCAAGGATAGCGGCCTGCCCATCAAGACCATCGCCGAACTTCAGGCGGAGATCGAAGAGATCTGCGGCGGCAAGCCCGCCAAGCCTGAGTTCACCGACGAGGTGGTCGGCCTGATCAAGTGGGTGGACGGCACCGCCTTGGACACGATCTTTCGCGTTAAATCCTAAGTGAATTTAAATCCCACCCTCTTGGTGGGATTTTTCACTTGCGTATTTCAGACCTCTGGGTAGTATATCACTCGATTGTCACGATCGTTTGGATCCACCCTGGAGGTTTACATGTACCGCCTCAACCTTATCGCCCTTCTCGTGTTTGCCACTTTCGCTCTCGCCGATGATTGCGTGAAGTGCCACGAGGACATCACTCCCGGTGCCGTGCGCGATTGGCGCGCCAGCGCTCACTATGCCGAGGACATCAGTTGTGACACCTGCCACGGCGACGCCCACTCTTCCGCTTTAGACGTGGACAAGGTTCTTACGGTCACGGCCGAGACCTGCGGCGAGTGTCACGATGAGCGCTTGGCCGAGTACAAGCGCGGCAAGCACGCTCTGGCTTGGGCGGCCCTGAAAGCCATGCCCACCACCCACTACAAGCCCATGGAACTGATCGACGGTCAGAAGGGCTGCGGGGGTTGCCACAAGATCGGCGTGAAGAGCGCCGAGCAGATCGACAATCTGAAAGCCAATGGATCCACCTTCGGCCACGCTTCCTGCGACGCATGCCACACCCGCCACACCTTCTCGGTGCACGAGGCGCGCCAACCCGAAGCCTGCGCCACCTGTCACATGGGATTCGACCATCCCCAGTGCGAGATGTACTCCACTTCGAAGCACGGCATCCGCCATCGCCTCAAGAAGGACGGCGTGTTGCCCGAAGACGCCGCCGCTCCCACCTGCCAGACCTGCCACATGCCAGACGGCGACCACGAAGTCCGCACGGCATGGGGCTTCCTAGCGGTTCGCACCGATGGCTTGGCTCCCTATCCCGGCGAAAGCGATGAGTGGTGGGCCGACCGTGTGACCATCCTGCAGGCGCTGGGCGTTTTGGATCCTGAAGGCAATCCCACAGCTCGCCTTGACGTCGTCGCGGCTGCGCAGGTAGCGCGCCTGAGTGCGGCGGAATTCGACGCCGAGCGTGCGAAGATGCTGGCCGTCTGCAGCGACTGCCACTCCGAGAACTTCGCCAATGAAGAACTGGCCAAGGGCGACAACATGATTCGCGAGGCCGACAAGCTGATGGCTGCGGCCATTCGGATCATCGCGGGGCTTTATAAGGACGGAATCCTAGAGAAACCTGAGAACTACAGCTATGCCTTCCCCGACCTGCTTACTTTCCACGATTCGCCCACGCCCATCGAGAATACGCTCTTTACGATGCACCTGAAGCATCGTATGCGCACCTTCCAGGGCGCCTTCCACGCCAACCCTGACTACACGCTCTGGTACGGCTGGAACGAAATGGTTTTGGATCTTAACGAGATTGAGTACATGGCCGAGGAACTTCGCGCCCGGCATTAGGGCGCTTGCGGCTTCTTCGTGCGCTCGACGCTCACGGCCTCACCTCGCGCTCCGGCTCGCAGACTCACATGTCGCGTCTCGGTAAGCCGCTTCGCTTGCATAGAATATAAAACGCCGACTGTACCCAGGTACGGTCGGCGTTTGCATTTTACTTCGCAAGCTATTTCAACAGAAGCAGCTTGAAGCGATCTCGGTATTCCCCCGCGCGCACGTGGGCGAGATAAACTCCCGTAGCACAATGGTGTCCACGTTCATCCACGCCGGTCCAAACCACTTCGTGAGAACCCGCGTCTAAGGACTCGTCAATGAGTGTGGCCACACGGCGACCCTGCAAATCGTAGACCTCCACGCGAGTGCGCTTGGCTTCAGGCAGCGCGAAACGCAAGGTGACCTGAGGGTTGAAAGGATTGGGATAGGCACTCAGACGGAAGGGTGCCGGTACATCGGGCGCATCGGTGGAGATGCCTCCCGCGTTAGCGCTCAGTGGCGTGGGTTCGATCTGAACATCCCAACGTGGATCGGCGTCGCTGATTCTACCGTAGGATTCATCTTCGTATTGCGGGCCATACTCGACATAATCCACGGGCGTACCGTCCGGTTGGTAGAGACCGATTTCCTCGCCGAAACGGGAAAGCTTAAACGAGGTGTGGAGTGGACCCTGATTAATATCCTCATCGGCGTAGATCAAAATGTAGCCCCCCGCCGGCACAATCGAAGCCGGATCCTCGGGGAAGGTCCACCGAGCCACCCAATCAAAATCGTCGCTAAGCGTGAAGCCGGCCAGGTCAAAATCCTCCGTGCCCGCGTTGTAGATTTCGACCCAATCCTCGTACTCGTTCACTTCATCGGGATAGGTGGTGGCATTGTCGGCCATGAACTCATTGAGGAAGATGGCGTAGACCCCGCCCAGAATGAGCACCTTGTGATTGTAAGTGGGTGCATCGGCAGGGTGGGTCACCCTAAGGCCCAATTCATCCACCGCTTCCACATACCAGTACAGATTCCCGCCCTCAAGCAAGGGATCCTGCTTAACGGTCCACAGGATTGAATCGGTACTGGTCGGACTCAAGGGGAGGGTCCAGCTGGAATCCGAGAAGGCGAAGTTGATGTTCGCCTCGTAAGGTCTCGGATGATTGGCGAAACGGATTTCGAATTCCAAGGTATCGGACATAGTCGGTTGTTGGGGATGCAGCTCCGCGTTGCGAATGAAAGGCGCAGCGATGAAGCCATTGCTTACACCGTAGCTGGGGAACATGTTACTCCAGGTGATCCATCCATCAGGGTGGCGACCTTCGGACTGGCTCTCGGCGGCCTCCCCGTAGCGGAGAGCATCCAACATGGTCGTGCTTCCGATCATCAACTTCAGGGTTCCGCCCAGGGGATTGATCACGGAGCCGGGAACACCGCCTTCATCAATGACAAAAGCATAACTCTCCCCAGGCGCCAAAACGTAGACCGGTACATTGATGGTGCTGTCAGCTTCAATCTGGAAGCCCGTGGTAGTCATGGATTCCTCGCCGTAATTGTACAGCTCGATCCAAGGCGCTTGAGAGGAACCCGGATAGGCTTGCAACTCGTTAATGCAAACCGTGGTGATCTCATCTTTGAAATCGGGAATCATGGTGGCGAATTGAGTGTCCCGCTGATTGATGCGGTAGCTGATGTAATCCCGCGCGATGTCGAAAAAGTCGCCAGTGGCGAAGAAGGGGCGATAGGGATCCACCAGGCCTTCCAGTTCGATTTCATCATAAGTGGCCTGAGCGATGGGCACCATGGTCGGACCGTTGAGTACGCTGCCGTGCAGCTCCTCCAGACGCGTGATGTACTCCCAACGCAGACGCGGCAGGTTCAGGATCTTGTCGAAAAGCACATTGTAGCTGCCGTCCCAGAAATGAGGGCTGTCGGTGGTAGCGAAATCAAGTTCCAAGGGCTCCGGCCAGAAGGACAAGGTCATGTCCCAGGGCACGAGGCTCCAGAGACCATCTTCCGGTGAGTGGTAGAGATAGTAATTTCGCACAACGTGATCGTACTGGCGCGTGTAGATCATCATGGAGTAGTAGTCGAAGAAATTTGTGAAGTCGACCGATTCGGCTAGAAGAACTCCGCGATCGTACTCGTCGGTGTAGTGAAGATCTTCGATGAATCCGATGATATCGGCCCAGTCGGATCCGGGGCCAGCCTTGAACTCGTAGTGGGTTACGTAGTGCTCATAGCTGGGCTGGATATCCATGTTCCCATAGGCCTTGTACAGATTGCCCAGGGCATTCAAATCTTCGCCGCGTTTGGCGAGGAACTCCGAGTCCACCGCCTCGGTGAGATCGGACACGCCGGCATACTCCCCATTGACCCAAAGCGCCGTCCAGTAGACGTCCGAATTCCAAACGTTGGGAAGCAGGTCGAAGGCTTCCATGTTTACGTGATTGCGAATCACGTAGTTGTCGTCGGGACTCGTGATCAGTGTAAGAACGTCCAGGTCTTCAAAGGCATCGAGGATTCCCGGCTTCACCTTCCAGGATTTCTTGGGAAAGTAGCGAGCCAGACCCCCGCGATAGCGACCGTCGCCGGCTTTGAAGGGATTATCGCCGAAGGCCCAGCCGACATCGTAGAAGTCGTTGGAGAAGACATAAGAGTTGAGCGAGTCGAAGTCCGCCTGAGCCATGTTGATATGGCAAACCGGCACGCCGATGTCCTGCCAGGCCATAGTCTGAGTGGAAAGAATTGAGCTTTCCACACTGGCGCGACCCCAGACGTCGGTGCAGCGAATCTTGTAGTAGTAGTTCGTACCGGCCACGGCGTCCTTGTCGAGCCAATACCGGCGATGATAGGCCGTGCTCCCCACCACTTCGAAAGGTCCGCTTTGTGATTCCGCCCGAAGGATTTCCGTCTCGTCGATGCTGGCATGCCAACTGGTATCCCACCTGATGACATTCATGCCATAGGACGCTTCTAGACGAAAATTGCCTGGGGTATGCGGCGCGGCTCCCGGGTCATCCAGAGACCAAACCGCGATGGCCGATAGCATGGACGCATATCGCACGAGTTCGAGATCCACATCCAAAGTTCCATCACTGACATTCACTAAGAAGGATCGTTCGTAGGCTCCCATAAAGCCGGCCTCGGCAACCACATCCAAATCGTCAAGCACCAGGGTGCCTTCCAAAGAGACATCCATGATTCGCAATCGCGGACCATGCACCCTGCCGTCGAGCCAATAGAGTCGAACTACGTAATCGCCCGCGGGCAAGTCGAAATGATAGCCATTGAGAAAGCGACGCTGCCAGTAGTGGAGTTCGAAATCGTCGGTGGTCCAAGGCGAGATGTTGGGCACGTAAGCGGGCAATGTTGAGAAGCCGTAGTCGTATCCACCCCCGCCA
>JACKQG010004614.1_pt1 | contig 15881 bp, 11 predicted proteins | sample 8237621 | NCBI WGS metagenome assembly JACKQG01 (sample SAMN15677084, study PRJNA649215) | marine metagenome | biome: marine; feature: Black Sea; material: saline water; isolation source: suspended particulate matter (SPM) from the Black Sea western gyre | collected 2013-06-09/2013-06-10 | depth... | reverse complement strand
GGCTTATTAAAAGCTCTAATTTGTATCCGTTGGCTGCTCATCCGTTGGGATTTTTTAGTCATATCTTTGCTGACGCATCGTGAATGTTTACAACTTTTTCAATCGGCTGCGCATTCGGACATGAATCCGGGATTATTACTCTCGGTTTAGCCCAACTCACCGCATTGTTAATCACTTTTTGAATTTGTTCATTATAGAAAATTGGGTAGGTTTCATGCCCCGGACTGAAATAAAAAATTCTTCCGTGACCCCGTTCCCAGCAGCAGCCACTGCGAAAAACCTCGCCGCCTTCAAGCCAGGAAATAAAAATCAATTTGTCTGGGGTGGGAATATCAAATCGCTCGCCATACATTTCATTGCGAGGAATTTCGATGTATTCGCCGATTCCCTGGGTAATCGGGTGCCCCGGTTCAATGTTCCATAACCGTTCTTTTTCACCGATTTCACGCCATTTCAATGAGCAGTTGGTACCTAATAAAGCTCTGAATATTTTTGAATAATGTGCTGAATGCAAAACAATCAATCCCATTCCTTCAAGCACTCTAATCTTAACTCGCTCGACAACTTCATCTTTTACCTGTTCATGAGCCTTGTGTCCCCACCAGGTTAATACATCTGTGTTACCGAGAATGTCTTCTGTTAGACCATGTTCGGGTTGATCGAGTGTTGCGGTGCGTACTTCAAAGTCGGGATTTTGAGAAAGAAAATTTGAGATTACGTTATGCATACCGTCCGGGTATATTTCAATTACTTCTTTATCCTGTTGTTCATGGATGTTTTCATTCCAGACTGTTATTCGTGTTTTTTTCATTATTAATTCACCTCAAATATGAAAATGTCCTGGTATTACCTAAACTTTGGCGAGCCGGAATTCCCAAAAACTGTATTAGATGGCTTAATCAGGTCAAGGCCGAGATCAAGGTTAAGGAAAAAAAAAGATATTCTTTCTTGATCTCGATCTTAATCCCTGTGCCCGAAGGGTATTGACCTTTTTTAACTATAGTTGAAGTCACTAAAATTTCTTTTCCCGGTGCAAGAAGATCACTGTTTAGAAACTATTTCTGACTCGCTTCCAGCGCTTGTTCAAGATCAGCTAAAATATCATCAATATGCTCAATACCCACACTAAGTCTGATCATTTCCGGTTTTACCCCTGATGCTTCTTGTTCTTCAGGTGATAATTGCCTGTGCGTTGTTGATGCCGGATGACACGCTAACGATTTTGCATCTCCAATATTGACCAATCTTTTAAACAATTTAAGATTGTCATAAAATTTTAATCCAGCCTCATACCCCCCTTTTACGCCAAACATTACCAATGATGCAGGCTTCCCTTTCATATATTTTTGAGCCAATGAGTAATAATTGCTATCAGGTAAACCTGGATAATTTACCCATTCAACCATTGTATGATTTTTCAAAAATTCAGCTACTTTAAGAGCGTTTTCGCAATGCCGTTCCATCCTCAAGACAAGTGTCTCCAGTCCCTGAAGCAATAAAAATGCGTTTATGGGTGAGAGCGCAGAACCTGTGTTTCTCAAAGGCACAGTCCTGCAACGGGCTATGTATGCAGCGTCTCCAAAAGCTTCAGTGTAAACTACGCCATGATAGGATGGCTCTGGTTCATTCAATTCTGGAAATCGTGCTGCATGCTCTTTCCAGGGAAATTTACCGGAATCGACAATTATCCCGCCAAGCGAATTACCATGTCCCCCGATATATTTGGTCAGAGAATGGACGACAATATCAGCGCCATATTGAATGGGTTTGCATAAAACCGGTGTCGCCACAGTATTGTCAATAATGAGTGGGATTCCATGTTTATAGGCAACCTGTGCCAATTTTTCAATATCAACAATATTGCCGGCGGGATTGCCGATGCTTTCACAATAAACAGCTTTTGTATTTTCGTCGATGAGTTTTTCAATATCTTCCGGTTGATCACTATCGGCAAATTTAACTTCAATTCCTTGCCTGGGGAACATGTGCGCAAATAGCGTGTAAGTGCCGCCATAAAGCTGCGGTGTGGTTACAATATTATCTCCTTTTCCCGCTATTGTCAGAATTGAATAATTAATGGCTGCACTGCCGGCGCTTACAGCTAAAGCCCCAATTCCACCTTCCAATTCGGCGATGCGTTTTTCCAAAACATCGTTGGTGGGATTCATGATTCGGGAATAGATATTTCCGGCAACCTCTAAATTGAATAGATCGGCTGCATGTTTTGCGCTGTCAAATTCGTAAGCAACAGTCTGATAAATTGGTGTTGCGACTGATTTTGTTGTTGGGTCAGTTTCGTAGCCGGAATGTAGAACTTTTGTACCGTCTTTCATTACAACTCCTGTTGGTTTTTTAGTATTTTTAAAGACAAGGTATTCGAGTTAAGTTAAAAACAAAAAAAAATGTTGAGAAAGCAAGTGCTATTCAAACCAAATGATTAAAATTATACTTACATTAAAAACAAAAGTTCGGGTAATGAAAACTTTTATTTGAACCAAACGTATTCAAACAAGTATAATTTAATTAATAAACACAAAAATCTAATTAGATTTCGATAATCTATGTTTGATTACTGACACAACTAATTTTCCAAATTTCTGGAGGTAAACATGCTGAAACGACTAATATTAATTGTACTACTTCTGAATGTTTCTTTTCTTTATTCTGCTGAAAGCTCTCACTGGCGGGGTCCCAACCGCAATGGTATTTATCCTGAAAAAAATTTGTTAAAAAAATGGCCTGAAAACGGTCCAAAACTTCTCTGGTCAGTTGAAGACCTGGGCAAAGGATACTCGTCCGCTGCTGTAACGAAGAATAAGGTTTATATTACAGAGATGGTCGATGGAATCGGGTATTTGCGGGCTTATACACTAACAGGAAAATTTCTGTGGAAGAAATCATACGGAAAGGATTGGGAAAAAAGCTATGATGGCACCCGCACAACTCCAACCGTTTTGGACGGTCGAATATATTTGATGAGCGCTTTTGGAAATGTCTTCTGTTTTGAGGCGACCAAAGGGGTGAAATTCTGGTCGGTCGATCTTCAAAAAACTTTCGGAGCGCGCAATATAACCTGGGGCATGACGGAATCTTTGCTGATCGATGGGAACAAAGTTATTTGTACTCCTGGTGGGAGTAAAGTTACAATGGCTGCACTGGATCGTTTCACTGGAAAAACGATCTGGACATGCAAAGCCAATGGGGAAAAATCAGCATATTGTTCTCCACTTCTTATTAACCATGGTAAATTGCGTATCCTTGTTACGATGATTGAAAAATCAATCATTGGGGTAAATGCGGATACCGGGGAATATCTCTGGAGCCATCGCCATGTCACCGAATATGACATTCATGCAAATACGCCAATATATAAGGATGGATTTATCTACTGCACCAGTGGATACGGCACCGGTGGCGTTAAACTGAAACTTTCAGCAGATGGAAAAAGTGTTCAGGAAATGTGGCGCAACAAATCGCTTGACAGTCAAATCGGCGCAGCAATTTTAGTGGATGGATATATTTATGGTTCGGGACACTCAACAAATGGCTGGCAATGTCTTGATTGGAATACCGGTGAAGTCAAATACAAATCGCGGGAATTGGGTGGAAAGGGAAATATCATCTATGCGGATGGTATGTTATATTGTTACAGTGAAAGAGGATTTGTTGCCCTTGTGAAACCTAATCCGGATGTATTTGAAGTTGTTAGTTCTTTTAAGATAAAAAAAGGATCTAATCCACATTGGGCACATCTTGTCATTTCAGATGGACGGTTGTATGTGCATCATGGTAATGTCTTGTTGGTTTATTCGATTTCTAAATGATCTAATCCGGGCAAGCCGACACCTATTGGGTGAGTCTTAATTTTTTAACGAACTGAGTCTTTTGTTTCTTTTTAAAGGTAATTGGATAATTAGTTTATTGGGTAATAGGAAATTCATAATATGGATAAATTATTTATTACCCATTTTCCTTATTACCAGATTACCTTTCAAATCTTTAAATCATCAACTTACAACGGAGGCGATAATGTTAAAGAAAATCATACTTGTATTCTGTTTATTAATTTTAGCATACTCAGCTATTCAGGCGGGTGAAAGTTCCCAGTGGCGCGGTCCAAACAGGAACGGTATTTATCCTGAAAAGAATCTTCTAAAAAAATGGCCTGAAAATGGTCCTAAACTTCTCTGGACAGCCGACGGACTTGGTATTGGCTTTTCTTCTGTTGCTGTTGCCGGCGATCAGGTTTATATCACTGGAATGATAGATAATATTGGCTATCTTTTCTCTTATGACACAAACGGAAAATTTCTGTGGAAGGTTGCTTATGGCAAAGAATGGCACGAAGGTCACCCTGGCGCACGGACAACCCCGATGATTTTTGACGGACGCATCTATATTATGAGCGGCTATGCAAACGTGATATGTTTCGATCCCCAAAAAGGAAAACAACTATGGAACGTTGATCTCGTCGAAAAATTCGGCGCACGAAATCTTAAATGGGGAATGACAGAGTCTTTGTTGATTGATGGAGATCGTTTGATTTGTACTCCTGGTGGAGCTGATGCAGTGGTGGTGGCGTTGGATCGCAAAACAGGCAAAACGATTTGGAAAAGCAAGGCAAACGGTGAAAAATCAGCTTACTGCTCGCCGGTAATTATTAATCATGGCAATGTGCGACTGCTCATTACAATGACAGCTAAGTCGGTAATTGCGCTTGACCCGGAAAATGGAAAATTAATCTGGACTTCTCCCCATATCACAAAATATGGTATCAATCCCAATACACCCATTTACAAAAATGGCTCCCTTTACTGCGTCAGCGGTTACGGCACAGGCGGTGAAAGACTCAAACTTTCCAAAGATGGAAAAAGTGTAACCGAAGTATGGCGGGATGAAACGCTCGATAGTCAAATGGGCGCTGCTATTTTGATAAATGGATATATTTATGGCTCCGGGCATAAAAACAAGGGCTGGCATTGTCTGAATTGGGAAACCGGCAATGTGGAATTTTCTTCCCGAAAGTTAGGCGGCAAAGGGAATGTTATTTATGCGGATGGTTTGTTGTACTGTTATGATGAAAGCGGCAAAATCGGGCTTGTAAAACCAAATCCAAAAGCTTTTACTGTTGTCAGCTCATTTAAGGTTCCTCTTGGTGAAAGGCAACATTGGGCTCATCCTGTTATTGATGATGGTCGGCTTTATGTCCGCCACGGCAGTGCTTTGATGACGTATTCAATTGCCAAATAACGGGCATATACTTTGATGTTTAGTTTGTAACATTGGTTGATCTATTTTTAACATAAATTTTGTATTTTTGGATAAAAGTGGCAGTAGCAGTAGCAGTGGTAGTAAAATAATGGATAGACGATAATTCCTGCCTCTGCTACTGCCACTTACAACTTGTTGAATTATGAATACAAAGTTCATTAGTTGGGTTTCCATGGGCACCACTTCCTTGTTGGGACTATCTGTGCTCACCTGGTGGTTCATGTACGATCCAACTGAAAATATTATTCTGAAAAGTCCGGGGATGGATAATCGTCCCGCAAAGCTAACTCGTGTAACCGAAACGATTAATATCGGGGAACATTTTGAAAAATTTGATGGTGTTCCTTCGAAAATAACCGGGGAATGGACGCGCTTCCGCGGTTCGGATTTTGATAACATTAATAAAGAAAAAATTAAGCTCGTAGAAAACTGGAGCGAGTCTGGTCCAAAAATATTATGGTCGATTGAACTTGGTGAGGGTCATGCAGCACCAGCAGTTTATGGCGGTAGAGTTTATCTTCTTGATTACAGTGAAGAAAAGAAAGCCGATGTTTTACGCAGTTTTTCCCTTGACGATGGCAGGGAAATCTGGCAGCGCTGGTACAATGTTGAAATCAAGAGAAATCACGGCATGTCCCGAACAATTCCGGCAGTGTCGGATAAATATGTGGTAACCATGGGACCTCGTTGCCATGTGATGTGCGTGGATACAGATTCCGGGACATTCCGTTGGGGAATAAATCTTGAAAAAGAATACGGAACCGAAGTACCGCTCTGGTACACCGGTCAATGCCCTTTGATTGACAATTCCGTTGCTGTAATCGCACCTGTTGGTAAATCTTTAATGATTGGTGTCGATTGCGCTAATGGAAATGTTGTTTGGGAAACACCGAATCCGAATAACTGGAAAATGTCCCATTCTTCAATCATAAAAGCTACCTTTTTTGGTAAGAAGATGTATGTGTACGCAGCGCTGGGCGGAGTTGTTGGTATCTCGGCTGAAGGTGAAAATCAAGGTCAGATTCTCTGGGAAACGACCCTGTTTAATCACTCCGTTGTTGCACCGGCGCCAGTTATTCTTCCCGATAATAGAATCTATTTAACTGCCGGGTATGGCGCTGGCAGTGTGGTGATAAAAATATTAAATGAAAATGGTGCGTATAAAGCAGAGTTGATACAAAAATTAGCACCCAAAGAGGGATTTGCATCAGAACAGCAAACACCGATATTATATAAGGAACATTTGTTTGGCATTCTTCCTAAAGATGCGGGTGGATTAAAAACTCAATTCGTATGTTGTTCTGCGGATAATTGCAGTAAAATTCTCTGGTCGAGCGGAAAAACAAACCGATTTGGTTTAGGACCTTACATCATCGCTGATGGGAAATTTTTCATTTTAAGTGATGATGGGGAATTGACTGTGGCAAAAGTTTCTACCAAAGAATATCAACAACTGGCAAAGGCAAAAATTTTGGAAGGTGTTGATGCCTGGGGGCCTCTTGCTATTGTTAATGGGCGATTGCTAGCACGGGATTCTAAAAATATGGTTTGTATTGATTTAAGAAAATGATTAATAGAAAATCAAGAAAAAAATGAAGACAAACACCACAAACAAAATATTTACTATCTTATTAATTTCAATTTCAGTTTTTGGAATTATTTATTTCAGCTATTCCATTTTCACAGATAAGAAGATAGAAAAATCAGAAAATCCTTATGAATACAACATAGAATTTTATAAGAACACAGAAGAAAATCTTATCCATTATAAAGAAGTAAAACGTATTCCGATTTTATGTGAAAACCTTTACGGGATTGCAATTGATTCATCTGACTACCTTTACATTTCAGCGGATAAATTTTTGATCAAATTAGATAAAAATGGTTCTGAAGTTTTTCGGGTAAATTTGGATCATCCTGCAAAATGCCTGACTGTTGGAAAAAATGGAAATATTTATTTAAGCATGAAAAATCTCGTGCAGGTATTTGATGAGTCCGGGCAAAAACAAGAAAAATGGAGAGATTTTGAAGATAATACTCTGATTACTTCAATTGCAGTATCAACCGAAAATGTCTTTATTGCTGATGCGACAAATAAAATCGTTTTAAGATTTGACAAGTCCGGTAAGCTCATTGGTAGAATTGGTAAAAAAAATGAAGCGCGGGAAATTCCAGGATTCGTGGTTCCCAGTCCATATTTTGATCTGGCAATAGATGATGATGGCTTTCTCTGGGTTGTTAATCCGGGAAGACATTCCTTTGAGAATTATACAAATGAAGGAGATTTGAGATCATTTTGGGGCGAATACTCAATGAAAATTGATGGTTTTTGTGGTTGCTGTAATCCAAGCCATTTTGCATTTTTGAGCGATGGTTCTTTTGTAACAAGTGAGAAAGGAATTATCAGGATCAAAGTTTACAACGCAATTGGTGAATTGGTTTCGGTTGTTGCCAGCCCTGATCAATTTTCAGAAGATACAGTTGGATTGGATCTTGCAGTGGATTCAAAAGATCAAATTTATGTTTTGGATCCGAGGCTCAAAGTCATTAAAATCTATTCAAAGATGTAGGTCAAGATGCCATCTTGTCCCACGTTTGTAATTTAAAAATAATTGGAAGATCGAAAGAGCTAAATTATGTTTGAAAATAAGAAGGAACAATCCAGACGAGAATTCCTGAAAAATATTTTAAGAACCACGGTTTTTTCAGGATTGATTGGGATTGCATTTATCGCAACGAAAAAGAAAGATGGCACTTCAACAAAAACCAGATTATGTTCACAACAAAGATGTGGGAAATGTTCTCAATTAGCCGGTTGCAGTTTACCGGCAGCATCGTCTTTTAGAAATTCTTTCGAGCAAAGCGGACAAGAAAGTACAAACAAAACTGGTAAACCAAAATGAAAGACAATAAAAGTCCCCAAATCAAAAGACGTGAGTTTATGCAGTCGGGGCTTAAAACTTCCGCAGGCATTGTTATATGCGGCATTGCCGGTCTAACTTTTAGCCGTTCCCGAACTGAAGATACAGTGTGGCAGATTGATCCTTACGTTTGTGTGCAATGCGAGAAATGTGCGGAAAATTGTGTCTTAAGCCAATCGGCTGTAAAGTGTGTTCATGCTTATGCCATGTGTGGCTATTGTGATTTGTGCAGTGGATATTTACGCCCTGATCACAAAGCACTTGATACCGGCGCAGAAAGTCAATTGTGTCCTACTGCTGCAATTAAAAGAACTTTTGTAGAAGACCCATATTTTGAATATAAGATTGATGAACCGTTATGTATCGGGTGCGGCAAATGTGTGAAAGGCTGTAATTCATTTGGAAATGGTTCGTTGTATTTGCAAATAAGACACGATCTTTGTAAAAATTGCAATGAGTGTTCAATAGCGATTTCCTGCCCTTCGGGAGCGATTAAACGTGTGTCGGCGAAGGAGCCATATTTTATCAAAGGTGCAAAATAATATTTGGATAATAGCGTGATAAGTTGCAAGTGGCAGCAGCAGAGGCAGTGGCAGGAATAATCATCCATTCATTTTTTTAGTGCAACTGCCTCTGCCACTGCTACTTTTTAAATAGCGCTGATATATTTTCAAGAAAACAAAGACTTTGCTTACAATACTATAACCATCTGGAGATAGGTGTTTGAAAAAAGCTATTTTATTAATAATCCTCGTCTTCATTGTTTCATCGGTTTTCGCCCAGGATATTAAGCGTTTCCCCAGACCTGAATTTAAATCGGATTACAAACAGCCGCAAATGTTAACGCCAGAGCCCCGCTCCCAAGCGCTGGAATACCTGGATGTTTTTGTCCTTTTTGGGGCGCTTGTTTTTGCAACATATCTCGCTCATAAAAGACGTTCGCGTATCGGTGTATTCTCTGTTATGATTTTTTCTTTAGTTTATTTTGGATTTTGGCGGGAAGGGTGCGTTTGTTCCATCGGTTCAATACAAAATATGACATTGGCTCTTTTTGACAATTCGTATGCTGTGTCATTAACCGCAATCGCCTTTTTCCTTTTACCGCTTGTTTTCGCTCTATTTTTCGGTCGGACATTTTGTGCGGCTGTCTGTCCTTTGGGGGCAATACAGGATTTATTAATTTTTCGTCCCATAAAAGTTCCCAATTGGCTTTCCAGCGTGCTTGGAATATTACCCTATTTTTATCTTGGATTGGCAGTGCTTTTTGCAGCAACCGGATCAGCATTTATCATTTGTGAGCTTGATCCATTTGTTGGATTTTTCAGGCTCACGGCTGATTTTAATATGATTCTGTTAGGTTCTTGTTTTCTGATCCTTGGTATTTTTGTGGCACGCCCCTATTGCCGGTATGTGTGTCCTTATGGTGTGCTGCTGAATTGGATGTCAAAATTATCAAAATGGCACGTTTCCATTACACCTTCGGAATGTATTCAATGCCGCCTGTGTGAAGATTCATGTCCATTTGGAGCTATTAACATGCCAACCCCGGATCACGTTCAGGAAAGCAGCGAAAAAGGTGTAAAAAGATTAGCAATTCTGATAGTTGTTCTTCCTATAATAATTGCGGGTAGCGGTTGGTTGGGCTCAAAACTTCATATACCATTTTCGAAAATGCATCGGACTGTCAAACTAGCCGACCAGATACGATTAGAAGATACCGGCAAGGTGGATTTTACCACTGAAGAGACGGACGCTTTTCGAGGCAGCGGGAAACCAACTACCGAACTGTTTCAAGAAGCCCTCGCTATTCAAAAACAATTTAAAACCGGCAGTTGGATTGTCGGTATTTTTATTGGATTAATTATTGGTGTGAAGCTAATCACACTTTCAATCAGACGAAAACGAATTGATTATGAACCGAATAAGGGGGCTTGTTTAAGTTGCGCCCGGTGTTTCGCATATTGTCCTGTTGATATTGAAAATGAAATTTTGAATGTGTAATAACAGAAAAATTTAACCACAGAGCACGCAGAGAGCGCAGAGATAAAATTCAAAATAGAAGATCCGTGTAAATCCGTTCAATTCGCGTCATCCGCGTTCTATGGGATGAGGTGAATTATTACCAAATTTTCAAGGAGCAATAACATAAATGAATTCAAAAAAAGAAAACAAAACAGAATTTGCTCGAACCTGGTATCGAGTCGCACGAGCTGTCGCAGTTGTAGCCGTTGCTTTTAATCTGATAGTCAGCATTTTAATTATTGCCAATTTCTTTCAAACCAAAATGTATGATCCGATTAAAAGTCCTGTTCTGGAAAAACTTATTCAAAAAGCTAACGAGAATCCAAGTGAAATATCTTTGAAAGAAGAAATTCGTGCACTTGATTTATTGGCTAGAAAAGCCTATTTCACAAAAAAATGGCAGATTCGAACCGGTGGTTTCATTCTGTTTGGCGGTGTATTGGTTCTTTTAATTGCTTTCAAATATATGAATATTTTCCGTCGCTACCTGCCAGAACTTGATGGAGAAGGAAGAACTGATGATTCCTGGGAAAAAAAGTTTTTTGCGCGAAAATATCTTGTTGGAGGATATTTAACTGTCCTGCTCATTTCACTAATTCTGATTATTGTTTCTCATAATGAATTATCAGATCGTTCTCTATATTTTTCAGAACATTCGAAAACATCTGACTCTGGAGATGGAAATTTTCCTTCACAGGAGGAAATCAATAAAAACTGGCCTAATTTCAGAGGACCGGGCGGAAATGGTATTGCCTTCGCAACTAATGCTCCTACCGAATGGGACGATAAAACCGGAAAGAACATTATCTGGAAAACTGAAATTCCCCTACACGGCTTCAATTCACCGATTTATTGGGAAGGAAAAATTTTCCTTTCCGGAGCAGATAAAATCAAATTTGAAGTTTATTGTTTTGATGCAAATAGTGGAAGAATTTTATGGCAGAAAGAAGTTAAGGACGTCCCCGGATCGCCGGAAAAACTTCCTAATGTGACAGAAGATACTGGCTACGCTGCCCCAACAATGGCAACTGACGGCAAGCGTGTGTTTGCGCTTTTTGCGAATGGTGACCTGGTTTGCCTTGACTTTGAAGGGAATCAAGTATGGGCAAAAAATCTGGGTGTGCCGGATAATCATTACGGTCATTCTACATCACTCATTATGTATGAAAATCTATTGATCATTCAATACGACCATTTCAGTGGAAGAAGTGTAATGGGATTGAATGCGATGACTGGTAAAGTTGAATGGCAAACACCGCGCCAGGTAGAAATTTCCTGGGCGTCGCCAATACTTGTTGACACAGGGAAACGAATGGAACTCATTCTTAATGCCAGTCCACTTGTTGCTTCGTATGATCCAAAAACAGGGAAAGAATTATGGCAATTTAAATGTATGAGCGGTGAAGTAGGTCCATCTGTTTGTTATGCAAATGGAATCGTATATGCCGCCAATGAATATGCCAGGTTAGCCGCGATAAAAATTGGAAAACAACCCGAAATGATATGGGAATATGATGACGGACTCCCGGAAGCATCCAGCCCGGTAGCCACAGAAAAATATCTTTTTATGGCAACAAGCTGGGGCGTCATCAGTTGTTTGGATGCAAAAAACGGCTCATTTTATTGGGAACATGAATTCAAAGAAGGATTTTATTCTTCCCTCATTTTGGTTGGTGATAATATCTATCTTGTGGATAGAAAAGGATTCACTCATGTTTTTAAAGCCGCCAAAGAATTCGAGTTGGTCAGTACAAATGATCTCGGCGAAAGTTCGGATTGTATTCCAGCGATTGTTAATGGACGGATTTATATGCGAGGTGAAAAGCATCTTTTTTGTATTGGGGAATGATGGGCTAAAGCCCAAAATTTTTTTTCGATCCAACTCCTCCGCCCTAAAGGACGGAGTTAGTCAATGGATAACAATATACTTGAGATAATTTTATACAATTCTATTATAACTAACCCCACCCTTCAGGGTGGGGATCTATATGGCCCAAACAACTATGGGCTTTAGCCCTTAAATAATATAGACTAATAACAACAATCACAAAAAAGGAGCATTTATGGCATACATAAGAATTTGGATTCATAGCGTCTGGGCAACTAAAAACAGAGCCCCATTTTTAACAAAAGACAATAAGATAACAATAATAAATCACATAAGAGAAAATGCCAAAGAAAAAGGTATCTATATTGATTTTCTAAATGGAAGCAAAGAACACATCCATTGCACAATTTCATTAAATCAGGATCAAAATATTTCGAAAGTGATGCAGCTGATAAAAGGTGAATCATCTTATTGGATTAATAAGAATAATATCACAAAGAAAGAGTTTGAATGGGCTGATGAGTATTTTGCTGTATCTGTCAGTGAATCTCATATGAATAAAGTGCGGGAATATATAAAAAACCAAGAAGAACATCATCGTAAGAAAACTTGGGAAGAGGAATATAACGAGTTTATTAATAAATATGGATTTGAAAAGTTGAAGGGCTAAAGCCCTGTTTGTTTTTTCTGTTCAATATCTCCGCCCTAAAGGGCGGAGTTAGTCAATGGATATCAAAACATTTTTTTATGACTAACCCACTTTAAAGTGTGGAGTCAGTCAAAAGAAATCAAAACTTTTTTTATAACTAAACCACTTTAAAGTGCGGAGTAAGTCAATAAATATGAAAAAAACTTTTATAACTAACCCCACCCTTCAGGGTGGGGATCCAACTATCCCAAAACTTTCCGGGGCTTTAGCCCCAAATTACATGAATCGGTAATGCTAATGGCTAACAAAGTAAACTTAACCGAGGTCGATAAAATCATCAACAACATCGGCACAACACCGGAAAAGGTAATACCAATTCTCCAGGCAATTCAAAATCAATATAATTATTTACCTGAAGCTGCCTTACGCCGAATGAGTAAAATTACCGATATCACACCAGCTTCAATCACAGGCGTATCGACCTTTTATTCTCAATTCCGCCATAAACCAGTTGGGAAACATATCATTCATATTTGTAATGGTACCGCGTGTCATGTTAAGGGCGCTGATTTTGTTTACGATGCGTTCAAACGGAATTTGAAAATTCGTAAGGAAGACGATACTGATCCTGAAAAACTGTTCACGATTCAAAAAATCTCTTGTTTAGGCTGCTGTACTTTAGCGCCTGTTGTGCAAATAGATGGAGTAACTTATGGTCATGTAAAGCCTGACGGTGTGTCGCAGATACTCAAAGATTTTCTTGAACTGCAATCCAATGGCGCTGATACAAAAAAGAGCAAGAAAGCTGTTTATATGGATAACAACTTAGCTGAAATTCGGCTTGGATTAGGTTCTTGTTGTGTCGCCAGTGGAAGTGGGAAAGTGCTGGAGTCGCTGGAAAAAGCAATTTCAGAGACAGGGACGCAAGCAAAAGTTAAAAGAGTAGGTTGTGTGGGAATGTGCCACCAGGTACCACTGATGGAAATATGCCTGCCAGATGAACCTTCTGTACTTTATGCCCGGGTGCAGCCCGAAAATGTAAAAGACATCATCCAACATCATTTCAAACCAAATAATTTGAAAGACAAGTTACAAATAAAATCTTTCCGGCTGCTGGAAAATTTGCTGACAGATGAAAAATGGCAACCGGTTACCATGTTATCAATTGACGTCCGCGACAAGCCGGTTGCAAATTTTTTAAATCGGCAAATAAATGTTGCCACAGAATATTGCGGTGAAATCGATCCAATAGATATAAAAGATTATCAAAGTAAGAATGGCTTTCATGCGCTCAGGAAATGTTTGTCTGAGCTATCACCAAAACAAGTAATTGACTATATTAGGAGAAGCAATTTAAGAGGACGGGGCGGCGCCGGTTTTCCTACCGCTCAAAAATGGCGTCTTGTGAGCAAAGCAAAGGGAAATAAAAAATATATCGTTTGCAATGGCGATGAAGGTGATCCGGGCGCTTTCATGGACAGGATGATATTGGAATCTTATCCTTTCCGGGTTATTGAAGGTATGATCCTGGCTGCTTATGCAGTTGGAGCTAATGAAGGTTATTTATATATTCGTGCGGAATATCCTTTAGCCGTAAGGCGAATCAGGGAAGCTTTAAATAAATGTTATGAATCCGGATTTCTCGGAGAAAATATTTTAGGCAGTAACTTCACTTTGTTTCTAAAAATAATGGAAGGCGCCGGTGCATTTGTTTGCGGAGAAGAAACAGCCTTGATTCAATCAATCGAGGGTAAGCGGGGAATGCCTTACAGACGTCCGCCTTACCCGGCTGAAAAAGGTTTGTGGGGATTGCCAACATTAGTAAATAATACGGAGACATTTGCCACAATTACAAGTATTTTATCTCACACACATGAGGATTTTTCTGCATTGGGCACGGAAAAAAGTAAGGGCACAAAAGTTTTTGCCCTGGCAGGAAAGATAGCCCGCGGTGGATTAATTGAAGTGCCTATGGGAATCACAATCAGGCAAATTGTTGAAGATATCGGAGGCGGTGCAGCCGATGGCAAACGTTTTAAAGCTGTTCAGATAGGCGGACCCTCTGGCGGCTGCATCCCGGCTGAATTAGCAGATATTAGTGTCGATTTTGAAGCACTTACCGAAGCAGGAGCAATGATGGGATCCGGCGGTCTTTTGGTTTTGGATGAAACCGATTGCATGGTTGATATTGCCCGGTATTTTCTGGGTTTCACACAGAATCAATCCTGCGGAAAATGCACCTTTTGCCGTATTGGCACCCGAAGAATGCTTGATATTTTGGAACGGATTTGTACCGGTCAGGGAAAAAAAGACGACCTTGATACACTTGAAACGCTTGCGATAAAAACAAAACGAGCCAGTCTCTGTGGACTTGGTAAAACCGCTCCCAATCCAGTGCTCACAACGTTAAAGTATTTCCGAGAAGAATACGAAGCGCACATCAATGGCAGGTGCCCATCTAAAAAGTGTACCGGGCTCATCCAATATTCTATTACAGACGATTGTATCGGGTGTACTATCTGCGCTCAAAAGTGCCCTGTAAATGCGATCCCGATTAAACCGTACGAAAAACACGAGATCGATCAGGATAGATGTACAAAATGCGGCACCTGTCTGCAGGTTTGTCCCAAAGATGCAGTGAGGGTGGATTGAGAATGGTAACAGTAACAATAAACAAAAATAAAATTACTATCCCGGAAAACAGCACACTTTTAGATGCAGCGAAAAAGTTAGGGATTTTAATTCCAACGATGTGCTATAAAGATGGTTATGAAAATTTTACTTCATGCATGCTGTGTTTTGTTAATGAAATCAGAACTAATTTGCTTTTACCGGCTTGTTCCACGCTGGCACAAGAAGGAATGGAAATTGAAACAGATAATGCTAAAGTTGAAGAATACAGAAAAACTGCGCTGGAGCTGCTGTTAAGCGATCACATTGGAGATTGTGAAGCGCCGTGTACGAGAACCTGCCCGGCTCACATGAACATTCCGCTCATGATCAGGCAGATCAGAACTGAACAGTTTGAAGAAGCGTTAATCACTGTTAAAAAAGACATCGCTTTACCGGCAGTACTTGGACGAATTTGTCCCGCTCCCTGTGAAAAAGGATGCAACCGATCAAAACATGATAGCCCTGTTTCCATCTGTTTATTGAAACGTTTTGTGGCGGATGTTGATTTAAAATCGAG
>JACKQG010004613.1_pt1 | contig 15882 bp, 16 predicted proteins | sample 8237621 | NCBI WGS metagenome assembly JACKQG01 (sample SAMN15677084, study PRJNA649215) | marine metagenome | biome: marine; feature: Black Sea; material: saline water; isolation source: suspended particulate matter (SPM) from the Black Sea western gyre | collected 2013-06-09/2013-06-10 | depth... | reverse complement strand
AAAAGGCGGCATTAATTCACGGACGGACTGGTCAGCATCCAGGAAATAATGTACCGTGTACTATGTGTGGCGGTGCTTGTGTGTATATCATGCTACCAAAACAACGTAAGGACGAAAAAGAAGAAAAAAAATTACAACAAGCTGAATAGTATTTTTTCTAACTCTGGAACGGTTTCATAATTTTTAATCTCATTTGGTTCTATCCATTTAAAATCTGAATTTTCCCAATTAAGTTTAATTTCCAGATTTTTTGTCCTGAATAAAAATGGAAAAATATTCCACTCGTGATTTTTATATTGAGCAGATTCAATTTTTATTCGTTCATTAGCCTTCAATAATTCTATTTCACTTTCATTGATCCCAGTTTCCTCAAAAATTTCAATTTTTGCTCTCGCTAGAGGTGTTGTGTCACTTTTTTCAATAATCCCACTTACTCCAGCCCATAAACATTTCATAGATTTTACTTTATTACTTCTTTTTAAAATTAGAATTTTATCGTTATTTTTAATAAATGATGTAACAATATTTGTAGAAAACAATCCTATTTTTCAATTGTTTTGATCATTGTAGACAATTTTTTATATGATTTTTCTAAATCTACATTTTTTGAAATTCTCTCCTGGCTTGATTTGATATAATCAATTATTTGTTCGCTTTTTCCTTCCTGAGAATCTGTAAGAAGTTTTCCTATATCCTTCCAAAACTCTTCAGCAAACCTTCTTACTTCTGGATTAGATATTATAGTCTCAATTAGTTCTGGTGATTCTGTAAGTATGCTTTCGGAAATGATTTTTTGAGCTTTAAATGTAGTGCCTGCCATTTTTTCAGTCAATGAAATTTTTTCATCTTTTGCAAGTATATTTGCAAAAGCGATATTAATTAAATGAGTTAATCCAAGAATGACGGCAATTTTTTTATCGTGTTCAGCAGCATCAATTGTAACAAAATTTGCTTTTGGAAAAAGTAATTTTGTTGCAGATAATTCTTTTTGTGCGTCCTTAATCGGTACTATGATTATGTTCTTGCCATCAATCTTTTTTGTACCTGGTCCAAACATTGGGTGAATACAAATAGGGTTCACTTTAGATGGTGTTTTTAAAAGTGTTAGAGCAGTTTTAGATTTTTGTGAAGATATTTCTATTAGATATGAACCACGTTTCATTTCTTTAGCTATCAATCTAATGATTTCAGGGGTATTTTTTGTAGGCGTGCATAAAAGAACATAATCCATTTGTAATATGGCACCAACGAGCGAATTTGCTTTAATGATAAATTTTTCTTTTATTTCATTATCTGTGTCAAATCCCTTGACCTTGAAACCCATTTTATGAAAATAATTTGCAAACCATTTGCCCATTTTGCCGTTTACGCCAATGATTGCAATTTCTTTATTCATACGATTCCTTCAATATGGCATCTAATATTATCATACCTTCCTTTAACCTAGCTCCATCTATTGCAGTTATCCTAAAAAATTCCTTATAGTCACCAAACCCCTCGCCTGGGGCTATGGCAACACCATGTTCTAACAGCTTTTCTGAAAATTTTGTAGCATCAAAATTCTTGTATTTAGTTTTGGCAAACAGGTACATCGCTCCATCAGGTTCGATGAATTCTAAGCCAATGTCTTTCGCGATTTTAACTAATGCTTCTAATCTTGAGTTTATAATTTCCGTATTCTCAGATGTGTCCGCCTTAAGAGCTTGTAATGCAACATATTGAATTGGCTCTGAAACATTTGTCAGACTAAGTGCTTGTAACTTTGACATTTTTTCTATAATTTGCGGATCTGCGTGCACATATCCAATTCTATAACCAGTCATAGCATGAGATTTAGAAAATGATTGTGTAATTATTTTTTTTTCATAATTTCCTACTCCGATTATATCCGCACTCTTCCAATCATTATTTGCATATTCAGAGTATATCTCATCACTAAGTACATAGAGATCATGGTCTTCTGCTATTCCGATAATACTGTATACAAGTTCATTCGAGAGAATCTTTCCTGTTGGGTTATTTGGATAGTTCAGTATGATCATCTTTGTATTTTCATTTATTGCATTGTTGATTTGTTCAATAGATGGTTCCCATTTTGTTTCTAATGTTGTTTTGATTGTTCTAACCTTGATGCCAGCGTTTAATGCACAGTCCTTGTATGCTGGCCATGCTGGTTCTATCACAATTATTTCATCACCAGGATTTAACAGTGTAGTTATCGCTAAGTAAACTGCGAATCTTGCACCAGGACAAACCATTACAGATTCTCCAAGTACTGTGTTTCGTATGGCTAAAGCATCCACCAATTCTTTAATTCCCTTTGCAGGACCATACTTTCCGTATCCTTTGTCGTACACTTCTGCAAGCGCAGTTTTCACCTCTTTTGGTGGCTTGCAATCTGGCTCACCCACTTCAAGGTGGATTATTTTTTTACCTTCCTCTTCAAGCGCTTTTGCTTTCAAAAATACTGAAAGATGTGTTTGCTTGCCGTCAGATTGTACCTTTACAGATTCGTTAAGCAGTAAATTGAGAAATTTTAATGCAGTTGATTGATCCAAGTCGATTTCCTTGCATAACTTGGTAACCTGAGTTCGTAACGCATCCTCTCTTTCCTCGTCTGTTACAGTCATGCCAAGATTTGCTTTGGCATCACCTATCTGTTTGGCAATGTCCGTTCTTGTCTTTAACAACTTGATCATCTCAAGCGTTATCTCTTCAATTTTCTTACGATATTCCTCTATATCTGACATTTTAGATAACTGGTTTTATGAAACCGCCTTGCAATGCTTGATCTGCAATTACTAGCGATACTATGGAATCAACAACAGGAGGTGCTCGTGGCACTACGCATGGGTCATGTCTGCCTTCTACTCTTAATTTTGTATTTTTCTTAGTTTTGAGATCAACCGTTTCCTGAATCTTGCCGATTGACGAAGCTGGTTTGAAGGCAACTCGCATTACTATTGGCATTCCATTTGATATACCACCTAAAATTCCACCGGAATTGTTTGTCTTAGTAATCACCTTGCCATTACGGAATGTGTATGAATCATTATTTTGTGAACCATATTTTTCAGAACCGGAAAATCCAGAACCAAATTCAACTCCCTTAACAGCGGGTATTGCATAAATGGCTTTACTAAGTTCTGATTCTAGTGAGCTAAAAATTGGTTCTCCTAACCCAACAGGAATATTGTTTGTTACAGATTCAATAATACCTCCCAACGAATCGCCCTTTTTCCTAGCATCAAGTATTGACTTTTTCATTTTTCCTGCGATTGCCTTTTCAGGACACCTGACTTCGTTTGTATATATTGATTTGAGTGATTGTCTAGCAGCATGATTTTTCATCCCTATCTTTCCAATTTGGCATGTGTACGCGTTTGTTTCAACACCAAGTGTAACTTTGAGTAATTTCCTCGCAATTGCACCGCCCATTACATGCGTGGCTGTCAATCTTCCGGAAAATCTACCACCGCCACGATGATCATTGAACTTTTTGTATTTTACAAAAGCAGGATAGTCAGAGTGACCCGGTCTCATTGTGGTTTTTAATTTAGCATAACTTCTCGAGTCATGATCTTTGTTCCAAATGATCGTTGTAATTGGTGCGCCTGTAGTGTATCCCCTAAACACGCCAGAAAGAATCTCTACAACATCGCCCTCTTTTCTTTGCGTTGAGACCAGTGATTGACCAGGTCTCCTTAAATCAAGCATTTTTTGTATGTCTTTTTCATTTAATTCCAGGCCTGCAGGACAGCCATCAAGTACTGCGCCCACACATTTGCCATGGCTTTCACCAAAACTTGTTAAGACTAAATTACGTCCAATTGAACTTCCTGCCAACAATATAATATTATTTAAGATAAATATAACTCTACGATTTTTTTGGCAAGTAATTTCCTATCAATCAAGAAAAATTTTACAACCAATTCTTTTCATTTCAGAAATGAAATTTGGATATGAAATATCCACAGATTCTGGATCTGATATAGTACAATTGCCAACATACATACCAGCTATGCAAAATGCCATGAATAATCTATGATCATTCTCAGAATTTAGATCAGCACCAGTCAAGTTATCCGAGTTGTTCAGTATTAATCCGTCTTTTTTTTCTACAACCTTAATTCCTAATTTAGTAAGTTCTCGTGCAATCATGGCAATTCTATCTGTTTCTTTGTATCTTGCATGTTCAACATTGAAAATCTCAATTGGCTTTGATGTTTTCAAAGCAAGTATTGCAATAGCAGGAATTAGATCAGGAGAATCGCTTAAATCAAATTTACCACCATCAAGTTTTTCTGGAGATTTTATTTTTATTGTATTCTTATCTAACGTAATTACCACTCCCATGATTTCTAAAATGTCAATGATTGCCTCATCCGCTTGCGGCATAGATCCTGTAGATACTTGTATCGTAAGGTTTTCTCCAAGCAATACAGCTGCTGATAGTAATAACGCAAGGCTGGAAAAATCAGACGGTATTGTCAAAGTTGTAGCTTTGTAATTTTGTTCGGGTATAACGTATTTTTTATATGGAGTTTTAGTTTCCACTTCAACACCAAATTTCTTCATCATGGTAATCGTTGCATCAATGTAAGGCTTTGATACTAATTTGCCCTGAATGTTTAGTATGAGGCCATTTTCTAATTTTGGAGCAGTAATCATTAAAGCTGAAATGAACTGGCTTGAAACATCTCCAGGAATTTTAACTTCCCCTCCCTTTATTTCCCCTGAAACTGATATGGGTGGATTGCCATTGGAAGAACTACATTTAGCTCCTAGTGATTCTAGAGCATCAAGTAATGGTTGCATTGGTCGTTTTTTTAGGCTTGAATCTCCTGTTAAAACTATTTTGTCATTTGCTAAGGCTGAAATCGCAGTTGCAATTCTAATGGTTGTTCCAGAATTAGCAGCATCTATAGTATTGCTTTGTAGTTTTAGTACACTTGCGCTGGTTACTGTTATATCGTCTCCTACATCTTTTATTTCCACGCCAAAGTTTTTGCAAGCGTTAATTGTGGCATTAGTATCGCCTGATCTCAAAATATTTTTGATAATACTTTTGTCAATGGCTAATGATGCTAGAAAAATTGCTCTATGTGTATAACTTTTGTTAGCAGGGCATTCTATATCTCCATCAATCTCAGATTTTTCTACTCTACATTTCATGCACTTCAGCCTTTTTGTTATTTATTTCAGATACGGTGGTGTTCCCATCAAGTGAGGAAAATATTTTCTTTATCTTTGATATAGAATCATTTCTAACAATAGCAGCTATTGATGGACCATTACCAGAAACCGAAGCACCTAACGCGCCATTCTCAATTAATTTTGGAATAATTTTTGGTTCTGAGCTTAGTATGGCAGATGTTGCTAGACCGTTTAGAATCATGGCATTCCAATAATCAGATTTTTTTGCAAGATTCCAAGCGTGTTCAAAATCACTACTTGACACCTTAAGTTTTCTAATATTTCCTCTTTTTCTTGATTTAGGTATGAAAATTACGGCAGATACACGATTAAGACATTTTTCAGAATGGACCAGCTTTTTCTTATGATTATTTGTAACAACAAATCCGCCATAATAACATGCACATGCATCATCATATGCTCCCGTCAAACTAACTTTAGTTTCAATAGACGCATCCACACCGACATTTAATATTTCAATATCATTCATCTGAGGCTTGAATAGTTTTGCAGATGCCATTGCTACTGCTGTCGAAATTGCACTTGAACTTTTTAATCCATATCCTGCTGGAATTTCTGTGTCCAGCGAAATTCTCAATTTCGTTTTAGAGAGCTCACTTTTTGGAACAATTTTTTGAATAACTCTATTGATTAAACGTGATTTCATTGGCCTATTTTGTATTTCAATTACAATGCCATTCCCATGTGATGTTTCCATTTCAACATTAACCTTCTTTGAAATACCAAGGGCTGCTCCCTTGCCTGTTGCAATTGCATTTACTATAGAAATTGCACCGTGAATAGTTGCTTTTACTACTGTCATCAAACTCCTCCAAGTAATGCTTTTTTCATAACATCATATGGAGCTTCCGTCTTGTGCCAAATTTCAAACGAACATGCAGCCTGGCTCAAAAGCATTTCATAGCCATAAATTATAGTCGCACCATTTTCTTTTGATTTCTTAATAAGATCTGTATTCATTGGCTGATAAACAATATCGTAAACTATCGAATTTTCATTTATGTTCTCAGTTGATATAGGACTTGGTTCATTCTTCATACCAATCGAAGTTGAATTTATAATAAATTTGTGTTCTGAAATTAATTCATTGGCTTCTTGTAATGAAACTATGTCAGCATTGCCTCCAATTTTTTTTGCGAACTCGGCTAATTTGTTTGCATTTTCCATAGTTCTGTTTACAATTGTAATTTTACTTGCTTTTTCTTTGACCATAGCTGTCACGATTGCTCTTGCAGCTCCACCCGCACCCAAAAGCATTACTTGGGAATCCTTTATTGTTAGATTTCTTTTTTTTATAGGATCTAGAAATCCTATCATGTCTGTGTTATAGCCCTTAAGCCTTCCATTATCATTTGATACTGTATTTACTGCTCCAATTACTTTGCATGTTGTGTCCATTTCATCCAAGAACTTCATCATTTCAATTTTATGAGGAATTGTGACATTAAATCCAGCAATTTTTATTGCCTTTAGCGCATCTATTCCCGCAGATATCTCTCCAGCAGGTATTTTGTATGCAATGTAGGTATGGTCTAATTCTAAGTGGCGAAATGCAGCATTGTGTATATTTGGAGATAGAGAATGATCTATTGGATCTCCTATCACGGCATATGTGTTAGTCATCTACTTTCTTATTGTAAAGATTGATTTAACCTCATCCAAGCTAAATTGTCCCGGCGCGATTGGTTTACCCAATGACACATACGTATATGGACTCCCCAAAAGTAGGCAAAGTAAACGTGACATCTTTCCAAAATTTCCCATTGAAAACGCAATCAGTTTTACATTCTTACTGTTATTGTATAATGACAATATTCGTGATCCATCGTTAATTGATTTTGCCATTGTAACTATTTTGATATTATTTGAAAATTTTTTCATTTCCAATAATTTCTTTTTCAAGACAGAAATATCAGGTGTTTGTTTGAAATTATGCCAAGAAACAAGAGTGCGGGTACCAGTACTTTTCAGGTAACGCTGTAGGTTCTTATTTTTTCTTAGTGTGTCATATTCTATATCAAGCAAAAAGGGATCATACTCAGCAATTAACTTGATAATAGAAACCCTGTTTTTTTCACTGCCAGAAAATTTTCCGCCATCACGAATTGGTCTCAACGTACTAACACATCTTCTCAAGTCTTTCCTGATTAGATGTAATACCTCAGGCACTGAGTTTGGATTTAAAAAATCAAATCTGATTTCAGCATAATCTGATTTTTTTAATGCTTTTGCAAGTGTCTGTTTTAGTTTTTTAGGAGTTTTTTCAGCAATACTAACACATGTCTTGTATGTCATTTTTTCTATTTCTCTAAAATATATTCATCAGATACTTCCATTCCAAAATGTCTTCCAGTCGCCGCCTTTGAATGTACTATCACTGAATCACCTTTTTTTAGATGTGTCACGGACACCAATTGTCCATTAGGTTTTACAAAACGAATCGTCTCCGCATCTTGAGCTATAATACCACCTATCTCATCCCCAACTTTAGCTTTAATCATAAGCATTGGTCTTTTTTCTATTTTACATCTGCCTATTGCAGCACGTCTTGCCTTTCCTTTAGAATCAAGTACCAGTATCTCCACACCAGTTTCTAATTCAGATAGATATTTTGTAGTACCATCAGGTGCTAGAGTGTAGCAATGCACTGCACCCGCATTAACTCTAAATGGTCTGGGTGAAGTAAATGAAGAACCAACTGACTCGTTATGAACCAAAAACAAAAAGTTTGCTCTACTTCCAATCAACATACCTTCACCTCTATTCAGCATAGATGCCGTGTCAACACACACCCTTTCGCCGTCGCCAACTTCTTGAATCTCTATTATTTTCGCAGAGCTGAGTTCAAAGCTTTTTGAGCCTAAATACACTAATGCCTGTCTAACTTCATTCATTGAGCCTGTATTGAAAATCACACCATCCACACCAACATCTAAAATGGAAAACATTTTTCTTGCCTCTTTTGCATTTCTTGCAACAGAAAAAATTTTGGTATGTATTTTGTGAAGTTTTGCAATAATATTTTCTAGTGGAATTATCTTCCAATCTTTCACTTCTATTATAACAAAATCTAATCCCTTTTTTGCAGAATCAAGAACATTTTCAATGTCTTTATTTGATGAGACCTTAAACTTTCTTCCAATCTTCTTTCCTTTGAGTTTTTTAATTATGGGTTTATCCAAAATTACGTAATCAGCATTTTGCGACGGAAAAACTGTTTGTATTTTTGTCTTGCCTAAACTTTTTGGATCTGCAAAAACCATTCTAATACCTTCATCTTCCAAATTTTTAACAAACTTTGCAAGATGATTCTTGGCAACTTTTGGTTGAATGATTAATTGTTTATTAATTGCCAATTATACTAGCCACTTCCTTTGCTGTTTGGTTTTTGAATATTATTCCTGCAAGAGCCTCTACAATTTTTTCAGGCGAGTTATGTGCAAATATGTTTCTTCCATAAGTTACTCCCTTAGCACCAGCTTGCATAGCATCCTCTGTCATTTGTAAAATATCCATATCTGTTTCAGCCTTTGGACCACCAGCAATAACAAGCGGTACAGGAACGCTATCAACAACTTTTGAAAACGAATCTATATCTCCAGTGTATAACGTTTTAACAATATCAGCGCCACATTCAGCGCCAATTCTTGCGGTGTGCGCTACAACTTCAGGATCGTGTGGATTTTTAATATTTTCACCTCTAGGATACATCATTGCTAACAGTGGAACATTCCATTCGTGACATTGTTCAGAAATCATTCCCAAGTCAGCAAGCATTTCTGGTTCCTCCTTTCCACCAATGTTTATGTGCAAAGATACACCATCAGCACCAAGTCTTAGCGCCTCTTTAACAGAACCAGTAAGCATTTTCCTGTTTGGTGCAGTAGAAAGTGATGTGCTTGAAGAAAAATGAGCCAAGATACCAACTTTGGGTGGTCTTGGCAGTGTTTTGATGATACCTTTGTTAATTATAACGCAAGTAATTCCATGACTTTCACATTTGTAAATCATGGAGTGTGGTTTTTCAAGGCCTTCAATAGGACCATTTGAAATACCATGATCCATTGGAATACAAAGCATTCTTCCTTTTCTTAAGATTCTGTTTAATCTAATCTCGGTTCCATTTGTCATAGATGGTATAATTTTCGTATGCTACTTAAAAATTATAGCAACATAGTCAAATTTTCAAGAATTAAATAGCCACTGAAAAATATCACAATTGAATTGAGTCAAATTACTAATCAACTTCATGACACTGAAATTAAAGATATACTTGAAAACTCTCTTCAGGGGATAAGACCGGAATACAATGATTACATCAGATTACTTGATTCAGATAATGTATCTATGATGGGCTTTGTAGCTGGAACTTTAACACGTAATGAATTTGGTAAAAAAGCATCTTTTGTAAATAATATAATTCTCAACTATACTAATGTGTGTATCACTGACTGTAAATTTTGTGCATTTTACAGACCGCCTAACCATGATGAATCTTACACATTAGCCCTAGATGAAATTGAAGCACGTGTAAAAACTGCATATGATTTGTTCAAAATAAGACAAGTATTGATTCAGGGTGGACATAACCCTGACCTTGGAATTGAATATTACGAAGATTCATTCAGAATGATCAGGAAAAAATTCCCACAAGTTGGTGTTCATGGATTATCAACATCCGAAATTGACACCATTGCTAAGGTTGAAAAGTCATCAACAAAAGAAATTTTATCTAGGCTAAAAGATGCAGGATTACAATCTTTACCAGGTGCTGGGGCTGAAATTTTAACCGACAATGTAAAAGAGATTATCAGCCCAAAAAAAATTACGAGTGATGAATGGCTACGCATTATGGAAGAAGCACATAGCCTTGGAATTCCAGCATCTGCTACTATGATGTATGGTCATGTTGAATCAAATCAGGATATTGCTGAACACTTTAGAAAAATTGTAGAACTACAAAAAAAGACGGGTGTTTTTATGGCATTCATTCCTTGGAGTTTTGAACCAAATAATACTCTGATGCAAAAAGAAGGAGTAGTCAATTTCAGTGCTGGTGGAATACAACTTCTAAAGATGATTGCTATATCCAGGCTTGTATTTGATGGATTAATTCCACATATTCAGTCATCATGGCTAACAAATGGAGTTGGAATGGCGCAATTGGCTCTACAGTATGGTGCTGATGACTTTGGTGGGACACTAATTGGGGAAGAAGTTGTATCATGTACTGGATCTCGTTCTACGGAGCTTACTGATAAAAAAATTATCAATGCCATTCATCAGATTGGGTATAAGGCAGAGGAAAGAGATAATTTTTATCAAACTGTCTGCATGCATTAAAGTCCATAGCTTGACCACTTGGAGTCAACCATTTTCTTTGTATCATCATCAACCTTAACTTCTTCTTGAATCTCTCGCTCAAAGCCTTCTTCCTTGGTCTTTTGCGTAGCATCAATTCCTAATTTTGAACCCAAATTAACTCTAGGTGATGCAGGGTCTAAAGTATCTGTAGGTGCGTTGTCTATGATAATTGTATCACGTGCAGCATCAGTTTTAGTTGTAACTGCCCAGATTACTTCATTCATATCATGCACATTCACATCGTGATCAACCACTATGATTATCTTAGTTAATGCCAATTGACCCATACCCCATAACCCCATCATAACTTTTTTTGCCTGACCAGGATAGCGTTTTTTTATTGATACAATTGCTAGTCCTTGAAACCAACCTGCAGGTGGCATGCTAAAATCAACCACTTCCGGATGTAGCATTCTTATCAGTGGTAAAAATGAACGCTCAATAACTTTTCCAATATATGCATCTTCTAAGATTGGCTTACCTACAACAGTTGTTAGATAGATAGGGTTTTTCCTTTGCATTATTCCTGTAAGCGTAAATGTTGGGAATGGTTCTTCTGGTGTGTAAAAACCTGTATGGTCACCAAACGGTCCTTCATTTCTAATGTCAGTCGAGTCCACATATCCTTCTAACACCATTTCAGCATTCGCAGGAACTTCAAGATCCACTGTCTTACATTTTACAGTTCTGATTCCTTTTTTTCTAGTAATGCCGGCAAAAAGATATTTGTCAAGTCCCTCTGGGACAGGAGCTATTGCAGAAAAAACAGTTGCTGGTTCTCCGCCTATGATTATTGCAGCATCAATCTTCTTGTCTTTTTCTTTTGATATGTCATAATGTGCTGCGCCACGTTTGTGTTTTTGCCAATGCATTAATGCATGTGTGCTATCAATGATTTGGATTCTATAAACACCTAAATTTCTTACACCTGTTTCAGGATGTTTTGTAGCAACAAGTCCAAATGTAATAAATTTTCCAGCATCTTTTGGCCATGACTTTAAAATTGGAATTTTATCAAACGAGGGTGATTCATTTACTATTTCAGTGACAGGACCACTTTTTTCTAATTTTGGAAATGATTCACTCATTTTAGATAGCTCCGGTAATTTTCTAATTTTATTAAAAATTCCAGCAGGAATTTCCATCTTTGTCATGTCAGCAATTCTTTGTCCAATCTCAGAAAACTCTGCTGTTTCAAGTCCAATCTCAAGTCTTTTTATTGAACCAAATGCATTTCCTAAAACTGGAATTTCATATCCTTTAACATTTTCAAATAGAATAGCTGGGCCATTTGTATAAGATACTCTCCTCAAAATTTCAGCAATCTCTAAGTTGGTGTCTACCTCTGTTTTTATCCGCTTTAATTGACCAGCTTTTTCCAACTCCTCTGTAAATTGTCTAATGTCATCAATAGGCACGACATTTGTGTTTGAGAATATAGTATAAGCTTAACTCGATTTATCCTAGTTGGTGTGTTTGAAAAAATTCTTAATGTGTGTGTTTTAATTACTTTGAATTGGCAAATTCCTTATGGACAACAAGAAAAAATGTGCTGTATGTAAGGGCAAAGGCAAGATAGAATTATTGGATTCTTCATGTCCTTTTTGTAATGGTACTGGAGAATTTACAAAAATTTCAGAAAGTTATTTCAAATCTCACATCTGTCAGTGCATTTTCTTAAATCGAAAAACTTGTCCTTTATGTGGAAAGAAATGTCATCATGATACACCAAATAAGCCAAAAATATTGTTGGGTCCAACGTAGTTTTACTTAACATTAAGGCATAGGAGGAAGTTCACTTTTCTTACCATGACCACCTGAACCAAATCTACAATAAAAACACAAATCTGATTGCATATGTTTTAGTACTACAACTTTGATTGCACCAATTTTTAATGCAATTTTTGTCAGTATTTTGTATTTCATTGGCATTGCAGGTATTACTTCATTCATGTAAACATTATAGTGTTCAGGACAAAATTTTAGAGTAACACGAGCATCTTTTCCAGTTTCATTTACTTGTTTCGTAAATTTGACTTGTTCCCTGACATATTCATGCTTGGGGCAAGGACAATCTTTTCCACCAGGATGCTTATACGCAGGTGTATTTTTCCAATCAAAATCTGGAAAATCTTTATCAAAATCATCCATGCCATATAATAATAATACATTTTATAAAAATTCGATCAAATTATGCTCTGATTATAAGCACAATCTAAATAAAGCACATGTAATTTATTGAATCCATATGGCAGTTAAGAGATCTCGAAAAACTAGAAAAACGACTAAAAGAAAGACTGCTAGAAAAACGACTAAAAGAAAGACTGCTAGAAGAAAAACTACTAAAAGAAAGACTGTTAGAAGAAAAACAACTAAAAGAAAAACAACTAAAAGAAAAACAACTAAAAGAAAAGCCAGGAAAGTAACTAGAAAAGCAAAAAAGAAGCCTGCTAAGAGAAGAAAGAAAGCCATTAAATCAAAAATTGCGGATTTAGAGAAAAAATTAAAAGATCTTTCAAAAGAGGAACCAAAACCTGCAGAAATAACTCCACCTCCACCACCACCAAAACCTGCAGAGACAACTCCACCTCCACCTCCACCTCCACCAAAACCAAAGGAGGAAGCACCACCAGTGCTAGTTTACGAACAATGGAAGTCAGTTGGAACTAAAAATTGGAATGATCAAAAAGCAGTGTTAACAGGTTATACTGCTCCAAGTGATAGATATTTCGCTAGCCTTCACGTACGAGATGCACCTGATGTTCCATCAGCTAATTGGAATGATCAGAAAAAAGTGTTAACAGGTTATACACAACCAGGTAACAAGTATTTTGCAACAAGACAAAGACTAGCATATCATCCACGAGACAAGACTTTCCTTACACCAGGAACTGGTACTAGTACATCTTCAACGCAAAAAGCACCTCCACCACCACCAAAACCTGCAGAGACTGCACCACCACCACCACCACCTCCACCACAAAAAAATACCAAAGAGCAATCATTCGATGATTTTGAGAAAGAATATCTCATAAGACATGCAAAAGAACAGGAAGAGAAGGCAAAGCAAAAGGGGGCTAAACAGTCACAAGCATCTACAGCCTCTAAGAAAGGCGCAATGCCAAAAGGTTTCTAGACAAATATTTTTCTTTTATTTTTTACTTTACGGTTGCGTATGCTTCTAAAACTTCCTTCGAATGACCTTTTGCCTTCACTTTCTCAAAAACCTTAAAGATCTTTCCATTTTCATTGACCAAGAACGTACTTCGATTGATACCCATGTACTCTCTTCCCATGAACTTCTTTTTGCCCCAAACACCAAATAATTTTGAAACCGTTGTCTTAACATCTGCAAGTAAGATATAGGGAATTTTCATTTTATCACAAAATTTTTTATGAGATTCCACATCATCTTTGCTTATACCAACAACTTCAATCCCAGCTTTCTGAAATTTTTTGTAATCTTTGGAGAATTCATCCGCTTCAATAGTGCAACCTGGAGTAAAGTCCTTGGGATAAAAGTAGATCACACATTTTTTTCCTTTAAGATCACTCGATTTAACAACATTGCCATCCGCATCACTTAGCTCAAATTTTGGCAAGGGTGAATTTTCTGCAATCATATTAATCTAGATTTAAAATCCCATTAATTATTCTATATCTATCGTATAAAATCCGAATGTTTTAAATGGAACTTGAAAATGGTTGACTTCATTGGTTAATCCTCGTAATTGGTTTGCAGAAGCTATAGGAACATATGCGTTAGTGTTCTTTGGACCTCTTGCTATAATATTGTCTGTTGTAGCTTTTGGTGATGGCTTATCAATAGAATCAATTATTATGATTGCTTTGGCTCATGGTGCTGCGGTTGGCTTAATGGTATATGCATTTGGTCATATATCTGGAGCACACATCAATCCAGCTGTGACTATACCAATGATGATCACAAAAAAAATTAGTGTCGGTGATGGAATTGGTTACATAATTTTCCAATTAATTGGTGCAGTTGTTGCTGCGTTCTCACTTAAAGCTATTTTGCCAGAGCTTGGTGCTAAAGTAAACTTTGGTACACAGGGTGGACCTAGCGAACTATTGAACAGTAGTATAATGGCAGGCATTACAGTAGAAATAATTTTAACATTCTTCCTTGTTACAGTCATCTTCCTTACAGCTGTTCACAAAAAAGCTCCTGCAGGAATACATGGAATTTCAATTGGAGGAATGGTATTTTTACTTCACATAGTAGGTGTACCATTAACTGGTGCGTCTATGAACCCTGCAAGAACATTTGGTCCTGCAGTTGTATCAGGATTTTGGGAATTACATTGGATTTATTGGCTTGCACCTATTGTAGGAGGAATAATTGCTGGTGTGATTATGAATTATGTTTTCGTAAATAATGCTGAACCAAAAACAAAAAGTGTATCACGTTCTACAAGTAAATCACAACTAGAACAATATGAGAAACAATATTTATCCAAATTAGAAAAAGAGCCTGCAAAGGAAGAAACAAAGGAAGAAACAAAAAAAGTATCAAGACCACGTAAGGCACGGGCAAAAAAATCAAACCCACAATCAGATCTAGAAAAATATGAGAAGAGATACCTGGCTAGGTTAGAAAAGCAGTCACAAACAAATGCAGATAGTACAGACGAGGAATAATACTTTATTAGCATTTAATTTTAAAATAATTAGCGTTGTCAGATCAAACAGAAAAACCAAAGGGTGCCCTGCCAAAGGGGTATGATGCAGATACTCCAAGTACGGAAAATACTTCAAGTACGGACGTAGTTAAACAGAAAAAAATTAACTTTCTAGAACTTGTTAGATATACATCAACAGATCAAGATCAGCGAGAAAAAGATCTGAAAGAATATGAGGCTAGTTATATTGCAAGACTAGAAAAAAATAAACCTGAAGAATCATCTGATGATTTTCGTGTTGAGCTTGGAGTAAGTACGGAGTCTGATGATGATCTAGGAAAATTAAATCTTCGAAAACATACTGTTGCTAAACGGGAGGAATTACAAGAAGAGCGATTAGCATATGAACAGAAGTATCTAGATAGATATGCTGAACCAAAAATACAAAAGAAAAAAGTAAGTTCTAGTTTATACAAACCAGAAAAATCAAAACCAAAAATAGATCGAAGGAAAGAACGAAAGGAATACGAGCAGAAGTATCTTTCACGGTATAAACAACCAAAAATACAAAAGAAAAAAGTAAGTTCTAGTTTATACAAACCGGAAAAACCAAAACCAAAACGAGATATGAAGAAAGAACGAAAGGAATACGAGCAGA
>JACKQG010004612.1_pt1 | contig 15883 bp, 14 predicted proteins | sample 8237621 | NCBI WGS metagenome assembly JACKQG01 (sample SAMN15677084, study PRJNA649215) | marine metagenome | biome: marine; feature: Black Sea; material: saline water; isolation source: suspended particulate matter (SPM) from the Black Sea western gyre | collected 2013-06-09/2013-06-10 | depth... | reverse complement strand
CAACAACCAGACTATCTGGCCGCTTCAGTGGTGGATTATTGCTCCGGCGTTCTCATTTCGGGGGTGATTTAAACGTTTACGAGGTGAATCTTTTAAATATTTGCTCCTTGAGGTCTCAATGAGCACCATGTCGTTGAATCGAGAAAATGGGTGTTTTACTAATTATTCCACCGAAACTTTAGAATCAGGCCAATCAGACTATTTTTGATGATAAGGCTAACAAAAAGGACAATCTTATGGGGCGATCCGAAATTCTCACTTTGTGCGATGAGATTTCAAAGAAAGGTTCGTTGGCATCCCTCGAAGACCTAGAATTTCTTTTAAGCAGCCTGAATAAGCTCCGTGAGAAACCTGTAAAAAGTCGAAAAAAAAGAGACCGACGCCTATTTAAGGGGCTAGGCGTGGCGCTGGCCTTCTTCGGTTATGGTTCCAAATCATCTACGAAAAAAAGACAGATGGATAATCTCCTTAAAAGACACTCCATCTTAGGAGCTAAAATTGGCAAGAACCCCTGCCTACCCTACGTTAAGGTTTGTGTCCCAGGTAAACTCAGCCGAGATTATGACCGATATGCGAAGGCTGTTCGGATTGCCGAAGACCAGGGCTTGAGACCAACAAAGTTTTACAAAACCCTTAAAAGAACGAAAGGCGGGATGACAGGATATATTGAAGGAAATGAGGCCAATCGGGGGTTTTAACGAACATTTTGGTGGGTATACGGTGGGGCAACAAAAACCAAGCCTTTACCGACATCGGTTCAGACAAAGAAAAACCCAAGGTTTCCCTTGGGTTTTTCATGGTGGGCACGACTGGGATTGAACCAGTGACCCCTGCAATGTCAATGCAGTGCTCTCCCGCTGAGCTACGCGCCCTTTTATCGACGCTTGTTGGTGCGCCGTTAAGGAAAGGCGTTTTAGTCCGATCCGGCGGGCTTGGCAAGTCCTAGTGCGCCATAATGCATCCTGTGTTATTAGAAAACCATGCCTGGTTCCCTGAACACCGATCCGTCCCCACCCTTTGACATTCTGCGCCCCAGGCAGTGGTTGGCGCCGCTGGTCTTTGCCTCGCCCCACAGCGGCCAGGATTATGGGCAGGCGTTTATTGATGCCTCGCGGCTCGACCCGCTTGCCTTGCGGCGTTCTGAAGACGCCTTTGTCGATGAGATCTTCGCTGCCGCCGCTGAAAGCGGAGCGCCGCTGCTGCGCGCCCGCTTTCCCCGCGTTTATGTGGATCCCAACCGCGAACCCTTCGAGCTAGACCCCGATATGTTCGAGGGCGCCCTGCCCGCCCACATCAACACAACCTCGAGCCGGGTCGCCGCAGGTCTTGGCACCATGCCCCGGGTGGTCACCAGTGGCGAGGAAGTCTATACAGACAAACTGCACTTTGATGATGCCCGCAAAACCATCGAAGCGACCTACATCCCCTACCACGAAGCCCTGAAGGGCCTGCTTGAAGAAGCAGGCCGGCAATTCGGCGGCTGTTTGCTCGTTGATTGCCATTCCATGCCGTCGGTCGGCGGGCCCATGGACCGGGATCCCGGTTTCAAGCGCGTTGATTTTATTCTTGGCGACCGCTACGGGACGTCATGCGCGCCTGAAATCACTGATTTGGTCGAACAGACCCTGCAATCCATGGATTACGCTGTCACCCGTAACAATCCCTATGCCGGGGGCTTCACCACCGAGCACTACGGAAAACCTGAAAGCGGCTGCCACACCCTGCAAATAGAAATCAACCGGGCGCTTTACATGAACGAGTTTAAAATTGTCCGCAGTGAAGGCTTTGAGAAACTGAAAACAGACATCAGCCACTTGATTGACGTTCTCGCCACGATCGATCCGAAAACACTGGTGGCGACATGAACAACCCGCTTGTCCGTGACGCCACTGAAGACGACTGCGCCGCCATCCAGGCCATTTATGCCGAACATGTCCTGCACGGACTTGCCAGCTGGGAAGAAACCCCGCCGGACGTGGCCGAGATCGCCCGTCGCATGGCGGAGATTAAAAAGGGCGGCTTCCCTTACCGTGTCATCGAGCTTGACGGCGTCGTCAGGGGTTACGCATACGCAGGTTCCTACCGGCCCCGACCGGCTTATCGACATACCGTGGAAAACAGCATTTATGTGGATGTTTCACACTACAAAAAGGGCCTGGGCGGAAAATTGCTGAAAGACCTGATCGAACAATGCACGGAGCTCGGGTTCCGACAAATGGTCGCCATCATCGGGGATTCGGGAAACACCGCCTCGATCACCCTACATGCCCGTTTTGGCTTCACACACTGCGGCATCCTGCGCTCGCTTGGCTATAAACATGGACGCTGGCTCGATCAGGTTCAGATGCAACTTGCACTGGGCGAAGGCGACAAAACCCCGCCCCGATAACCTTTTGGCACGACCATTGCTTCATAGCTTATGGGTATTTGGAGCAACGGTTTATGTTTATACGGTTTTTACTGGTTTTAACGGCTTTGACAGCGGCCATTTCGGGGCCTCGTATGGTCCTGGCCGGAACACCGCAAGTCATTGGAAACGCATGGGAATTATGCGATATCCAGGCGGCCCGCGTCGAGCAATCCAGAAGCATCCCGCAGCACCTTCTAAAAGCCATTTCGCTGGCTGAAACCGGTCGCTGGGACACCGTCCGGCAGGAAAATTTTGCCTGGCCATGGACCGTAACGTCCCTTGGCAAGGGCCATTACTTCCCCGACAAGCAGACGGCATTGAAATTCGTCCATCGCCTGAAAGCACGCGGTATCACCAATATCGACGTCGGTTGCATGCAGATAAACCTGTTTTACCATGGCAGTGCTTTCGCCAGTCTGGAACAAGCTATGGAACCGGCCGCCAACGTCGCCTACGCCGCCCGTTTTCTGGATGGGCTGTACAGAACCACCAGATCATGGACAAAGGCATCGGGTTTTTATCATTCGACCACCCCTGAACGCGCCCAGGCCTACAAGATGAAGGTCCTGAAATACTGGAATCAGCAGCGCAAATCCGCCTCCCTTCAGGATCGTAAATCTGTCGACTATGCCCGCATGGCCACCTTGAACAGCAACCACAAGGCGCAAAAAGAAGCCGCCCTGAACAACGCTGGCAAGACGGTTCGCGGCAACCAGATGGCGGCCTGGCGGATGGATGATCCGTCCGGTCACGACATGGCGACCCTGGCAGCCATGCGACGGGTTTCCAAACAGGCCCAGTGGCATGAGAAGTATTTCGGTAACGCCAATAAAAGCAAAGGCGAGGCCTTCGCGAACAAGCGCCGCAAGCAGCTTGAGAAATGGCGACTGACAAAAGTCGCCGCAAACTAAACGATCCCGGCTTTCTTCAAGGCGGCAATTTCCTTCTCATCAAGGCCGAGAATGCCTTTCAGGATATGGTCGCTGGAAGCGCCCAGTTCAGGGCCAAGGCTGTCGATCCGGCCCGGTGTTTCTGACAATCTGGGCATCACAGACGGGATAACCACATCGCCAATATCCGGATCCCTGTCGGTGATCGTCGCAAGATTGCCGCGGGCTTCAATATGGGGGTCGTCGAAAATATCGGCGATGGTGTTCAGGGGCGCGCACGGGACCTCGAAGCGAAGGCATATATCCATCACCGCCTGCTGCGTTAGCGAGCCGCTCCAGGCGGCGACCAGCTTGTCGACACGGTCGCGATGGGCAAGGCGCTTTTGCTGCTCGCCAAAGCCTTCCTCGCCGCCCAGTTCGGGACGCCCCATGGCCGCGACAAGACGCTCGAACATTTTATCGGTGGTACACGCGATGGCCACCCATTTGCCATCGCTGGTCGGGAAGTGTCCATGCGGGCAGGCATTGGCGGTACCAACCCCTTCGCGACCGCGCACGGTGCCTTCCTTGGCGTAAGCCGGGGCGATTTCATCAAGCACCCGGAACACCGATTCATAAAGCCCCACATCAACCATCTGGCCGGTTCCGCTGCTGTCGCGCTGGCGCAGGGCCAACAGCACGCCAACCGCCCCGTACAGGCCTGACAGGTAATCGGCAAGCGATGTCGAACCCGGCGTCACCGGTGTCTCGCCGGGCATCCCGGCAAGGTGGCTCAAGCCCCCAAAAGCATGGGCGATACGGGCGAATCCGGGGCGGCTGCGATAAGGGCCTGTTTGTCCGTAGCCTGACACCCTGAGCATCACCAGCCGGGGATTGATCCGGGATAAATCATCCCAGCCCAGACCCCATTTTTCCATCGTCCCGGGACGGAAGTTTTCGCACACCACATCGGCCTCACGGGCCAGTCGTTTGAAGATGTCAGCACCCTGGGGGTGGGAAAGACCAAGCGTCAGTGAGCGCTTGTTTCGAGCTTCGGATAACCAGGCCAGGGTCGAATCATCGCGCCCCGACGGGGTGCCGAAACGACGAAACGGATCGCCACTGCCGGGTTGCTCCACCTTAATAACCTCGGCCCCGAATTCTCCCAGGATCGAGGCCGCGTACGGGGCGGCAATAAAGGTCGCCACATCCAGCACCCGGATCCCCGAAAGCGGTAAATCTTGAACAGTCATCGAATCATCTCCACATAATAACAACCACCGGATACACAATAAATTCAAGACTTTTCATTTGTAGCCCTTTGAGGTTACAAGGTTCGTCTTGAATTTGATGAAGACATTAAAGACCATGAAAACCCGTCAAAACGCCGACGTTCTGCCCTCCATGATCGAGCTCAAAGGTAAAAAAGTCGCCGACATCGGTTGCGGTGAAGGCTCACTTACCCGCTTGATGACCCGCCACGGCGCCAGTGTGATCGGTGTCGAATGCTCCAAGGAACAGTTGCAGCGGGCCCGCGCCGCCAAACCGGCAGGCAACGAGATGTATAGCGAGGGCCGGGGTGAAGATCTTTCCTTCGAGGATAACAAGCTGGACCTGGTGGTTTTTTTCAATTCCCTGCATCACATCGCCATCGATAAACAGGACAAGGCCCTTTCGGAGGCGGCCAGGGTTCTTAAACCCGGCGGCATGGTTTATATCAGCGAGCCCGTGGCCGAAGGCGAACACTTTGAACTGATGAAGCCGGTCCATGACGAAACCGTCGTCCGCGACGCCGCCAGAAAGGCCATCAGCAAGGCCACCCGGCACGGCCTCGCACTGGAAACCGAAACCAGCTACCTGCACCAGACCCATTACCCGGACTACGATACATTTCGCAGCCGCGTTCAGGCGATCAACCCCGGCCTTGATGATGATTTTGACAAGCTGGAAAAGACCCTGAAAGACAACTTTGACAGCCTCGGCCACAAAACCGATGAGGGAACCAGCTTTGGTCAACCCATGCAGGTCAATTTGCTCGTCAAAATCGGGTGAGCGACCCTCGTTTTCTCCTCTATTGAACACTCAGCCATATATGATACCTTTTTGTGGTGATCGGGATCGAAGAAGTCGATCCCGTACTGGGTTGCAAGGCGTGCCTTAAAGCACGCTAACTGGCTGGGTTAAATGAACAAAAATGTAACTTTTGAAGTTCAAATCCTGCAAGGCGGGCGTTGGGAAACCCATGCCTCGTACCCGGCTGACCAACAGGGTCAGGCGATCCAGGACGCCAAGGCGCTGGAGAATATTTCCACCGTCACCAGCGTCAAGGTCATTCGCGAGGAAATCGACCCTGATACAGGGGCGGCGCAGGAAAACAACGTCTTCGCCAGTTCCAACTTGCCCGATGACCAGCAACCAGCCGGCAAAATGGAAGCCAAGAAAGCCAAAGCCGCCGGTGGCGGGGCTGCTGCAAAAAAAGCCCCCCCAGCGGCAAAAAAACCGGTAAAAAAAGCAGCGCCCAGGAAATCATCCGGGATGACGGCCGGGGCGGAAATCCCAACACAGATTAAAAACTTCAACCCCGACGATGAAAAGGAAGAAGCAACCTTTTCGATCTTCGGCCTGCTGATCAAGTTGTTGATGGCGCTGTTGTTCAGCACCATCATCGCTTCATTGATATCCAGCCTGGTTGGCGTGTGGTTGCGTGAGTCATCGTTCAGGGCCAATACCCAGTCCAATATTCTTTTCGGGTTGTTCATTGGCACTTTTGCCGTTTCGTTGATTTCCATGGGCCTGTCACTTATCTCCAAGGCGAGACTGAAATCAGCCAGCAAGCCACGACCTGTCAAGGCGGCGGCCCCCGCCAAGGCCAGTGCTCCCAAACCAAAGTTTGTTGAAAAGAAGAAAGACCACTTGCCCGGTAGCTTCCGCGATGAGGCCGAGAAAGAGGCAAAAAACAGCAAGCAAGACTCTGATCCGGAGGAAGAAAAGAAGAAAGATCAGGAAGAAAAGAAAGAGAAAGAGAAAGAAGAGGAGGCGGCACCCGAAGCAGAGGCAGATGCAGAAGATCAAATTGGTGCCGACGTCGGTTCTGGGATCAACGCGCCATGGGTCAAAAAACAGCAAAAGTTTGTCATGGACTATCTGCTCGCTGCCATGGAGCAAGGCGGTGTCGACAAGGCCAAACTCGACAATTTCAACAAGTTCGGGGTCAATCTCTTCATCGCCGGGGCTTGTGAAACCCTGTCCCAGGAACACAATCTGGATGGCAAGACCATGTCTATGGTAATTAGCAAACCGGTCAGTTACATGGGGTTCAAGCAGCGCGATGCCGAAGCCTTCGCCGACAGAATTCAGGGCTACCTGCTGGCCGATTCCAAATACATGCAAGCCTATCAGGCTGGCCGCAGCGCCATGAAGAGCCACCTTGAGGAAGACCCCGAGGCGTCAGAGCATCTTCAAAAGGCGCTCGAAGAATGGAACAAGCCGAAGGAAACGTCCGACTCTTCTGGTCCCGTCACCGTCCTGTTCACCGACATCGCCGGTTCAACAAACATGACCCAGACCATGGGTGACGCCGTCGCCCAGCAAGTCGTGCGTGCCCATAACCGCATCGTCCGCGATGCACTGGCGCAATTCGCCGGCACCGAAATCAAACATACCGGTGACGGCATCATGGCCTCCTTCACGACCACATCAAACGGCATCGACGCGGCAGCCGACATGCAAATGGGAACGCTCAAGCACAACGCCAACAACCCGGACCTGCCTTTGGGATTGAAAATCGGCCTGAATGCGGGGGAGCCGATCGCCGAGGACAACGACCTGTTCGGCACCACCGTTCAGTTGGCGGCGCGCATTGTTGACAAGGCCCAGGCCGGGCAAATTTTCGTCTCCGCCACTGTCCACGGCATTTGTGGCGGCAAAAATTACGCCTTCGTCCCCCGCGGCCCCTTCGAGATGAAAGGCTTTGACGGCGGCCTGACCCTGCATGAACTGATTTGGGATAAGGACGGCGTCCACCCGGAACCCGATCCCGTTCCTGTGCCGGTTGCTGAGCCAGTGCCGGAGCCGGTTGCTGAGCCAGTGCCGGAGCCGGTTGCTGAGCCTGTTGCCGAACCGGAAGCAGCGCCACCACCCGAGCCTGAATCTGCACCTGAGTCCGAAGCCGAAGCCGCCGAGATAACTGCTCCGTCCCCGCAATCAAACCCGGCAGTTGAACCTGAACCGCAACAAGACCCGGCCGCCGCCAGCGGCGACGAGGTCGAGGCGGCTGAGACCAAGGATCAGTGAGCCCCAAAACTCATGAGACAAAGGTTCCTGAAACGTTGGTGTTGGCTGTTACTTTTGATACCGGCGCTTGTCTTCATGGGCAGCCATGCGGCTTTTGCGGCCCCCCGTTGCCCACCTCCTGAGCAACCGGCCCGCCTTAACATCAAGACGGCCCCGGCCAAGGTGATTTATAAAACCGGCCACAGCCGCAGCGACCTGGAACGCATGCAAAGGGCACGGGGACGCCATCAGGGGGCTGGAAAATGGCGGGTTCTTGGCCTCACCCTGACCGAGTTCAGATACGCCATCAAAACCTCGGCAAGGCTCATCCCGATCAGCGGCGGCGGTTATTGCGCGCAGCCGGTTTCATACGACCTGACCATCGGCTTTTCCGATTTTCTGGTCCATATCGATCGCCAATACCGGCGCGGCAGTTGTGAATTCGCCGCTATCCGCGACCATGAAATTTCTCATGTGACGCTTTTCCGCAGTAATCTTTCGCGCTACATGCCGATCATCAGGCGCGAGGCCCGCAATGCGGCAGCCAGCGTCAGGTCCGTCGCCGTGCGCGACCCGGACAGTGGCGCGGAACGTCTTCAGGACCAGATGCAGCGCCGCATGAACCCGCTGATCAGCAAGCTCAACCGCGAGGCCGATAGCTCCAACGCCCGTATCGATACACCGGACAGCTATCGCCATGTTCACATGCTCTGCGATAATTGGTGATGGCAAAATCCCCCATCCAGATCGCCGATGACCTGTTCCTCGACCCCGGCGAGATCGAAGAGACCTTCATACGCGCCGGTGGCCCAGGCGGTCAGAACGTCAACAAGGTATCAAGCGCCGTCCAGTTGCGCTTCGACGCCCGTCATAGCCCGGCCCTTTCAAATGCGATTTACCTGCGCCTGAAACCGCTGGCCGGACGACGGATGACCGGCGACGGCGTTATCGTCATCACCGCCAACCAGTACCGATCCCAGGAGCGCAACCGCGAGGACGCCCTGAACCGGCTGATCGATCTGATCTTTGAGGCCGCAAAACCCCCGAAATACCGCCGCCCGACAAAGCCATCGCGGGCGGCAAAAAAACGCCGCCTCGACAGCAAACGCCACCGCGCCCGGGTCAAGGGCGACCGGGGTGCGGTCAAAGGTGAGGACTAGAATTTACAGCCCTTTTCATGTACAATAAATGATTGGAGAATATCCCTCTTTCAAACGGCGGGGATGGTCTTCCAATCCACGATCTCCGCCCGGAACCAATAAGGAGACGGATCATGGGTATGGCAATAACACTTAAACAATATCTCAATGACTGCCAGGTCAGTTTCGAAGAAATCGAGCATCCCTATCAGGCCACATCCATCAGCACGGCCAACAGCGCCCACATCGCCAGCGAGCATCTGGCCAAGGGCGTCCTGTTGTATGACGAGGAAGCCTACGTCATGGCGGTCCTGCCAAGCGACCACATGATTGATCTTGAGAAGATGAATGCCTGTTTCGACCGGCGTTTCAAAATGGCCAATGAAAGCGAAATAGAAGCCCTGTTCGAGGATTGCGACCCCGGCGCGGTGCCGCCCATCGGCGCTGCATACGGTATGAAAGTGATGTGGGATGACAGCCTGTCAGGGCAACCGGATATCTATTTTGAAGGCGGCGATCACCGCACCCTGATCCATATCTCGGGCGATGATTTCGGCAAACTGATGGCCGGGGCCAGACACGCTGGCTTCAGCACCCACGTCTAGATCAAACGGCCATTACCTGAGGGCAGGTTGCACGCGTGATCATTCGACCGACGGATGGGTTGACGAGAAGGCCTCAAGCTCGTTCATGCGCCTGGCGATGGCTTTAAGGCGCGGAAAGTCATTCTCGTCGATCTGCCCGGGCAGAACGATGTTGATAAATTCGTAAACCACGGCGGTGGTGATATCGACCTGGCTCATATCGGACCCGGCCAGCCAGCCGCCGTCCCCGGGGGCTGCGGCTTCCAGCGCCGCCATGCCCGAAAGCGCCTGCCCGAGGGCGGCGTCGAACCACTGATCCCAGAACCTGTCTTCGGGGCGGCGGCTTTTCTCATAATGGGCGACAACGGTCTTTTCAGCCGCCCCGACAGCCAGCGACAAGAGCCTCTGCGCCTTGCGGCGCTCAGACCCCGCAGCCGGAAGCAGAGCTCGCCCGGGACCCACCAGTTCATCGAGATAATCAAGAATGGCAATACTGTCGATCAGCACCTCGCCATCATCAAGAACCAGCGCCGGGACCCGCCTGAGCGGGTTCAGCTCACCAATAGCCGCAGAATCAGTGGCGGTGCCCAAAGGATTTCGCTGGCATTCAAAACCAAGCACGTTAAGGCTCACCTGCGTTCGCCTGACAAACGGCGAAAGCAGTCGACCGATAAGAATCACGTCTTCAATTCCTTTCTTTTAAGCCTTGATCCGCTCGCTTTTGGGATCATAGAACGGTTTAAGCGAGGCCGTTGCCGGGAAACGCTGGCAGGCGATTTCAATTTCGTATGAGCCGGCGTTTACATAATCCGCATCGACGCCATTTTCGCATTCCACATAGCCCATGCCCAGAGATTTACCGAGCGCATGGCCGAACATACCCGATGTGATGTAGCCAACGATTTCGTCGTTTCGCCAGATCGGTTCGTTGTGAAACATCAACGGTTCCGGGTCATCGAGGGCGAACTGGACAAGACGTTTCCTGACACCGTTCTTGCGTTGCTCTTCGAGCGCTTCCCTGCCGATAAAGCCGCCGGGTTTATCCCAGGCGACGGCGAAGCCGAGGCCCGCTTCCAACGGGGTGTCTTCACCGGCGATGTCATGACCCCAGTGGCGATAGGCTTTTTCGGTACGCAACGAATTCATGGCGTGCATCCCCACATGCTGAAGGCCGAAATCTTCTCCCGCCGCGACGATCAGGTCGTAAACGCCGGTGGCAAATTCCGTCGGGATGTAAAGCTCCCAGCCCAGCTCACCGACATAGGTAATGCGCGAGGCGCGGACCATGGCGTACCCCATCTCGATTTCCTGACTGGTGGCGAACGGAAAGGCTTCGCCCGACAGGTCCGCCGGGGTCAAGGTTTGCAAAAGCGCGCGGGACTTCGGCCCCATCACGCTGACCATCGCCATGCCGGAGCCAACATCGGTGAGGACGGCGTGGGCACCTGTGGGGATGCGCTTTTTCAACCAGTTGAAATCCTTGTTGGCTGATGAGAAAGCGGTGACGATCATATAGCAGTCCTCGGCGGTCCTGGTGACGGTCAGATCGGCCTCGATACCACCTTGCTCATTGAGCCACTGGGTGTAGACGATCTTGCCCACCGGCACCGACATATTGTTGGCGGCAACCTTGTTGATAACCGCTTCGGCGTCGCGCCCCTGCAGCAGGAACTTGGCAAAGGACGTTTGATCGAGCAAGCCTACATTTTCACGGATGGCCATGTGCTCTTTGCCTGAAGGGGCGAACCAGTTTTGACGCCCGTAGGAGTATTGATATTCAGGCTCGACACCTTCGGGGGCGAACCAGTTGGCGCGCTCCCAGCCACCGGCTTCGCCAAAACAGGCACCCCTGGCTTTCAGGCGGTCATGCAGCGGCGATGTTCTGGCCATCCGTGCCGTCTCGAACTGACGGAACGGCCAGTGCATGGCGTACAGAAGCCCCAGGCCTTCAACTGTGCGATCATGCAGATACCTGGCGTTGTTCTGGAAGGGCAGCATGCGGTTGATGTCCACGTCCCACAGATCCATCGGCGGGCGCTCATCGACGATCCAGTCGGCCAGGACCTTGCCGGCCCCGCCAGCGGACTGGATGCCGGTCGAATTGAAACCGGCGGCGACGTAGAAATTTTCAACTTCCGGCGTCGGCCCCAGATAATACCGGTCATCAGGGGTAAAGCTTTCCGGACCATTGAAGAACAACTGGATGCCGACATTTTCCAGCGCCGGCAAGCGCCGCATGGCGGTTTCCAGAATGGGCTCAAAATGATCGAAATCATCGGGCAGCTGGGTGAACGAAAAATCATCGGGGATGCCACCCATGCTGGCCATACCCCATGGCTTGGCGACCGGCTCGAAGGCACCCAGAAGCAGTTTACCGGCATCTTCCTTGAAATAGGCGCAGTTGTCCGGGTCACGCAGGACCGGCAGGCCGGGCGTCATGCCTTCAAAATTATCGGTGACGATATAAAAATGTTCGGCGGCGTGCAGGGGGATGTTGGCCCCGGCCATCAGGCCAAGCTCACGTCCCCACATACCGGCGCAGTTTACGACGACTTCGGCTTTGATGTCGCCTCTGTCGGTGGCGACGCCGGTGATCCGGCCATCTTTTTTATGAACGGCGGTGACCTTGGTGTCTTCAAAGATTTTGGCACCACCCATTTTCGCACCCTTGGCGAGTGCCTGGGTCAGGTCGATGGGATTGACCTTGCCGTCTTTGGGCAGGAAGACCGCCCCGACCACATCATCGACATTGATCAGCGGCCACTTGTCTTGCGCTTCCTTCGCCGAAATGACCTCGACTTCCAGCCCAAAAACACGAGCCATGGAAGCGCCGCGTTTAAGCTCCTCAAAGCGGCCCTCGTTACAGGCAAGACTGAGCGAGCCATGCTGGGCGAAGCCTGTCGCCTGCCCGGTTTCTTCTTCAAGATAACCAATCATCTCGGCCGTGTACTGGGCCAGCTTGGTCATATTCTGGGTAGCCCTAAGCTGGCCGACAAGGCCTGCCGCATGCCATGTGGTGCCGCTCGTCAACTGCTTGCGCTCAAGCAGGACGACGTCACTGCAGCCCCGTTTGGTCAGGTGATAAGCCAGTGAACAGCCAACAACACCGCCGCCAACGATGACGACCTGGGCCTGGGTGGGGAATTGTTTCGACATGACGGGACCTCGTTTTTAAATGTTCAGTATGATGGTGGCGTGACAACCCAGACGACCGACGTTGGCACGTCGCCGGGATTGTGGCAGGTGTGGGGAAGATTGCTTTCAAAGGCGAAGCTGTCACCGCTGTCCAGGGTTTGGGTGTTGCCGGCAACGGTCAGTTCAAGGACCCCCGAAACCACGTAACCGCCTTCTTCGCCTTTACGGGAATAGGGCTCGCCGGTGCTGGCGCCGGGTTCCAGGGTGGTCATCAACATTTCGATTTGACGGCTCAGGTTTGGTGACAGCAGTTCTTCACTGACCCCGGTTCCGGTGTAACGCAACTGCCGCCGCGCCTCCTTGCGGACAATGAAATCACGCTCATCTTCTGCGGCCACGGCATTGCCCTGAAAGAACCAGGTTATCTGAACAGCCAGCGCGTCACTGATCAGTTTCAGATTGGGAATGGTGACCGGGGACATATTGCGTTCGACCTGGCTTAACCAGCCCGTCGAACGACCGACTTTGGCAGCCAGCTGCGGTATGGTCAGGCCCTTGGCCTTACGCAGGTCACGGACCTGAAAACCAACGGGAATAGAATCATTCTGCTTCATTGCCTGACTGTCTTTTGATCACCGGAGGAGCCCCTGTTGATTGACAACTTCAAGAAAAAAATTAGGCCTCTGATCAGAAAATGTAAATGAAAAAAATGGTGATAAATTTCATTTTTATGAAAAATAATAAAAAAAGCCGGGACACCTGAATGTCCCGGCTTATGAAGGTTGATTAAGAACTCAGTGATCGGAGCCGCGCTTGAAGTTGAATTCGGCACCCTCGCGGATGCCTGACGGCCAGCGCGTGGTCATGGTTTTCAGGCGGGTGTAGAAACGCACCCCTTCCATACCGTGGATATGGTGATCACCGAACAACGAACGCTTCCAGCCACCAAAGCTGTGGTAGGCGACGGGAACCGGGATCGGCACGTTAATGCCGATCATGCCGATTTTGGCGCGACTGGCGAAATCGCGGGCCGCATCACCGTCGCGAGTGAAGATCGCAGCACCGTTGCCGTATTCATGGTCGTTGACCAGGCCAAGGGCGGTGTCATAGTCCCCGGCGCGAACGACGCAAAGCACAGGTCCGAAAATTTCGTCCGTATAAATGGACATGTCGGGGGTTACCTTGTCAAACAGGCAGCCGCCGACGAAATAGCCGTTCTCATAACCCTGCAGGGAAATATCGCGGCCATCGACAACCAGTTCGGCACCGGCAGCGACGCCAGCATCCACATAGTCCTTGATGCGATCCTGGGAATCCCGCGAAATCACCGGACCCATTTCCGACTCTTCATCAGTATAAGGGCCAACTTTAAGGGCCTGCACCTGTGGAGCCAGCTTGCCGATCAGCGTATCGGCGGTTTCATCGCCGACACAGACGGCAACGGAAATCGCCATGCAGCGCTCGCCAGCTGATCCGTATCCGGCACCCATCAGGGCGTCGGTGGCCTGATCCATATCAGCATCAGGCAAGACGATCATGTGGTTCTTGGCACCGCACAGCGCCTGCACCCGCTTGCCATGGGCACAACCGGTTTTGTAGATGTATTCACCAATCTGGGTTGAACCGACGAAGCTGATGGCGTCTATGCGCTCATCGGTGAGCAACACGTCGACGGCTTCCTTGTCACCGTTGACGACGTTGAGAACACCATCTGGCAGACCGGCCTCGCTTGCCAGTTCGGCAATGCGGATGGCGACGGAGGGATCACGCTCGGACGGCTTGAGGACGAAAGTATTGCCGCACGCAATGGCCACCGGATACATCCACATGGGTACCATGGCCGGGAAGTTAAACGGCGTGATACCGGCGACGACACCAACAGGCTGACGAATGGTGTAGCTGTCAACGTTGGAGCCGACATTCTCGGAATACTCACCTTTCAGGGCTTGCGGGATGCCACAGGCGAATTCGACGACTTCAATGCCCCGGCCAAGCTCTCCGCGGGCGTCGGGCAGGGTTTTACCATGCTCCGACGACAGCAGTTCAGCCAGTTCGTCAGTATGTTCGATCAGCAACTCGCGCAGTTTGAACAGCACCTGTGTCCGCCTCGCTGGCGGTGTCGCGGCCCAACCCGGAAGGGCAGCAGCGGCAGCGGCTATAACGGCCCGGACCTCATCGGCGCTGGCCAATGGAACCTGTGCCGTCACATCGCCGGTCGCCGGGTTAAAAACGTCGCCAAGACGTCCACTTTTCCCTTCGACCCGTTTACCGTCGATAAAATGGTTCAGCGTCTTCGTCATCTTCCTTGTTCTCCTTTAGAGGTTCGCCAGAACATCGCGAAGGATGCCGCCTATTTCGTCGATATCGCTCTTTTGGGCAATAAATGGTGGGGCGACCAGCGCGCAGTCACCGGTAAATTTAACATGCAGGCCTGAGGCAAAAATCTTCTTCATGGCCCGGGTTCCGGCGACGCCGGGGGCTTCGCCGGTTGAAACGTCGATACCGGCAAGCATCCCGTAACCGCGAATATCGGTGACCTTGTCCAGATCCTGCATATCATAAATCATGTCGAGGAAATATTCGGACATCGCCGCTGACTTATCAAACAGGCCATCTTTTTCGTAAATGTCCAGGGTTGCAAGACCGGCCGCACAGGATGCCGGATTACCCGAATAGGTGTAGCCGTGGAAGAACTCGACCGCCCCGTCCGGTGCAGCGTCAACGACGGTGTCGTATATTTCATCCTTAACGGCGACAGCGCCCATGGGCAGCACACCATTTGTCAGGGCCTTGGCCATGGTCATGATATCAGGGGTGACGCCGAATTCCTGGGCGGCGAAAGGCTTACCCAAACGTCCAAAGCCGGTGATCACTTCATCAAAGACAAGCAGGATGCCATGGGCGTCACAAATTTCACGCAACCGTTCAAGGTAGCCCTTGGGCGGTACCAGGCAACCGGTTGAACCGGCAATCGGTTCGACAAAACAGGCCGCAATGTTGCGGCCGCCGAGCAACTGGGCAAAGCGTTCAAGGTCTTCGGCCATTTCGGCGCCATGTTCGGGCTGGCCCCGGCCATAGCGGGCTTCGGGCGTCCAGGTGTGGCGCATGTGGGCAACACCGGGCATCACGGAGCCAAATATCTCGCGATTTTTCATCAGGCCGGAAAGTGAGGTACCGCCAATATTGACGCCATGATAGGCGCGCTCGCGCGAAACAAACTTCGAACGGTGGCCCTCGCCGCGGGCGCTGTGATAGGCCATGGCGATTTTCAGGGCGGTGTCGATGCTTTCAGAGCCGGAGTTGGTAAAGAACACATGGTTGATTTCATCAGGGGTCAGGGCGGCGACACGGCTTGCCAGTTCGAAGGACGGCGGCGAACCGATCTGGAAGTGCGGGCTGTAGTCGATTTCCATCAACTGCCTGGCCACGGCGTCGGCGATTTCCCGGCGGCCGTGACCGGCGGCACCACAGCAC
>JACKQG010004611.1_pt1 | contig 15885 bp, 12 predicted proteins | sample 8237621 | NCBI WGS metagenome assembly JACKQG01 (sample SAMN15677084, study PRJNA649215) | marine metagenome | biome: marine; feature: Black Sea; material: saline water; isolation source: suspended particulate matter (SPM) from the Black Sea western gyre | collected 2013-06-09/2013-06-10 | depth... | reverse complement strand
AACTTGATTATGATGGCTTTATCTTCCCCAATTTCTCGCTTCCCGAAGGATACTCGGACGATTATGAATTTTTGAAAAAACTGGTGTATGAGGGAGTTGAGAAAAAATATGATGAGTTCACCAACGAAATAAAAAACCGCATTGAACATGAGCTTGCAGTAATAAAAGAAATGGGTTTTGTCAGTTATTTTCTGATCGTGTGGGACATCATCAAATCAGCGAGAGAAATGGGAGTCATGGTAGGACCAGGACGAGGTTCCTGTGCTGGAAGTATCGTGGCATATCTTATTGATATCACAAGGGTCGATCCCATCAGATACAATCTTTTCTTTGAGCGTTTCCTCAATCCAGCCCGAGTCAGCATGCCGGATATCGATACTGATTTTTCTAATGAAACCCGTCCAAAAGTGCTCGATTATATTGTGAAGAAATATGGTCGCGTGAACGTTAGCCAGATCGGCACTCTGGGAAGTCTTGGTGCAAAAATGGTTATTCGCGATGTCGGCAGAGCTATGAGCATTCCTCTTTATGAAGTTGATGCAATTGCAAAGCTTATTCCCGTAGGACCGGACGTATATCTTGAAAGCGCCTATGATCAGAATGAAAAATTACGTGAGCTGGTCAACTCAAAAGATGAATATAAAGAGCTTTGGGAATATTCCAAAACTCTCGAAGGTTTACCGAGACATATAGGAGTGCATGCTGCAGGTGTGGTGATCGCACCGGATAATCTCACCAATCATATTCCCCTTGCAATAAGCCCAAAAGATAAGACTATCATAACCCAGTATGATGGGAAATGTCTCGAAAAACTGGGTTTACTGAAAATTGATTGTCTGGGATTAAAGAACCTTACAATCATAGAAAAAGCCCTGCAGCTCATCAAAAAACATCATGGTATAGAACTCGAAATAGATGAAATCAACCTGCATGATACCGAAACCTACAAACTCTTTCATACAGCAGAAACTGATGGCGTATTCCAATTTGAAAGCTCGGGAATGAGAGGAATTCTCAAACGTATCAAGCCGAATTCCATCGAAGACCTTGCTATCTGCAATGCGCTGTACCGTCCCGGCACTCTGGATAGCGGCATGCATGAAGTCTATATCCGCAGAAAAAATAATGAGGAAGAGGTCGATTATCTGGATCCAATGCTCGAGGACATTCTGCGTACGACTTATGGTGTGATCGTCTTCCAGGAGCAGGTAATTCAAATCGCACATACATTAGCCGGATTTTCTCTGAGCGAAGCCGATATTCTAAGAAAAGCGATGGGCAAAAAAGACAAATCGCTCATGGATAAATACCGCCCTCTTTTCATCGAAGGTGCAGTAAAAAACGGCATATCCAGAGAAAAAGCCATCGGGATATTCGAGCGTATCGAAACCTTTGGCAGGTACGGTTTCAATAAATCTCACAGTGTTGCCTATAGTATTATTTCGTACCAAACCGCTTATTTGAAAACCCATTATACCGCAGAATTTATGGCAGCTTTAATGACCGTAGAAAAGGATACTGCAAAGATCGCTCGTCTTATCGAAGTATGTCATAAAATGAACATAGAAGTGCTTCATCCGAATGTGAACTTTAGTGACTACAATTTCACAGTAAAAGACGGTAAGATAATATTTGGTTTGAAAGCGATCAAAAGTCTTGGAGAAAATGCAATCAGGGCGATCGTAGAAACACGAAAAAAACATCCACCCTTTAAGAATATTTTCGAATTATGCGAAGAAGTCGATGCAAATCAGCTTAATAAAACTGCACTGGAAAGTCTTATTGGTGCAGGTGCCCTTGATGACTTCGATGGCAATAGAGCTCAGCTATACACTGTAGTGGAAATTGCGCTGGAATTCGGTTCACAGAAACTGCGTGAACGCCAAAAAGGACAATCTTCACTTTTTGCATCCATGCAGGTAAATGATCATGATCTATATCCTCTGCTTCCAGACAAAAAAGAATGGGATTTCGGCAGGCGCCTCGATCTCGAAAAAGATTTATTAGGTTTCTACATTTCAGGACATCCTCTCACATCCTATGAAAAAGATATTCAAACCCTTACTAATCTTAACACCAAACAATACAAGAAACTCGTAAAAAGAGGCAAACGCGACACCTTGCGCAATCAAGAGATAAGAATGATCGGCATTGTAGCCGGAATAAAATTGATCAAAGATAAGAAAAAACGCACAATGGCTTTTGTCTCTTGCGAAGATTTGCATGACAAATTCGAAGTTGTTCTTTTCTCTAATGAATATACAAAATTCGGTGATCTCATAAATGAGAAAGATATTATTTATGTCATCGGAAAACTCTCTTCAAAAGTAAGAGAAAATCAGGAACGACTCTCTATTGTTGCAGATCAGATCATTCACGAAGAAAATTGGCAAAAAGATATTTCCGGCAATATCTCCTTTGAAATAGATGAAACTCAATACTCGGAAAAGGATTTGAAGCATTTCGTGGAAGAACAGATACTCACTCATCCTGGAAATTTCAGAGTTGTGTTCAATGTTCGCACAAAACTTTTCGGCACTCTCAGGATAGAATCGCAACGTTATAAAATATATCCGCATAAAAATCTTTACAGATATTTGCAGAATAATGGACACTTTATAGAAAATATGAAGGTGGACTTCAATGAAAAATAAATTGTTATTAACCTTTATCCTTGTATTCATTCCAATTTTTCTCATTGCAGAACTGAATGTGTTTTTCGACTGCAACTGCTTTCCTGCTGAAAATGAGAATACAACTTTCGAGATAACCTACAAGGTCTTCGATTCCAATCTTGATTTCACTGCACAGGATAATATCCTCATTACTCAACTGCTGGTAAATTTCGACATCTATAATGCTGATGGACAGGAGCTGTATCATAAAGATTTTATCAGACAGATCAAAGTTGACCTGGACAAAACCTCTATTTACCATGATGAGTTTTTTATTGATAAGGTAAAAGCAACTGTTACCCCCGGCTTATACAAGTTCACGATCGATATTCAGGACAGGGTTAACAAAGAAAGCTTAACCTGGGAAAAAACATTTCATACCCTCGAATTTTCTCATATGAATTTGAGTGATATAGAGATAAGCTCTTTTCATCAGAGCGACTCTACAACACGATTCCAAGATTTCAAACGGGATAATGTCCTGTTCCTTGTAAACCCGAATCATCTTTTTGATCCTATTAAGGATGAGGGCTTCACGTATTATTTTGAAGTATTTCAAAATGTGACAACTGAAGAAAAGCCGTTAGAAGGCAAATGGATTTTAACCGTTCAAAATAAAGACCAAAACTCTGTGTATGATGAAGAAAAAGAGTTTTCATCTACCAATTCGACAAAACCATTCTGGGAATGGATACCCATCTCCCAATGGGATACCGGAACTTATACTTTATCGCTGAAACTCTACTCAAATGATAATTCTGATGAACCGGTTGCATCGCGAGAAGAACTAATTTTTATTCAAGATACCCGGGAAAGCATTTCAAAAGCTGAAATTGATAAGGAATATCGTTACGCCAAATATTTTCTGACGAACTATGAAGAACGGGTTTTTAAGAATCTGGACGATGAAGGACGTGTTGAATTTCTCAAGCGTTTTTGGGAGAAGAATGACCCAAATCCAAAAACAGAACAGAATGAATACAAAGAAGAAATCACTCGTCGCGTGAACTATGCGAATAGAAAATTTTCTCATTATGGCGATGGTTGGAAATCCGATAGAGGTAGAATTTACATACGTCGGGGAAAGCCCGAAGAAGTTATTGACAAAAGCTACGAATATCATGCAAAACCCTACATCATCTGGAAATATTATCTTGGCGGAAAACGTATCTATATATTTGTGGATTTCACCAAATTGGGAAATTATAAACTGGTTTATGTCGAAAATGACGAATTTGAGTTCGGCGATCCGAACTGGCAGGATTATTTAGGACCATATTTTGATGAAAACGAACTGCAATAGTAATTCTTAGTAATCTTCTCCAAGGAATGCATTTTCAATGTGGCATAAAGAATAATCTTTTGAAATTTTGTCATAATCAAGTGTAATAATGTCAAATCTAACTGGTATTTCGACATCTTTTTTTGCGATATAATGGTAGGCAGTTTTAATGATCTTTTGCCTTTTGCTTTCCGTGACAGCGTCCAATGGCTCTCCAAAGGAGTGCGATCTTCGTGCCTTGACTTCCACGAAGATGAGCTCTCCATCCCGATTACAGATAATATCGATCTCACCATATGGTGAGTGATAATTGCGTTCTATAACGGTATAGCCATTACTCGTAAGGAACTGAACTGCTGTGTCTTCGCCAAAAATTGCTAATTCCTTATTATTCATGGCTCAAAATTGTAAAAAAATTATTTTATGTAAATAAATTATGAAAAATTATATCGAAGTTGCTCTACCTATTAATATTCAGGAAACCTTTACTTATTCCTATCCGAAGAACGTTTCACCTCAAATCGGGCAGCGCGTGATTGTGGATTTCAATTACCGAATTCAGACAGGGATCATTATTGGACTGTTAGAGAAACCTGCTTATGATGAAGCCAAGATAAAGGAAATCCACGAAATTATCGACGAGAAACCTCTCATCAATAAAGAGCTTTTCACCTTTGCACAGTGGATTTCAAAGTATTACCACTGCCCTATCGGACTTGTCTTCAAGGCAATGCTGCCTGCAGGTATAAATGTAAATACAATTCAAAAAATTATACTGAGGAATCCTAAATCTGAAAACATAAACTTCCTGAAAATTATCAAATATATAGAGAAAAATGGTGATGCCTGCACCATAGAAGATTTGAAAAAATCAAAAATTTCTCCTCTGTATAAAAATCTCCTCGAAATGGAGGAGCTGGGACTGATCGAGATCGAGCGTCAATATAAGAGAAAAATTCAGAAAAAAGTTGTGAACTGCATTAAGCTTATTTCAGACTCATCTGATGAGTCTCTCAGTCCCAAGCAGCAGGAACTTTGGAATTATCTACAAAACCACCCCGAACCGATCTTCATGGCAGACATTTCAAAAAAATTTTCTTACAGCATCATTAATAAATTAAAAAAGACAAATCTAATTGAGATATATAAGAAAGAAATTCATCCGGATATTTTTTCAAATATTGTGCAGCGCAAACCTGTTACTTTCGAGCTTACAGAAGAGCAAACTGAAGTTTTGGAAAAATTAGAAGCCCAGATAGATGAACAGAATTTTCACACCTTTCTTCTCTATGGAGTAACTTCGAGCGGAAAAACCGAAGTCTATATTCGTGCGATGAAAAAAGCACTTTCTTATGGGAAAACAGCGATACTTCTCATTCCGGAAATCTCCTTAACTCCGCAGACCGTTGAGAGATTCTATTCCCACTTTGGGGACATCATTGCAGTACTGCACAGCAAGCTCAGTGACAGGGAACGCTTGCATTACTGGAACCTTCTGAAAAAAGGTGAAAGAAAGATAGCTATCGGTCCAAGAAGTGCGCTCTTTGCTCCGCTTGAGAATATTGGGCTTATTATTGTTGATGAAGAGCACGAAAACACATACAAACAGCATGAGCGACCACCTCTTTATAATGCGCGTGATATGGCAGTTCTTAGGGGAAAAATGAATAATGCTGTCGTTCTTCTGGGAACCGCAACTCCTTATCTTGAGTCATATTACAATACTCAAAATAAAAAATATTCTCTTCTTACCATGAGTAAAAGGGTGAAGAATCAGATACTTCCTAATCTAACAATAGTCGATATGCGGCAGGAGGAAGATCACACAGAGATTTTTTCTAAGATTCTTAAAGACAAGATCGAAGATCGGCTCAATAAAAAGGAGCAGATACTTCTCTTTCAAAATCGCAGAGGATATGCTTCTTATGTGCAGTGCGTAAAATGCGGTCATGTGCTGCAATGCAAGGATTGTAACATCAGCATGACCTATCATTCCAGAAATAACAAGATCAAATGTCATTACTGCGGATATGAACGCTCCATGCCGCGCACTTGCCCTGAATGCGGAGGATATATCTTTAATTTTGGCTCACCAGGTACTGAGAAGATCGAACAGAACCTGCAGTTCCTTTTCCCGACTGCAAGAATTGCTCGAATGGATACAGATACTACAAAGAAAAAGAACAGCTTTCAAAATATATTTGATCAGGTTCATAATGGCTACATCGATATTCTGCTCGGCACACAAATGATCATCAAAGGACTTGATTTTCCGAACATAACTTTAGTTGGCATCGTTTCTGCAGATGTAAATCTCAACCTTCCTGATTTCAGAGCATCGGAGCGAAATTTTCAGCATATCATTCAAGTGGCAGGGCGAGCAGGGCGCAGTGAAAAAGAAGGCGAGGTGATCGTTCAAACCTTTAATCCCAAACACTACAGCATTCAATATGCCCGGAAACAGAACTTTATGGGTTTCTACGAATACGAACTTCACCTCAGGCAGGAGCTTCACTATCCTCCATCTACCAAACTTGCCCGCATACTGTTTATGCTAAATAATGAAGAGCGGCTTCGCTCATATATGGATGTAGTGAAGAGAAAGATCGCCAGATATCCCCAAAAAGATAAATTTATTATTCTCAGCCCGACACCTGCACCTATAAGCAAAATCAGAAAACAGTATCGTTATCATATATTGATAAAAGCTGAACATCAACAAGATATTAACCGCTTTTTTGAATGGTTACAAAGTAATGTGACAATTCCAAACTATATAAAAATGCAGATTGATATCGACCCCATTTCTCTTTTATAAAGGAAGTCAAATGCCAATTGATGCTGGAAAATTTGACAAGAAATTACAACTTATACACATTTCAATAAGTTCCTAATCTTAGGAGGATAGTTGATTATAGATAAATATTTTGAAAACAGAAGAGAGCTTATCAATAAATCTCTTGCGAAATATCTCGATTCTGATAACACAAAACCGGAGATAATTCATCGTGCGATGAGATATTCTGTGTTGGCTGGAGGAAAACGTTTACGTCCTACATTGATGCTTGCGACCTATGAGATGCTTATGAACAGGCGTGATAAAAGGACTATACAGCAGGCTCTTCCAGTCGCCTGTGCGATTGAAATGCTTCATACTGCTTCGCTTGTCCATGATGATCTGCCTTTTATTGATAACGCTGATGAACGACGTGGAAAGCCAAGCTGTCATAAAAAATTCGGGAATGCAATTGCTGTACTCACCGGCGATGCGCTCATGACAAAGGGATTCGAGACAGTTCTCAAGCTTCGCAACAGCAAAAAAGCGATCCAATGCCTTGAAGAACTCGTCGAAGCTGTATCCACAAGAGGCATGATCGGCGGACAGGTGGTTGATATTACTTCTTCGCAGAGAAGAGTCAAACTGCATATCTTGAGAGATATTCACCTCAAAAAAACAGGTGCCCTTCTACGTGCAGCAGAGCGTTGCGCTTGTATTTTAGCAAATGCCACAGAGCAGATCACCAATGCGTTAAGTGACTTCGCACTGAATATCGGACTTGCGTATCAGGTTATCGATGATATTCTCGATGAAGTTGGAGCAGACGATCTGCTGGAAAAGGAATCAGGTGAAGATCAGCGCAATGAAAAAGTCACCTATCCTACGCTTCTTGGTATTGAAGAATCAAAGCGACAAGCTCTAAAACTCATCCAAGATGCACAGAATATCATAAAATATATTCCCAATAATCAAGTTCTCCTGGAAATTGTAGAACGCATTCATGATAGAATTCCCTAGTGATACAAAGCATTTGGGCATATATTCGTATCCTCAGACCGCTGAATTTTCTGTTTGTTTTGATCGCAGTCCTTTTCGGCGCCTACTACAAAGTGACAGCATATCCGATTTTTTATCCCCTTCTTGCAGGCATTGCAGCAGCACTTATCTCAGGAGGAGGTTATGTGATCAATGATTACTACGATTATTCAATCGATATGATCAATCGGAAAGAAAGAATTTTACCCTCAGGTATGATTTCTCCCACAAGGGCAAAATATTATGCGATCTGCCTTTTTATTACTGGAATAATTATTAGTATCTTTTTACGAAATCTGTGGATGATCGCGATCGCTGCTTTCAATTCATTCCTGCTATATGTTTATGCCATGAAAAGTAAAAGAATACATTTCTGGGGAAATCTGCTTGTCGCCTTCGTGACCGCCTCCACCTTTGTGTTTGGAAGCTTTATTACACACAATCTCAGAAACGCATTCTTTGCAGCACTCTGTGCATTTTTCTATACTCTGATAAGAGAGCTCGTTAAGGATATCGAAGATAAAAATGGCGACAGTTCTGCGGGTGCAAAAACTCTTCCGCTTTTGTGGGGTGACAAAAAAACACTTCTGCTCTCACTGCTTTTCTGGATAGGATTCGCAGCAACAATTATTTGGGGATATCCGGAATTTTATTCTTCAACATTCTTCATATTATTATTGATTGTAATCGTATTTTTGCTTCTAATTGATCTGATAGTTCTTGTAGTTAAACCAATCGCAAAAACAGCAAAATATTCGGAAAGTTTCATGAAAGTACACATGCTAATATTTTTAGTTATTTTATGGGTGGCACAATGAAAGACAACATGTTACAATTTTTATATTCACTTAAGAGTGAAAAAAAAGCCGGCTTCTTCTGTCTTATTGATCCTGATAAGCAAGAGCCAGTAGAATCTGCAAAGCTTGCTGAAAAATGCCAGATCAATGGTGTTGACGTGATTTTGGTTGGCGGCAGCTTGATGATCAAAGATAATTTTGATGAAACTGTAAGGGTCATCAAAGAAAAGGTATCCGTTCCTGTACTTGTGTTTCCCGGAATCTTCAACTTTGTCTCTCCCTATGCTGATGCGATCCTTTTCCTCAGTATGATGAGCAGCAGAAATCCACAATTGCTTATCGGAGAGCAGGTTCGGACAGCACCTCTCATAAAAAAATACGCGGTCGAGGCAATTCCCACAGGTTACTTTCTGATAGAATCCGGTTCACTAACTTCAGTACAGTTTATGAGCAACAGCTTGCCAATACCAAGAACCAAATACGACATCGCAGCTTCACATGCACTTGCAGCTCAATATCTTGGCATGAAGATTATCTTCTTTGATGCTGGAAGCGGAGCAAAACAGTCAGTCCCAACAGAAATGATCATGAAAGTTAAAGAAAATATTTCCATTCCAATGATAATCGGCGGTGGTATAAGAACTCCTGAGGAAGCCCGAGAAAAAGTATCTGCAGGCGCAGATTTTATAGTGATTGGCACTGCCATTGAAAAGAACAATCAGACCGATCTAATAAAAGAATTTGCAGACGCAATTCATTTATAGCTGATATGATAGATATTCATACTCACGTACTTCCGGGAATCGATGACGGAGCACAGGATATGTCTGAGAGCTTTGAAATATTACAAGCACTTGTCAATCAGGGAGTAACTGAACTTGTCGCTACGCCGCATATCATTTCCGGTGTGTATGAAAACACTCGCAGTATAATTGACAGAAAGCTTATTGAAGTACAAGATCTTATACAAGAGCGGGAACTTAGTATTAAAATCCATCCCGGTGCAGAACTCTATTGCGAACCGGATGTGATCAGCAAAGTAAAAGATGAAAACCTTACACTTGCAAACAGCAATTATATACTTATTGAAACTGAACTGCAACGTTTTCCAGATAATTTTGAAGAGATCCTTTTTAACTTTCAACAAGAAGGATTTCGACCAATTCTAGCACATGCAGAGAGATTTTCACCTTTTATGAACAATATCGACTACCTGCTCACGATAGTAAATAGGGAAATATATATTCAAATGAATAGTGGAAGTATTCTGGGTGTGTATGGTAATGTAGTGAAGAACTTGGCATTGGAGATGCTCAATATCGGATGTGTCCATGTTATTGCTTCGGATGTACATGGTTTAAAAAAGCGACCGATACTTATGAAAGATGCCTATGATTTTGTCGCCTCAAATCATTCTGAAGAAATTGCACAAATCCTTTTTTATGAAAACCCTAAAAGGATTCTTAATAACGAACCCCTCATTCATAATTTTGATGGGTATTTCGATGAAAGGAAAAAACCCGGATCACTGAAAAACAAACTAAAGTCCATTTTCAAATTGTAATCCGGGCAATATCCTATTTCAAATCTATCTAAGAAGTATCATCCTCTTTATTATCTCTGAGTCGCCACTAATAAATTTATAGAAATATATCCCATTAACAACTCTATTACCATTTTTATCTCTACCATCCCAGACAATATCATATGAACCCTTGTCTTTGAATTCATTAACCAGATCGACAATAAGTTCACCTCTTATATTATATATTTTCAGCGAGACAGTACTTTCCAAAGGTATTGAGTATTGGATTTTTGTGTTATGCACAAATGGATTGGGGCTATTTTGGTGAAGTATAAATTCCTGTTCTTGAGGATTGTTGACTCCATAATTATTCAATATAATCGATGTTGCAATATTATACATAGTCTCATTTTCATTCAATCTTAGATTTTCGAAACATACAGTTGTTGAATCATTAATATTAAATCCATCTTTAGGATAAAATCTAATTGTTGCCATCACACCGTACTCCTCATATGGCAAAGTTCCGGATCCTACGAGTTTAAATTCACCTCCATCAACATCTGTACATATACAAAAACCATCCAAATAATCAGACCAATAAACGTCAGCTAACATTAAACACTCAGTGTCAAAATTGATCAAACCTTCGAAAGAAAAAATATTTTCTGCATTTGTGATTATTATTGGCACATCAATGGGATCTCCGGTATATACTTGATCCTCCATTGTTATATCACCATTAGCAATATAGGATGGTCCCGGCTGATAGGGCAAAGTGTCTATAATCCCAACTCCATACTGTAGGATCAAAGTTGCATCAAAAGCTGAGACAGTAGAATCAAGACTAACATCAGCGACCGACAATTGCAGATCATCTAAGTTAATGTAACCTACCAAATATTGCAATATCATTGAGGCATCATACGCCTGAACCAATCCGTTAAAATCAACATCGCCATATATGAGAGCCACTATGTTTATTCCTCCTGATGTAAGCTCTACAGGCACCAAACCAGTGTCAAACAGGGCATCCTCAAGCGTTATTGGAACAAAACCGGTTGCCGTGTTAGGTACACTTAACTTCATCCATATAAGAACATCTTCACCGGATATTGGTTCTGAACCAGCCATCCATATCGTATTCAGACTATCGGTTTCATTGTACTCATACATCCATCCCGCATCACCCACCAAACTGGAATCAGCGATCAACTCAAGAAATTCTAACGAACCCAAATATCCGCCAACAATAATTTCTGCAGAGGTGAAAGTTGAATCTTGAGGAAATAGAACATTAATAGGTATGAGAACAGTATCACCGGGCAATGCGTATTCTGTGGGTATCTCAAGATATATTTGCTGTTGATAATTATAATATTCATAACATCCCATATCAATAATTGCGATTCCATCTCCGTTTCCATCAACGACACGAGGATTACCATCCAGATCATAGAGTGGTAAATTCATGCCGGTAGTATCAATAATTCCTGCATCGATACAGGGGGAAGTTTCTGAAAAATGAAAATCATCATTATTTACATCTGCAAATAAGGGATCTTCACTTATACAGCCTATCCCAGGGGAACAGGAATAATAATTCCCCAATCCATTATTCCAGACATTACAATAATCTGTAGTTATTGAACCATAAGAATAGTAAATACCATAATCATTATTGGAAGTAATTGTATTATTGATTAATGTTGGATGTCCTCCTACAACAGAAATACCTCCACCAGCAGGTGATGAATGACTAGTGCTGTTACAATTGATAATATTGTTTCTTATAACAGGACTACCACCATGTAAACAATGAATTCCTCCGCCATACCAGTCTGTAAAATTGTCATAAATAAGATTATTTTCGACTATCGGACTGGAAAAATATATACAAATACCACCTCCACCACCACTTGCATCTTCAAGAGCACCATTATTAAATATGATATTATTTCTTATGATCGGTTGAGCATTTGTATCGTCATTATGATAACAACAAATACCTCCACCCATCGCCAAATCATTTGCACTAGCAATATTATTATCAATGACATTGTTTTGCACAATAGCATTGCAATTATGATACAAAAGAATTCCACCTCCAGGTCCTTTAATGTGATTATAACCAGACTCACAATTTGTTATGCGGTTATATTGAATTATTGGAGAGGCATTATAAGCTTTGATGCCGCCCCCCCATGTTCCTTTTGCGTTTTGTATGGTAAATCCTTCAATAATATCCGCATGGGTTTGATGTGTTCAGTTAAGGAAAAAACCGTTCCCACTACCTTCACAATCAATGATACAACTCTCATAATCATTCTCTGATTTAATTACAATATGTTTATCGTTACCGTCCCAAGATAGATTCTTGTTATTAGCCCCAGTATAAGTTCCATCGGCAACTAAAACAATGTCACCATCGTACGCAGCATCTATACCTTCTTGAATTGTAGTATAATCTCCACCACCATTACAGTCCACATAAACTGTATTTGCACAAACTAATTGTTCCCCCCAAAGAAAAAATGCTATAACACACACAAGACTCATCATTTTTTTCATACCGCACCTCCGTATTTGGTAAGATCGTCTATATGACAATCCTAAATAACAAATTTAAATTATTTTTGTCAAATTTAAATACAAAATTTACATTTCAAATTTATTGACAATGATTTTTTTTTTCAATCGCATACTACTATAAAAATAATAAGTAGGATAAGGATAACTTAATTGTATATTTTGATCACTGGTATCACTGGCTTTATCGGGGGTGAACTTTGCAGAAAATTGTTAGAGGAAAATCAACATACGATCACTGCGCTTATTAGGGAGGGCACCTCGTCAGAACGATATCAATTCTTCCAAGATAATCGGGTTAAATGTATTCAGGGTGACATTACCAATGCTGATTTTATTCATTCAGTTTTTAAGAAACATAAAATTGATCTTGTTTATCATATCGCTGCAATTAGAGGTGGCAGAGATTTTCCGATGGCTGATTACTACGAAACAAACGTAAATGCAACCCTCCATATTGCTCATGAATGCATTCGACATGAATGCAAGATGATCTTTTGTAGTTCGGTTGGAATATTCGGAGCGATTCCAAGAGAATTACCACCAAATGAAGACACTGTGCGTCAAAATGATAACTACTATCATTATACAAAAATCGAAGCAGAAAAAAAATTACAAGAGCTTGTACCAGAAGGTCTGAACCTTACCATAATTCGACCTTCAATAACCTACGGAATCGGTGATTATGGGTTCCCTTACACGCTTATTAAACTTGTCGATAAAGGTATTATGATGCTTCCCACAAAAGATATCATGATAAACATTGTGGATGTTTCTACACTCATCCAGGCATTTATTCAAGCTGGTAAAGCTAACATAAAAAGCGGTAGTGCTTACAATATTGCAGATAAAATCCCAATCTCCATTAAAGAACTAGTGAATTTTATTCAAAATGAACTGCACGGTTCGGAATATCCGAAATGGAAAAAGCTTCCAACTTTTCTTTACAATTTTGCTCTTTTCATTTTCTCTAAAATTTTGAAAAACGAATTATGGACTGCACGCATTGAACTCATCTCAAAAAACTGGTATTACGATGTTACACCTGCAGTAAAAGATTTGAATATCATTCCTCATAACACAGTACCGGTATTTGAATATGTGATTAATTGGTACAAACAAACGAAGTTAAAGGGGAAAAATTAATGGCAATTCCCATTTTAAAAAATTGGCAAGAATACTTTACAGAAAATCCTGACGAAGGACTTGGTTCCAGTTATGAACGTATTGTACTTAACAGGAAATTGCACGAAATCATACAGAAATATGACTGCGAGACCGTACTCGAAGTTCCCACTTTCGGCTTCACGGGCATCTCGGGAATCAACTCGATGGGACTGACAAAAGAAGGTCTCGATGTATATCTTATTGATAACGACAGGGATCGTATCGAACTTGTGCGTGATGTATGGAAAAAGGTCGGACTTGATGCTGATTTTTTATTTCAGGAAAACTTTGAAAAACTCGGATTCCTAAATAAAACCTTTGACCTGACCTGGAATTTCTCTTCTCTTTGGTTTGTAAATAATCTTGATAAGTTTTTGGGCGAACTTGCACGGGTGACAAAAAAAGCTATTTTTATTTGTGTGCCAAACCGCTCTGGCTTCGGCTATCTTCAGCAAAAATATTCATCTCTGCAGGAACTCAAAAAACATCTTAAAGAAAAGAATATCATTCCAAAAAATATCATAAAAATAATGAACAAACTAAACTGGAAACTTGTTGAAAAAAACTATATTGATGCTCCACCCTGGCCCGATATTGGTATGAATAAAGAGAAATTTCTTGCATCTCTGCACCTCAGTTTCCTCTTGAAAAAGAAACAAAAGGAACAGGCAGATAAGCTTTGTATTCTGGATTATTATTCCGGCAAAGACACCGCCTTCCCAGCTAATATGATGAAACATTATTGGTTCGAGCGAATTGCCCCGAAATTTATAAAATTTTTCTGGGCGCATCATAAATTTATGCTGTTTGTGAATAATGTTGAGTATGAGAACTAAAATCTTGAAAACTCGTGATCGTGCACTATGTCTGGTAGAAAAAAGATAATAATTGGTATTGTAATAGGTATCATTCTCATTATCGTGTGGATGCAGTTCATCGATATGAACGAGGTGCTGATTTATCTGAAAAAACTAAACATCCTCTATGTCCTTATTGCTTCCGTTCTCTATATGCTTTCCTATTTTATTCGCTCAATACGCTGGAAACAAATACTCAAACCTGTATGTCGGCTTACCATCAAAGAAGTCTATTTCATATGGATGGCTGGATTTTTCCTTAACTATCTTATCCCTATACGGGCCGGAGAATTCGCAAAAAGTTACTTTATAAAAAAGACAAAGGGTGTTCCAATATCAAAAAGTCTCCCATCCATTTTTATTGATAAAGTTTTTGATTCCTTCTCCATTTTCATTGTTCTCGCTCTCATTCCTTTGCTGCATGTTAATATCTCAGAACCTCTCCTCATACTAATTTTCTTACTTGTCGCTGTTTTCATCATCGGAGTCGGAATCCTTATTATTTCTACCGTGAATAAGCCGCTTGTAGTAAAAATTCTTACTAAATTTTTATTCTTTATTCCGAAAAAATTTAAAACAAAATTCTTTGAAATCATTGAAATTTTCGTCGAAGGCGTTGGTCTTTTCAAACATCACTCAAATATTCTTCCTTCAGTTATCGGACTCACAATAATCGCCGTGTTAATTGACAGCGTATATTTTTTTTTCATGTTTCGTGCATTCGCGCAGGTAATTCCATTTCCGATAATCCTTTTTGGTTATACATTGATCTACCTTTCCTATATTCTGCCCACCCCACCTGCACAAATAGGAAGCAATGAACTGATCATGGTTCTGATATTCTCTGTAGGACTTGGACTGAACAAGGAAATGGTTAGTGCTGTAATGTCTTTTGCGCATCTATTGACAGGATTATTAATCGCTATCATAGGTTTGATGAGTTTCAGTTATATTGGCATTAACATTGCAGATACGTTCCGAGATGTGAATATTTCTGAAATTGAAGATGATTTCAAAAATGCATAATATTTATTTTTTAAGGTCGAAATATCCGGAGTTTCTATGAAAAAATATTTCCTTTGTTTCTTTCTTACTATGTTTTTTTTCTTGAACATTCCTCTTCTTGCCCAGGACATAACCTTCACTGCGGCAGACAACCCTAATGATGACGGCGGAGCA
>JACKQG010004610.1_pt1 | contig 15885 bp, 17 predicted proteins | sample 8237621 | NCBI WGS metagenome assembly JACKQG01 (sample SAMN15677084, study PRJNA649215) | marine metagenome | biome: marine; feature: Black Sea; material: saline water; isolation source: suspended particulate matter (SPM) from the Black Sea western gyre | collected 2013-06-09/2013-06-10 | depth... | reverse complement strand
AAGACGGCCAAGGGCATGGGTGCTGCCGGGGCCAACAGGCTGGGCCGTTTGAGATGCAGTTGGTGGCGGGGTCTGCGCCGGGGTTCCGCCTTTTGCAGGGTGTTGGAGCGGCTGGGGCGCAGGGACCGAACGGCCCCTGGCGAGAGACAGATTCAGGTTGCGAATGTCCTTTTCCAGGCGTCCCATTCTGTCCAGGATCACCTTCAGTTCTTCCTGGCCTTGCGCCAGGGCGTCGGTGGCGATCATCCCGGACAACACACCGGACAACATAATCGCAAACGCAACCGGAAGAACCAACACCCCCCGGCGGCTTTTGCAGCCGCGCCGGTCGAGCATGTGTTTAAGCCGAAAAATCATTCTCTTAGTCCTTTGACCCCCAGTCCTTTAGCCCCTGGGTCCTTTGGCGCATATAGCACCCCGGTTCTCCAGACATGGAAATACAGGATAAACGGGGGATTTCCCTCTCATGGTGGGGCGCATTGTGCGGCGCATTCTAGGCAAAATTATGGCGCTTGCCCACCCCGGCCGGGCCGGAAGGACAAACGCCAAATTTCTTCCCGGTAACGGGCGGCTGAGTTAGCTGCCGGCGCCCGATATCCTGGTAACGCCACGGCGATTCTGCGCCCAGGCGGCATTGGTGGAGCCAACGGCAACAGGACGTTCCTTACCGTAGGAAATGGTTTTCATGCGGGCCGGGTTAATACCCTGCGACGCCAGATAGTCCTTGACCGAATTAGCACGGCGTTCGCCGAGGGCAAGGTTGTATTCGCGTGTTCCGCGTTCGTCACAATGCCCTTCGATGGTAAAGGTCACGGAAGGATTGGCCTTCAACCAGGCAGCCTGACGATCCAGGGTCTGGCGCGCATCCGTTTTCAAATTGTATTTGTCGAAATCGAAAAAGACGCGGTCGCCAACGCTGACCACCAGGTCTTCCTGCGAACCGGGCGTAATGCCGGTGCCGAGAGGAGCCGAGAAGGTTTCCACCGGCTTAGCACCGGCAACTCCGCTACCACCGGCGGCGCCGCCGGTCGACGCGGATTCACAAGCTGAAACGAGAACAATGGCCGCAAATAGGCCCAAAATCTTATAACGCATTTAGATCTCCATCACCGGGACAAGTGAATCGATAATGTACTGCGCTTAGTGCGCAGACGTTAACCATTTGGCCGAAATGACCACTAACACCATTGTAGTAAAGGGAAAAATAAGCAATTCCAAGCGTTTTTTTTAACTGACGGATTTTATACACAATATGACGGGAAACCGCGACTAGCGAATGAGTGGAGACCAGGCGGGATCGGACGCATCCACAGGGGTTAATACCTCGCGCTCGTTGTAGCCCGTCAAATCAATGCTATAGAGCCTGGACCCTCCACCGCTGCCGTCCTTCTTGGTCGGTTGCTGGCGGAAAAACATCACAACCCGCCCGTTAGGCGCCCAAGTCGGCGCCTCGACCAGAAAATCCTCGGCCAGGAGGCGTTCGCCGCTGCCGTCGGTCCGCATCACGCCGATATAGAACCGCCCGCCGGTAAATTTGGTAAAGGCTATCAGGTCGCCCCGGGGCGACCAGACCGGCGTCGCATACCGACCCTTGCCGTAACTGATGCGCCTGACACCGCGCCCGGAAGAACTCATCACATACAACTGTTGCGTTCCGCCGCGATCCGAGTTGAAAACGATCTGGTCCCCGTCCGGAGAAAAGCTGGGTGACGTGTCGATGGCCGAATGTTTCGTCAATTGCTGTACCGCCCGTGTCCGGAGGTCCATGACGTAAATTTCAGAATTGCCGTCCTTGGCCATGCTCATGATGACCTTCTGGCCATCCGGCGAAAACCGGGGGGCAAACGTCATACCGGGAAAGTCGCCAAGGACTTCCTGGTTTCCGTTGTCGATGTTGAAGATATAGACCCGGGGAAGATTGCCATAAAAAGACAGGTAGGTGATTTCCTGAAGCGTCGGCGAAAACCGGGGTGTCAGGACCAGGGCTCCGCCATCGGTAAGAAACTTATGGTTCTCTCCGTCCTGATCCATGATCGCCAACCGCTTAATGCGCCGGGTGACGGGACCGGTTTCCGAAATATAAACGATGCGGGTATTGAAGTACCCTTCCTCGCCGGTAATTCTCTTATAAATAGCATCGGCAATGATGTGCGCGACCTGACGCCAGTTGTCGGCGACGGTGACATAGGCCAGCCCCACCATCTGCTGTTCGGCGAACACGTCCCACAAGCGGAATTCCACCCGCAGTTGGCCGTTGTCGATAACCTGCACCCGGCCCTGGACCAGGGCCTGGGCATTGATGACCCGCCAGTCCCCGAAACGCGGCAGGGTTTGAAGCGCGATATTTGTCTGAATGAAGGCGCCTTGGTCGATCGGCCGGAAAAGCCCGGAGCGTTCCAGGTCGGCGGCGACGACGTTCGAGATATCCTGCCCGAACTGAATTTCGTCACTGGTCAGACCGATGAACCCGGTGACCGCAATGGGAAGCGGTTCGACCTTGCCCTGGGTAATGTCGATCCTCAGTTCGGCCCGAACGGGCAAGGCGAAAACCAGCACCAATCCCAGCGCCGCAAAGACGCGCCATCCCTTTTTCATCATACGCCTGCCCTTATTTGTCATGCCTGTCATATTCAGAACATCTGCCGGGGATCGAAAATCAGAATCATGTTTTGCCATTGTTGATATTTTTCCGGTGGTAGCTTTAGCGGATTACAGCGAGGATTCAAGACTGCCCTGAGAGCGCTTTCCGCTGCGGAGCGGAAAAACGGGTCCGTTTGCAGCCGGGCCTGGTTCAGGATACGGGCCTGGCGCACAGTTCCATCGGGGTTCATGGCCATCTTGATTTCGATGCTCAAATCTTCGGCTTCCCTGGCGCCGGCGGGCAGGCTCCAGCATTCCCGGATCTGCTGGCGCACCATGTCGATCTCACTGATCGCAAGTGGCCGCTCGGGGTTATGCCGGGCCGTGGGGGATGCCAGCGCCTGGGCCATTTGCTCCTCGAAAGTCTGTTTTTTCTTCTTTTCTTCCGGCTTCTTTTCCTTTTTTTTGTCTTTCGGCTTCGGCTGGTCCTTTAATTTTTCCACGGTCTTCAGGACCGAGGCAAAGGCGTCCGGCGGCTTCGGCTTGCGCCGGGGCTTGACCTTGGCCAGCTTGCGGACGGGCTTCGGCTTCTTGGCCTCGGGCTTGGGTTTCGGTTTAGGCTTCGGCTCAGGTTTCGGTTCTTTTTTCGGTTCTGGCGGCAGCGCCTCGACCTCTTCCTTTTCCTTGGGCGGCGGAGGCGGAGGCGGGGCCGACTTGGGCGGCGGTGGTGGTTTCTTAGGCGGCTCTTCCTTCTTGAACTCCTTTTCGGGTTTTTTGTCTGGCTTAGCCGCTGGCGGCGGGGCGTTGGTCATCTCCGCCACGTTGACGATTTCGACCATGATCGGCGTTTCGGTCATCAACGGCTCTGATTGAATATACGGCAGGCCGAAATACCCGATCACTATGATCGCGGTGTGCAGAAAAACCGAAAATCCAATTGCATTACGCATTCTAATTATAATTACTTTGCCGGCCGTTTACTTTTTCCGCCGCAGGCGTTTCTCGAGCTGCCCGGTGACCAGGGCGACTTTTCTGTAACCCGCGGCATTGATGTTTCCCATCACTTCCATGACCCGGCCATAGTTCACGGACTTGTCGCCGCGCACGAATATGCGAATGTCGGGGTTGTTGCCGGTGATGGCGTTCAGCCTGGGCAGTAGCCCTTCCAGTTCGATCTCCGTTTCCTGAAGATAAATCTGCCCTTCGGCGTTGACGGTTATGGCGAGCGGTTCGTCCTCGCCCCGGATCACGGACGCCTTGGTCTTCGGCAGGTCGACCGGTACACCGACCGTCAGCAGTGGCGCCGTCACCATGAAAATAATCAGCAGCACCAGCATCACATCGACCATGGGGGTGACGTTGATGTCCGCCATCGGCGCAGTCCGCCGGGAATGGCGCCGGGCCCGGCCCTTCCCCCGGCTGAGGTGGGCGACCATGGTCAGGCCGTTCCCTTGTCGTCCATTTCCCGCGACAGGATGGCGGAAAATTCACCGGCGAAACTGTCCAGGCGGCCCGCGTACCGGTCCATATCCTTGGTCAGTTTGTTGTAGGCGACCACGGCGGGGATCGCCGCCAGCAGGCCCAGCGCCGTCGCGAACAGGGCCTCGGCAATGCCGGGGGCGACGACGGCAAGGCTGGTGTTTTTGGAAATGGCGATCGCCTGAAAGCTGTTCATGATGCCCCAAACGGTGCCGAACAGACCGATAAACGGCGCCGTCGACCCGGTGGTGGCGAGAAAGGTCATGCTCTTTTCCGTCCGGTCCATTTCCCTATCCAGCGTAATCTGCATGACCCGGTCGATGCGGTCCGACACGCCGACCCGGGTATCGGAAACGCCGGCGCCCCTGGTCGAGGTCCGGCGCCATTCGCGCATGGCCGAGACAAACACCGCCGACATGGGATCGCGCGGCGCGCTGGATATCCGTTCATACAACTCGTCCAGAGAATTGCCCGACCAGAAGGCCTGCTCGAATTCCGACGAACGGCCATTCAGGCGTCGCAGCGTGACCACCTTGTCGAAGATAATCGCCCAGCACCAGACCGATGCCAGCAGCAGCAGAATAATGACAGCCTTGACCACCACATCGGCCCTGATAAACAGTGACCAGATGGAGAAATCCAGATTTGCAACGGAACCGCCCAGTGTCGCGGCCTCAATGATTTGGTTTTCCATATATTGACCTCAATCGTTCCCTTCAGAGGGATGCCTCATAAATTTGTCAAAAGTTTGGTAAATTTTGCACCACTTCCCGTTTCGTCTTACGTCCTGGCCTCTTCAAGCCGTTTACGGATTTCCGTCGGCAGCCTTGCCGCCCCCCCGTCCAGAGACATACAGGCCAGTTTCAGTTCCATGCGAACCAGATCAGCGCCGTCCAGGCGCACCGTCTGCTCCAGGGTCAGCGAAGCGCCTCCGATCGCAAGCACGCGGGTTTCCACCGCCAGCAGATCGTCCAGTTTTGCAGGTTTGACAAAGTCCATGGCACACCACTTGACGGCAAACGCCACCTTCTGCTCCTTCATCATACGGCTGCTTTCGATACCCAGATGGCGCAGCCATTCGGAGCGTGCGCGTTCGGCAAAGCGCAGATAATTGGCGTAGTAAACGATGCCGCCTGCGTCGGTGTCCTCGTAATAGACCCGAACCGGGAGCACATGAATGCCGTTCCGAAATGAACCGGCGGCTTCAGTCATCGGCGCCGCCATCGCCGCCCGGTTTAACTTCCGCCAGCAGTTCCAGTTGCTGAACGCCTTCCGGCTCGGCCAAGCCCAGATGCCGGTAGCCTTCCGCCGCAAGCGCTCGGCCGCGCGGCGTGCGCAGCAGGAACCCCTGTTGCATCAGATAGGGTTCGATCACGTCTTCGATGGTATCGCGTTCTTCCGAGAGCGCCGCGGCAAGGGTTTCGACGCCGACCGGGCCGCCGGAAAACTTGACCGCGATACAGTCCAGGTAACGCCGGTCCATTGCGTCCAGTCCGCGCCCGTCGACGTCCAGCTTTTGCAGCGCCGCATCGGCGGCTTTAGCGTTAACGGAGGTGGCGCCGTCATGGGCGGCGAAATCCCGCACCCGGCGCAACAGGCGTCCTGCGACCCTGGGTGTGCCACGTGAACGGCGCGCAATCTCCGCCGCCCCGTCCGGCGTCAGGTCCATGGACAGCAGCCCGGCGCCACGGGTGATGATGCTTTCCAGTTCTTCCGCCGTATAGAAGAACAGGCGCATGGGGATGCCGAAGCGTTCGCGCAGCGGCGTCGTGATCAGGCCGGACCGTGTCGTCGCCCCGACCAGGGTGAAGGGCGGAAGGTCAATGCGCACGGAGCGCGCCGCCGGGCCTTCGCCGATAATAAGGTCGAGCTGAAAATCCTCCATCGCCGGATAGAGGATTTCCTCGACCGCCGGACTGAGGCGGTGAATTTCATCAATAAACAAAACGTCGCGGGGCTGAAGGTTGGTCAGGATCGCCGCCAGATCGCCGGCCTTGGCGATGACCGGACCGGAGGTCGCGCGGAAGCCGACGCCCAGTTCATGGGCGACGATCTGCGCCAGGGTCGTCTTGCCCAGCCCCGGCGGCCCGTAAAACAGGACATGGTCCAGAGCCTCGCCCCGCTTCGCGGCGGCGGACACGAACACCCGGAGGTTCTCGCACAATTGCCGCTGGCCGACGAAATCATCCAGACGGTGCGGGCGCAGCCCGGTTTCAACTCCGGCTTCGTTCCCACCGTCTGCCCTGTCGTCTTCGCTGATAGTGGGGGCGACCATGCGGCTGTCATCGGCCATGTCTAAGCGCTCCCTTTGGCGTTCATCGGAGCCAGCTCGCCCAAACCGCCCCGGATCAGGGCTTCAACGGTGGCCTCCCCGCCCAGTTTGCCGGCGGTGCGGCTGACGGCGGACAGCGCCTGTGACGGCTGATAACCCAGGTTGACCAGCGCCGAGGCGGCATCGGCGATGGCCCCGCCCCCGGCTTCGCCTGGCGCCAGACTTCCGGCATCCACCGCGCCCGGCAGGCTTCCCAGGGCGATGGACCCGACCTTGTCTTTCAATTCGCTTAAAATTCGCGTCGCCAGCTTCGGCCCGACCCCCGGCGCCTGGGTGATCATCCCCTTGTCAGCAGCGGCGATGGCCTGCGTCAACTGATCCGGCGACAGCACCGACAGCATGCCCAGCGCCACCTTGACGCCGACGCCCTGCACCGTGGTCAGCAACTTGAACCAGTCGCGTTCCAACGCATCGAAAAAACCATAGAGATGAATATGGTCTTCGCGGACATGGGTCTCGATCAGCAGTTCCGCCGCCTCGCCTGCGCCCAGACGGCCAAGCGTTCGCCTGGAACAGAACACCAGATAGCCGACGCCGGCGACATCAATTATAGCCCAATCCTCGCCGGCGCTGTCGATCAGGCCCTTGAGCTTGGCGATCATTTCGCGCCCCCGGTGACCACGGACAATTCGGCCAGTGCCAATTCAGCCTGTTTCAATTCAGCCTGGGCCTGAGCACTGTCGCGGTGATGCGCATGGCAGATGGCGACGGCCAAGGCGTCGGCGGCGTCCGCGTTGGCGATATCGGCCCCCGGCAGCAGCGTCTTGACCATCATCTGGACCTGGCCCTTGTCCGCATGACCGGTGCCGACGACTGACTTTTTAATCAGGTTGGGGGAATATTCGGTGACGCTTAAGCCCGCCTTGGCCGGCACCAGAAGGGAGACCGCCCGCGCCTGGCCCAGCTTCAGGGTTGAGGCCGGGTTCTTGTTGACGAAGGTTTCCTCGACGGCGGCCTCGGTTGGTTCGAACTGTTCAAGAATCCGGGTCAGGCCGTCATGCAATTGCACCAAACGGTCGGCCAGCGACAAGCGGGAGTCCGATTTTACGGACCCGTTGGCGACATGGCTCAGCCGGTTGCCGCGAACGTCCAAAACGCCCCAGCCGGTGGTCCGCAGGCCCGGATCAAAGCCGATCAGTCGAATCGCTGCCTCCTGTTGTTCGTGCTCATGCGCTCAGGCGTTCGAGCACATCGTCGGCGATGTCGAAATTGGCGGCCACCCGCTGCACGTCGTCGTTTTCTTCCAAAGCGTCCAGCAGCTTGAGCAGCGTCTCGGCGTCTTTTTCATCGACGGCGACGACGTTTTGCGGCTTCCAGTCGAGCCTGGCGTCCTCGGCATCGCCGAATTGTTTCTCCAGCGCGTCGCGGACGGTGGAAAAATCATCCGGATCGCATGTCACTTCATGGCCCTCGCCGGTCGATTCCACGTCCCCCGCGCCGGCGTCCAGGGCGGCTTCGAACATGTCATCGGTGCTCGCCGCTGCGGTGCCGTAGACGATCAATCCGACCCGGTCGAACATGAAACTGACCGAACCGGTTTCGCCGAGGTTACCGTTGTATTTGGTGAACGCTGCGCGGACTTCGCTGGCGGTGCGGTTGCGATTGTCGGTCAGGGCCTCGACAATGACGGCGACGCCGCCGGGGCCATAGCCCTCGTAGCGGATTTCCTCATAGTTGGTATCGTCGCCGCCGCCGCTGCCCTTTTTGATCGCGCGCTTCATGGTATCGCCCGGCATGTTGGCGGCCTTGGCGGCGGCAATGGCGGTGCGCAGGCGCGGATTCATGTCCGGGTCGGGCTGGCCGGTTTTGGCCGCCACGGTCAGTTCACGGATCAACTTGGTAAAGACCTTTGCCCGCTTGGCGTCCTGGCGGCCCTTGCGGTGCATGATGTTCTTGAATTTTGAATGACCGGCCATATTCCGATCGTCCCCCTAGACTTGGAAAAATCACGATTGTTTATACTACATGTAGTAGGTGAACGCACGGGTGTCGTCCACCCTTTATGTCATCCAAAGGTGTCAAATATGTGTCGCTAAAAACCCAGCCGGAGACATAGCAAAATGGACTGGCTGCGCACCATGAGGGGGAAACAACAGAATAAGTGTCTCGTTACATATTTGTTACAAATTGAAACAACAGGTAGCAAAACCGTATACACGGGCGGGCTAGACTTTAAAAATCAAGAAACTGCCGCAGGGAAACAGTCGGCAAAACAGAGAGGACTTAATGAAACGACAATTCTTCCGGGCCATGCGCTTCCTGGCTCTGGCCGGAGCCTTGCTGCCCTTCCTGTCATTTCAGGCGGGAGCCGTTGAACTGGGAATGACGCCGAGCCACGTCGTGTCCTTGTGGACCAATATCAACAATGTCCTGCTTACCGTTAGCAAAGACCTGGCCGACGGAGAGACATTTTCAAAGAAACTGGCAGACATGCCGCCACAGGCCGTTACCGGCAAAAAACCCGGAGACGTCCTCAAAAAGCTGGTCATCTTCCGCGAAAGAATGGACGCCATGGCCGGCTTCGTCGGCATCAAATTTTCCAAAATCTACAAGGATCCCGATGGAGGAGAGGTCACGCCCAGCGTGGTCTATTTCAATTCCGGGCACATCCTGGATACGTCGGTCCTGATGCTGCACAATTTCCAGCCGAAACGCCTGATCAGTGAGTTCTATACCCGCCACGACCTCAAGGGAAAGACACCGGACGACGCCTTCGCCATGATCGACCTCGCCGACCGGCGGATACTGGCCATTTTCGATCACGCCAAGGACACGGTCGTGTCGCCGAAATATCTGGCCCGTCTGGCTGAAACCCGTCTGGCTGAGAATGAAAAAGCTAATAACAGCGAAAAATAATCCGGTAATCCGAAGGGATTGTTTGAAGGATATAACAGGTTACCGGGGAGAATATTAATGCCGAACTTAAAAATTACCACATTGGGAAACGCGATTTCCGCCGTCATGGCGATCTCCGTTGCTGCCGTGATCGGAATTACCTTCATCACCATCAACGGAACGGATATCGTCAACAAAAGCTGGCAGGATTTTGAAAGCGGGCCGGCGAAGAAAATAGGCTATCTGCAGGATTTGAGCTCCAGCATCGGTTTCGGCGGAATGATCCATAAATACAAAAGCTTCGTGCTGCACCAGAACACGCCGCGGATTGTCGAAACCCAGGAAAAGATCCGTTCCGCCATGGGCGCGCTGGCATCCTACCGCACCCTTGGCGTCAACGAAGCGGAGGCAGCGGCCCTGACGACGCTGGATACGATGATTTTGGAATACGCGGATGGTCTGGCCGAAGCCGAACAGATGGCCCAGGACGGCGAAGAGCCGAAAACCATCGATTCGGAAATCTGGCTGATGGAGGACGAAGCCATCCAGGCCATCGGCGTCCTCGGCATGGAAATCGACAAGGCCCGCGCCGAGAGCGCCAGCGCCGTCTACGCCGCCGTCGACAGGGTTTCTTCCATCGCCAAAACCGGGGGCACCGCGCTTTCCGTCACGCTTGGTATCGGCGTGTTGGTGATGGTCTGGTTCACCACCTTTCACCTTGGCCGGTCTTTGAACCAAATGACCCAGGCCATGGGGGCGCTGGCCGGCGGCGACAAGACCGTCGATGTTCCGGCGACCGGGCGAACCGATGAGATCGGCGAAATGGCCGATGCGGTCCAGGTGTTCAAGGACAACATGACCAAGAACGACGAACTGATTGCCGAAACGGAACGTCAGCGCAAACTGGCCGAGGAAGAGGAAAATAACCGCAGACTCAGGACCGAGGAACGTGCCAAGCAGGAGGCGGAGGCCGAAGAAGAACGCCAGAGCAAGGCCATGGAAGACCGCAAGGCCCTGATGGCCAAGATGGCGGACGACTTCGAAGCTTCCGTCGGACAGGTCGTGCATTCGGTGGCGACATCGTCCGACAATATGCAGACCTCTGCGCGCACCATGTCGAGCACGGCGGATGAAACCAATTCCCAGTCGACCATTGTCGCGGCGGCGGCGGAACAGGCGGCGACCAATGTGGAAACGGTGGCCGCGACGGCCGAAAGACTGTCCAGTTCGATCAGCGAAATCAGCCGCCAGGTGGCCCAGTCGTCGGAAATTTCATCCAACGCCGTCCGTCAGGCGCAGCAAACCGACCGCCAGGTCCAGGGCCTTGCCACGGCGGCGGAGAAGATCGGCGAAGTGGTCGGCCTGATTTCCGACATCGCCGAGCAGACCAACCTGCTGGCCCTGAACGCCACCATCGAAGCGGCGCGGGCTGGCGACGCCGGCAAGGGCTTTGCCGTGGTGGCGTCCGAGGTCAAAAACCTGGCCAGCCAGACGGCGACGGCGACCAGCGAGATCGAAACCCAGATCAGCGGCATTCAATCCGCCACCAAGGAGGCCGTCGAAGCCATCCAGGGCATCGGCAAGACCATCAGCGAGGTCGATGACATTGCGTCCGCCATCGCAGAAGCGGTGCAGGAGCAATCCGCAGCGACGCAGGAAATCTCGCGTAACGTCAAGGAGGTCGCCAGCGGCACCTTCGAGGTGACGAACACCATTTCCGGTGTCACCCAGGCGGCCAGCGAAACCGGCCAGGCAGCCGACCAAATCCAGGAAGCCGCCAGCCAATTGTCCTCCCAATCCGAGATGCTGCAGCAGCAGGTGGACAGCTTCCTGGCCGAGGTCCGGGCCGGCTAGATCGGGCTTCAGATCGGCGACATTCAGGCCGCCACCCAAGAGGCCGTCACCGCCATCCAGGGTATCGGCAAGACCATCGGCGAGGTCAATGAGATCACAACGACCATCGCATCCGCCGTCGAGGAACAGTCTTCTGCGACCCAGGAGATCGCCCGCAACGTCGAACAGGCTTCCGCCGGCACCAGCGAGGTGACGTCCAACATCACCAACGTTATCCAGGGCGCCGGCGAAACCGGCCATGCCGCGGGGCAGGTGCTGGATGCCTCGGGCGGGCTATCGACCCAGGCCGAAGCCTTGCGCAAGGACGTTCAGAAATACCTGGAGGACGTCAAGGCGGCTTAAGTCGGCGATCGTCAACCGCACTGAACAAAGGCGGCGGCGCTGGAAAAAATTCCGGCGGCGCCGTGTTTTTTTAATCCGTTGCTATTCCGGCCAGATTTCACGCAAGCGCCCGCCCATCCTGAGCGGCCCGACGTTTGTCGCCAGACCGTTGGCGTCGTTGGTTTCCACATAGACCGCGCATAGCGTAGCGTCGCCTTCCGCCGGCTCGAGCCGGCCCTGCGGCATCTTGGTCGTGAAGCGGCTGGTTGCCAGTTCCTTTTTCATGCCGATCACGGAATCATAATCACCCGTCATGCCGATATCGGTCTGAAACGCCGTGCCGCCCGGCAGGATTTGCGCGTCCGCCGTCGGCACATGGGTATGGGTGCCGACCACCGCCGAGACGCGGCCATCCAGGAAATGCCCCATGCCCTGTTTCTCACTCGTCGCCTCGCCGTGGAAATCGACCAGGATGGCATCCACCGTCTGGCCCAGCCGGTGATTCCTCAGCGCCTCCTCGACGGCGGCGAACGGGTCATCCAGCGGGTCCATGAACAGCCGTCCCATGGGATGCAGGACCATGACCCTGCGGCCCGAGGCGGCCTCGAAAATACCCGTACCGACGCCGGGGGTGCCTTCCGGATAGTTCATCGGCCTGAGTAGTTTTTCATCGCCATCGATGTAGTTGATGATTTCGCGCTGGTCCCAGACATGGTTGCCGGTGGTGATGACGTCGGCGCCGGCGTCATAGAAGCTCTTGCAGATCTTGTCGGTAATGCCGAAACCGTGCGCAGCGTTTTCGCCGTTGACGACAACGAAATCCAGGTCCAGACGCTCGCGGATTTCGGGCAGGTTCTCCTCAAGCACCCGGCGGCCGGCCTTGCCCACCACGTCGCCGCACAACAGCATTTTCATCGGTTTTTTATCTCCCGGGGGATTTCCAAGACGCCGCTATCGGTCACCATCCAGTCCAGCGCCTCATCGGTGGCCGTACGCGGCACACTGTCCACCAACTGGGACTGATAGGCAACGCCCACCGCGACAACCGGACCGGAAGCCCGCAACCGAGCCAGGGTACGGTCATAAAAACCGCCGCCCCAGCCCAGCCGGTATCCCTGGGCATCGAAGGCCAGCAGCGGCACCAGAACGATTGCCGGGGTAACCTCGGGCTCATCCGGACCGGGATGGCGGGTGCCGAAATCGCCGTCCTCAAGAACAAGGCCGGGACGCCAGCGGCGGAAAATCAATGGCGCATCCTTGGCCACGACCACCGGCAGGGCGATCTCGCGGCCCTCTTCGGCAAGCCGGGTCAATAATGGGCGGACATCCATTTCATCGGCCATCGGCCAATATCCGGCAACGGAACCCAAGACGGAACCGGAAGGAAAGTCGGCAGCAATTTTTGAGAAATTCTCCGCCAGCCGCACCGCCGCCTGCTCGCCGGCGCCACCCGCCCAGGTCTTCCTGGCGTCCCTGGCGGTCCGTCGGAGTTGCTGTTTTTCCTCATCAACGGAGTCAACGGACATACCAGCCAAACAAACCATTAATAGCAAAGTGAAAAGTTAAAGCGGACGGCCCCGCACCGGTCGTTGGCGTAAGAACCCATTGTGGCCTATTTGTGTAGGTGGGCGCCATATACCGGGTCCACGGACCCGGCAGGGACAGCTCCCGAGGGATCGGAATAGCCCCAGAGATATCTGTGCCTGACGAACCGGGCAGCGACCGCCCTGCCTTTACTTAAGCCTGTTCGAGGCGTTCGGCAATGGTTTCGATACGCTGGGCCAGGTCCTCGATATTGGCGCTGAGGTTTTCTTCGGCGCTCAACATGGCCGAAGCCCCGGCATCCGCAGTTCGCGCCACCTCCAGCTCCGCATAAACGTCCGACAACTCATCGGCCAGCAACAGGGACACCATGACCAGCAGGCGGGCATCGCCGACCTGTCCGACGGCGGCCACCAGTTCGCCGATTCGGTTGTCTACATAAGACCCCAGCCGGGTAAGGTGGGCTTCCTGGCCGTCGTCGCAGGCAACCTGGTATTCGCGTCCGTTGATGGTGACGGTGACTTGGGCCATGACTTCAGACGTCCTTATTTTGCGCCCCAGACGGGGCGGCTCCGATGACGGCTTTGAGCCGCCCGATGGCGCCATCCAGGCGGCCGGATACGGTCTCGTTGACGGACTTCAGGGTGTCGTTTTCCTTACGAAGGGCTTCCAGTTCGCCACTCAGCTTTAGGGCGGCGTCCGCATCCGGGCCTTCCGGCGAACCGGAAGCGGCCCGGTTATCCAGCGCCGCCTCAAGGCGTGCCACCGCCGCATCCAGCCGGGCGCGGGCGCGTTCGACCTTGGTGGGTTTCTGTAAATTGGATTTCGTCACTGGACCGTCTTTGCTTCCCTGGATTCCGGGCGCTTCGCCTAAGGGAAAGCGCACCGGACCGTATCGGCAGGATAAGCCGGGGCCATTCGCAAGGTCAACGTCCGCCTGAACAATCCGGCCTAACCCGTTAGGACATTTGGAAAAATCACTCAAGGCGCCGGGCCGTGAAAGAGACCATGAACCGGGACCTTGTCAGAATCTGTTTGACGAAAGCTGTCTATCCCTTAATTTGCGCCCCGAGGAACGATCAAAGCCCGGTCGGCGAATGCCTAAGACATTCCAGGAGCCGGGCAAAAAATGGGAGAAAACACTCGAGGTCAGAATTTTTTATGATCCAGTGTTTTAGGGAGTCCTTAAATGGCCTTACGCGTAGCAATTAACGGTTTCGGACGAATCGGCAGGCTGGTCCTGCGGGCAATTATAGAATCCGGCCGCACGGATATCGAAGTCGTCGGCATCAACGATCTCGGCTCGGTGGACATGAACGCCCACCTGCTGAAATATGATTCCGTTCACGGCACTCTGTCTAACGAAATTGAAGTCGACAAGGACACCATCGACGTCGGCAACGGCCCCATCCGGGTCACCGCGGAACGCGACCCCGCGGACCTGCCGTGGAAAGATCTGGAAGTCGATATCGCCTTCGAATGCACCGGCTTTTTCGTCGACCGCGAGTCCGCCTCCAAGCACATCGATGCCGGCGCATCCAAGGTTCTGATTTCCGCACCCGGCAAGGATGTCGACATGACCGTCGTTTACGGCGTCAACCATGACAAGCTGGAAGCCCACCACACCGTGGTCTCCAACGCGTCGTGCACGACCAACTGCCTGGCCCCGGTCGCCGATGTCCTGAACAAGCTGGTCGGCATCGAAAAGGGCTTCATGACCACCATTCACTCCTACACCGGTGATCAACGCCCGCTCGACACCCTGCACTCGGATGCCCGACGGGCCCGGGCCTGCGCCCTGTCCCTGATCCCGGCATCAACCGGTGCGGCGAAAGCCGTTGGCCTTGTGCTTCCGGAATTGGCCGGAAAGCTGGACGGCACCGCCATCCGCGTGCCGACGCCGAACGTGTCGCTGATCGACCTGAAGTTCACCGCCGGTCGGGACACCTCGATTGAAGAAATCAACCAAGCCATGAAAGAAGCCGCCAACGGCCCGCTCAAAGGCGTGATGGGGTATGTCTCGGCGGAACTGGTTTCGGTTGACTTCAACCACAACCCGGCAAGTTCCAGCTTCGATTCCACCCAGACCCAGGTTATCGATGGTAACTTCGTCCGGGTTCTGAGCTGGTACGATAACGAGTGGGGCTTCTCCAACCGGATGCCCGACACCGCCCTGGCCATGCACAACGCCGACTAACGCTTTACAGTTTCGGCCCAAGACAACGTCCTTCGCCGGAAACGGCGGAGGACTTTTTCTTTTGGGGCTTTTGTTTTCCGCAAATGCGTCTTCGCGGATGATTCCATCCGCTCGGGATTTGCTCTAGCCGGAAAACGAGGAAATCTCGATGGCGATTTCGACGCGGCGGTTTTTGTTTTGATTTTCCGGCGTGTCGTTTGCCGCAATTGGCCGGCTGGCGGCGAACCCCTGCACCGTGATCCGGTCGGAACGGACGTGGGCTTGGCTGATCAGGTAATGCACCACGGTGACGGCGCGGGCCGAGGACAGGTCCCAGTTGGAGCGGAAACGCGCGGTCGAAATAGGGGAACTGTCGGTATGGCCGGAAACAAGGATCTGCCCCTTGGTCGCCTTGATGATGCTGGCGATCCGGTGGAGCGCGGGCTCGAAGCCTTCGGCCAACTGATCGCTGCCGGGCAGGAAGCTCGTGGCCCCGGGGAAGCGGATGATGATGCGGTTGCCTTCGTCGATCAGCACGATCCGGGATTCTGAAATCTCGCGCTCCAAAGACCGCCGGAACTGGAACAGGAAACTCCGCTTGGCCTGCTGGCGGCGGGTGATTTCCATGATTTCCGCCGTCTGTTGGGCGCGGGATTGAGAAGCCGTCTGGCCCCCCCCCTGACTTCTCCCCGGGCCCGACTGCCCCGGCCGGGTGCCGGGGATGGCCGCGCTCCCAACGGTCCTTCCCCCCCTGCCGAAAGCGCCC
>JACKQG010004609.1_pt1 | contig 15885 bp, 25 predicted proteins | sample 8237621 | NCBI WGS metagenome assembly JACKQG01 (sample SAMN15677084, study PRJNA649215) | marine metagenome | biome: marine; feature: Black Sea; material: saline water; isolation source: suspended particulate matter (SPM) from the Black Sea western gyre | collected 2013-06-09/2013-06-10 | depth... | reverse complement strand
AATTCTTTTAAAAAAATATGACGAAGAAGATGAGGATAGCAAGGCTGCAGTAAGCATGGCATTAGGTTTTACCCTTACAATAGCTGGATTATTTCTTGGAATAGAATATATAACTACTTTTCTAAAAGTTACTTTAGCCCCTAAAGTATATCTAATAGAATACGCATCAAATTTAATTAAATAAGGAAAAATAAAATGAAAATAAAATCATTAAAGCCAGAGAAACGCAGTGATTGGATATGTTATATGTTCGGAAATACTCCAAACGAAAATACTGGTCTTAAATGGAGACCTGCTGAAGGATTTGAACCAAATTGGTTCTGGAGAAAAATGCAATGGTTAATTTTAGGAAATACTTGGAAAAAAGAGAAATAAAATGAAGGGCGGTAAGATATTATCATATGTCTTTTATATATGGTTATGGATTAATAGTATTGTAGCAATGTATATAATACTTACTACAAAAGATGTTCAAGTATTTGGAGTTATAGGTTTCTTTGGTTTTATTAATACTTGGGTGTTAATAAGATGGAATAAGTATTTAAAGGAAATGGAATAGTAATCAGTATATTAACTATTAATGAATACTTTAGCAGTTTACAGCTCATATAATAACTGTTAATAGATCAAAATGATACATAAATGAGCTATAATTGATATGTAAATGGGCTATAACACATAAATTAGACATAAGTAACTGTAATTAAGGGAGTTAAGTTTTATATGCATAAACCACGTACACATAAAATGCTATTAGAATTAGGCACATGTTGTGGAAATGTGTGCACTAATTGCCCTTATTATCCAAAATATACAAAAGGAGTCAGAATGACTAAAGCAATATTTAAGTTTAATAGTGGAGTAGGAGCATTACTTTGTAGTAGTTGCTCTATAATTATTAAAGAAGGCAAAGAATATACACCCGTAGAACACGAAGCTTCTATGGGACTAATTGAAATGCAGGCACAGTATTGCAAGGAATGTGAGGAAAAGTAAAATGAAAACTGGGTTTATTGTTGGTGAAGAGGTGATTCTTGAAGTTTATCCTGAAATATGCTGTGAAGAGTGTGGTGAGGTTATACATAATCATATTAATTGCCTTATTTGTAAGGATAGCTATGCAAGCACAGACAAATATTATGATCTTGAGGATGAAAAAGAACTTTCATGTGAAGAATGTGGAACTGTTTATGCAATCAAGGGTGATTATTGGTATTCTGATTGCAAAGCTAAAATTGTGTTGATTGGAAAAGGAGAAATAAAATGAATCAAGTTTTTAAAATGGCCACATATAACGATATAGATAGTATATGTAGGGAAGATGTAGATGCTATGTTATGTGCATTAGTAAGATTTGGTTATAATATACATCTAACTGATGATAATGATTACATCCAATTTGAAATTGGAAACGCTGATATAATAATGAAGGAGGAAGAGTGAAGAAATACACCCTAACATTCAACGAAGAACAGCTCCGTATAATGGAGCAAGCCCTGCACGCATTCGCAAGAATGCAAGTGGGACAGCTACATACAGCTATGGAGTCCATAACTTTTTGGAATTCAGAAGTTAAAGAGGAGTTAAACCAAACCCAAAAAGATTGGTTAGACCAACTAACATTGTACGAGCACAATGAGATGCACGGACACACAGAGAGCGGCAATATTGCTTGGGACATATATCAAGTACTAAGACATCAAATGTGGCTAGACAGAGGCTCTGAGCCTAAGAATGTAGTAAGTAGCTCTGTCTATAGATCTGCAAAAGAAGAACTTCCTGAAATATCAGACAAATGAGAAACAATACTAATGTAAAGTTTACTTTTGCTGGTGGAAAGAGTATATTTAAGAAGGTGCCAAGTTTAGATAAACTACTTTGGCCCACTGATAAAAACCTTAACCTATGTAGAAATAGTGGATAATATAAAGATATTACAAACTTTAGCAATTTTATTTACAGTGCAAATCGTAGTATGGTACCAGTTAAATGGGCAATTAGTTTGGACATGGTTTAAAGACCATCCGTTTTTACTAAGTTTGTTAGGGGTACCCATATCATACTTACTAATTTTGTCTACTAAGATTGGTTATGATGCTTTTGGAGCTTTATGGCCTATAAGACTTTTAGGATTTTCACTAGGTATGCTGTCTTTTCCTATACTAACTTGGCTTATGTTAGGAGAGGGAATTAGCTTAAAAACAGGAGTTTCTATGATACTAGGAGCCATAATAATGTTATTACAATTATAAGGAAAACTATGGAAGAAAATATTCAAGTAGGGAATAATACATTTTCAACTAACAATAATGGAGAAATGTTTATAACCGAAACTATAAAAGAAAACTTGTGCGAAGGATGCGGAGAAGCTCACTCCAAACAAGCTTTAAATAAAAAAAATAATGCTGATATAGACTCAGCAAATTTATATTGTCAGGGGCACCTAACTAGGTATTCCAACCATTCTATTAAGCCCATATGGTGCGAAGATTGTGGACAATTAGAGATTTATCAAATAAACGTTTTAAGCAAATCAGGCGGAGAACGAAGACCAACAGTGAGGAATTAATATGATTTGGTTTACGTCTGACATACATTTTAATCATGCTAATATAATAAAGTATAGCAATAGACCATACTCAAGCGTGGATAAAATGAATAGCGCCTTGATACGTAACTGGAACTCTAGGGTAGGCCCAAAAGATACTGTCTACCATATAGGGGACTTTATGTTTAAAGGGGGTTGGCAAGGAGGGTCAGATAAACCTGAGTACTTTACTGACCAACTAAATGGAACCTTGGTTCATATACTAGGCAACCATGATAAAAATAACAGTATAAAAAATTCAATAAGGTATGCAGAAATTAGATTTGCAAATAGAAGGTGGTGCTTACAGCACAAACCGCCAGAAGAGTCTCAGATGAGAGTTTTTCCAACACCTGACGAAGAGGACGAGATTTATTTGGTAGGACATGTACACACTGCGTGGAAACACAAATGGATAAATAATAAATTAGTGATAAATGTAGGCACCGATGTCTGGGCATATATGCCTAGACATGCCGGAGAAATCTCTGGCTATGCGGACAAATGTTTTAGAGAAAGAGAGGAAAACAATGAGTAGCCTAACTTTAGTAGCTATATCAGATATACACAATGACTATTCAATGGAAATCCCTGACGGAGATGTTTTTATCTTTGCTGGGGATATTTCTTATATAGGAGAAATAAAAGACCTTATTAGATTTAATGAATGGTTAGGAGATTTACCTCATAAACATAAATTGTATATACCAGGTAATCACGACATAATTTTTGAATCCTCCACACCACTAGCGAAGGAAATAGTTTCTAACGGAACATATTTATATGGCAATAAAAGTATAAATATTAATGGAAAAACTTTTTTTGGAAGTCCTTATACACCAACTTTTGGTAAATGGGCATTTATGATGGATGAAGATGCTAGAATTCATCATTGGAGCACTATTCCTGTAGTGGATGTATTAGTTACACACGGCCCTCCAAAGAATATATTAGATGCTAACAGAGCTGGCGAGCCTTGTGGATGTTCTTGGTTAGCATATGAAATATCTAATAGAATAAAACCTCAAGCACACATTTTTGGTCACATACATGAAGGTTTTGGAAGCACTGTTATAGGTGAAACTAGTTATTACAACGTAAGCCATATGAATAGAGACTATAGTCCGACAAATGGTGCAACAATTATAAACATATAAGGAAAACTATGCAAGATTTAATAATATTTACTTTATTTATATTAAGCTCTTTACAAGAGCCAACATATAACGATAAAGAGATACAATTACAACGGTCCATAGATAAAGCTATGGAGAAAGCAAGAACAGAACATTTAAGAGAAAATTTTAAATCTATACTTGTATTACCAACTTTGAAAAATACAGAAGAACAAAAAGTTGACAAAGAGGTGCAAAGTATAGTACTTTTAAGTAATAACTATATAGGAGGTTATGATGGACAATAAATATATCTTCGTAGGCCTAGTTTCTGAAGAGCGTATAGAACAGGAGTTTTTTGAGACTCGTAGAGTACGGGGAGCAGCAATGTATATGACTCTTAATAAAGAAGGCGAAATTTTAGGAGTAGGAATAGAGAAAGCGGTATTTTTTGATTTTGGTGAAGAAGCCGATGAGCCTTTACCTATTAAAGAGGAAAATTTCGCTAGGCAAGTGATAAAAGAACAAAAAGTATCTCAAGAAGAGTTTGAGTATATACTAGATGATCTATTATATGATATAGGAATAAAGCTTCCTAAAAAATAGTTGGTATAAGAAGGGTACACAAATTCTTTAAATAATACTTGTGTTATGGGGACGATTTTGGTTTCGATTGGGAAATATCGTATAGAAGTGCAAGCCGTGAGTATACACGTTAAAACAAACGTCAATTTCAATTGGCAACAGTTACGCAATGGCAGCGTAGTAATACGCAGCCTGTCGCCCTCACACTCCGATAAGAGGTAGCGACATCATATCGGAAAGACCCTGAGAAAACAGTAAATCACGTGTTGGTTGCTATAACTACGACACGCTAAATAAGAACGGTTAGGCTGACTTGCCAGAAGAAGAGCAACTGGATAAGCTTGTGAATGACTTTTATATAGAGTTTTTCAAGACGCGAGTTCGACTCTCGCCGTCTCCACTCATGGGGCTGTAGCTCAGTTGGGAGAGCGCCTGCTTTGCAAGCAGGATGTCGTGGGTTCAAATCCCTCCAGTTCCACACTAAATGCGGGGTAGTGAAGTAGTAAAACGTAGGCCTCATAAGCCTAAATCCTGGGTGCAAATCCCAGCCCCGCTACCAATTAACCTTTAATCAGAGAATAAATGGAGAAAGTAGAAATAAAAGGCGATAGTGTACCACAGGAAATTGTGGATATGTTAGGCCAAGAGGTGGGGCCGGACCTCTTTAGAGAATATGATTTTAACATAAGTACTAAAGACCGGACCATCTATCTTAGAGATGAGATAGATATATTTACACCTACCTTCTTAAAGAAACGAATAAATTTAATAGCAGGTCTAACAGATGATGATAAGACCCCTATAACAATTGAAGTTTCTTCTTATGGAGGAGATGTATATGGAGCAATGGGATCTGTAGATATTATTAGATCTGCTCCTATGAAAATCAACGTAACAGGTATAGGCGTAATTATGTCAGCCGCTTCTTTTATTTTAGTTTCAGGTACTGGAACTAGAGCTATAACGGAAAATAGCCATATAATGATCCATGATATAAATGGATGGATAAAAGGAAATAGTAAAGATATAATATCAGAGTCAGCACAAATGAAGAAATTACAGGATAAGTGCCATATTATATACGCTAAGTATACGAAACATCCAGTATCTTACTGGAAAGAAAAAACTAAATCAAACTTATACCTAAATGCTAGACAGGCATTTAAAGCAGGTATGATAGATAAGGTACAAAAAACATGGAAAATAAACTAAAAAAGAAAAAAAATGTAGCTGTAGAGCCTTATGAATTATATAAAACTGAGGTAGAAACAAGATACAAGAATACTAAGCATGAATTGGAGGCTTATGAGACCTCTTTTATGGTATCGACTTTAGCTAAACAGTTTGATGACATGATTATGCAGCAAGATGAATCTACAGTATTTACTTTAAACTAGGAGACAGTATGGCAAGAGTAAGACGCTCAAGAGAAGAGATTGATGCAGGAATGACTGTCAATCAAAAAAAACTTGGGATGACAATAGATGAGATAAAAAATGCGGCTTCAAAAAATAGAGAGGCAGCTAAACAAGTTCAAGAGTTAAAAAAGATAGAAAATCGGCCTAAAAAAAGAAAGAAGATTATGTCGAAGTTAAGTACTAAAGAGGAATGGGACGAGGTAGATCATGATTATAAAAAAATATATAAATATAAAGTAAAGGAAAAAATAGTGGAAAAAGAAGTTCCTGTTATAAAAGAGGTGAGAATCCTTAATGGTACTAAAGATACTAACACTACAGTACAAGAGTTTTTAAATAAAGAGTTGGGAAAGTGTATTTGGGAATGGAAAGAACTTAAAATGGATGAAAATTTCAGATCTACAGATATGACTTCCCTTGGTAAACAAGGATGGAAAATGACACATATCATGGAGTGGAGAAGACTTAAAGACGATTGGAAGAAAAAGCCAGACTCAATATATTTTCAACGACCACGAACCAAAAAATAACTATGAATAAAGACGAGATAAAACAGGGTGAAGATCTGTTAAAGAAGGCTTCGGAAGAGCTAAAATCTTTTACAGAAAACCTTGGAAAAAACCCTATGGTAATGCACGCTAAGACAGAGCACTTAAATAGGATGTCTACAATACTAGCTTCATTTTTAAAAAGTAATGCTAAAGAAGACTTTACTGACCCAGAGGTCAGAGAAAAAGTTTCAAAAGCATTTGCTAAGGAATATGAAAGTGTGGTGCTAAGCCCATTAGGAATGTAAATTTAAAGAGAGGTAATACCTCTCTTTTTTTTAGCTTAAAAATTTCTTTTAGAAGGAGGTACTCAGGTATGTATAGAAGGATCTTCTATAAGTTTAAATCTTTTATTAGACCTTTCGGTTGAGGAAGAGGTTCTATTCATAAGTAATTCCTCTGTAGGAACCACAGACACAGATCCCTTAGCTTCCCTATCCACCACACCCAATGTATGCGCTTCCGGAAGTTCTACTATTTCTAAAAATTCCTCTGTCTCTAATTCTGGCAGAGAAGGGGCAGTAGGCACGGTATCAACTTCGCCGTATCAATCAGCTTTTAAGAACATAGCGTCAAATTTTTCATCAAACAGGTCTTCAGCATACCCTTCTTCTTTTGCTACCCCATCAACAACTCTAACACATACATCATAATCTTCTATAAGATCTAGTTCTCCACTTATATACCTGTTGTTATATAGCTTGGGATAGAAAACAATTTTATTATTTGTTTCTTTAAAGAATGGCATTAATAATACCTTTGTTTTCCAAAAGTGTCTCCATAAATATATGCAGGTATAGGATCCTTACCAGCAATGTCCGCATAAGAAGCTGAGGAAGCCGCCTCTTGCACTGCAGATTTGATTCTGTTGGTAGTAAATTTAGTTAACCAATCCTCGTTATCAACATTAGATGTTTCTATAGATTTAAAGTAAGGGGTATATTGGATAGGCTCTAGACCTTCCTCTATCCTCCCTTTATTTAAAGACTCAATATAAGATTTAGAAGTTTTATCACCTCTCTCAAAGTCCACATCATTAGGGGCAGAGTCTATGGTTGCAAAATCTGATATAGCTCTCACAACTGTTTCAAAAGTTTTTTTGTTAAAATCATTGTTATACACATCATTTATCTCATCTACTATATAACGCTGTGCGTCCAAATGAGAAGTTAATGCTCCTAGCTCTTGAGGCTTAATAGGACCCTCTGTCAAGGCGTCCCCAATATTAACTTTGTCTCCGATTTTTACTTTTATTATACTATTAGGAGGGATTGAAAATGTTTTATCATTCTGGATGCCATATCCTTCTATCCTAAGCTCATACCCACCTATAGGATTCTTTCTTATAGTTTTTACAGAACCTTTTACATCAGACAACACTGCTTTATTGGCTAAATTTGCAGGGACTTCTAAAAGCTGCAATGTTCTAGGAAATCCGCCTAGAATTCCTCCACCTGCTAAAGCGTCCCCTCCTGAGTGGAATGTTTGCATAGTTAATTGGGTCGACCTCTCTGTTAAAGCCTGCCCTTCTGATACACCTACATTTTCTCCTATACTAGGAAGCTCCCCATTAGGCAAAAGGCCATAACAGTTTGAACATATACCATTAGAGGATTCACATGTTAAAGGGCTTCTAACTTTTAGCTCTTTTATTCCTTTCATTTTTAATAATAAAAGTATTTGAGAGTCTACTATAGTATTCTTGACTATTACATTTGGAATCGTTTCTGCTGAAAGCCTGTCCATTACATCCTTTGAATCAATAAGAAAGTCTAACCCTTTATGTGTTTTACAATCTTCTTCTACAATTATAAGTCGTCTAGTAACTGCTAGCAAAGATTTATTTAAAGCCCCACTATCCATAGTATTTACAGACCTGTCTACGGTACCTTTTCTTACTGCATACAAAGAGTTCCAATAAGAAGGAGTATCTATACCTTCTCCGTAAGACTTATGCACAGGAACTTCTATAGGATTACCTTTAATATCTAGAAGAACCCCCGGCATAGATAAAATTTGTCTGGCTGATCCTGCCTTGCTAAATGATCCAGAAGTAAGCATATCATATACATTGTTTCTGTCTTTTAATTCCTTATCTTGGGCTTTTTGAACGTCTAAGGTCAACTGGTTTAATGCGTCTATTTTAGGCTGCCCTTTTAGCCCATTGATTTTAGGCATCCTTTCTTTAATTAAGTTATCGCGATAAGACCTATCAATGTCAAAGTCCGTTAAAGATACAGTTGTCCCACGTTTAAAAGAATATACATTTCCTAAATCTTTTCAACTGCCTAAAACAGTTGAAAAATCATTTGGATACTCTTTAGCTACAGTTGTTAAAACTTTTTTAATATTCTTTTTATCTAATAGTCTTGTATAGTCTTTCAGGCTTTTTGGTAGGTGTTGATTTAACAACTCCTGACCTATTGTAGTTGTTTTTCCTGCTATCGAAATTGATTCTGTTCAAGGAGTTTTAGCATCCTTGGCATCATCCACACTATTAAATATTTTACCTGTTCCTGGTTTTATTTCACTTAGATAGTAGGTGCCTAATAAATATTCTTGGCTTATACTAGGAACAATAGCATTATCACCATTTTTAAATATATTTTTACTTGGGTATAAAGTTTTTGCTTCTGAGACAGCTTCATTCTCTACTGGAGTATGAATGGCCATGGTATCCCCGTCAAAATCGGCATTAAATCCACCTACCACCAAAGGATTTAGTTGAATTCCTTTACCTTCATGTATGACAGGGTTGAATGCCAATATACTATGCTTATGAAGAGAGGGAGCTCTATTTAATATAACAGGTCTCGACGCGGCTACACGTTGTAAAGCTGCATCCGAAACGGCTGTCTCATCTTTTACATGTTTTAAAGCTCTTGATGCAGGCATCCCCTGTCTAACTAACTCTCTAATTACAAAAGGTTTATAAATACTTGCAGCAGTTTTTTTTGGAAGGCCTATCTCGTCCAGCCCTAAAGAAGGCTCAACTGTAATAGTAGATCTAGCTGAGACGTCCTGCCTTTTACTTCAGGTAGTGCTATGAACTAGACCATATTTTACTTGGTCTCCAGACAACTCTTTTATAACCCCTTTATATTTTTCCCCACCATAGTTAACAGGATCTATAAAACCTTGTAAGGCTTTTACACTGTTATATAAAGCATAGTTATAATCTAATTTGGCCTCATCAGAAAGTCCGCCATGCTCATCAGATTGTTTTTTTAATTTCTCGTAGTTCTTAGTAATAACTCCAACATCTTTATAATGTTTGTTCATGTCTGAAACCATTAAATCCCCACTAGGTAAGGGGTAAATGGGCCTAAATACAGGAGGCAATACAGGAACATATTTCATAAGGTAAGCTTCTTCTGGGGATAGTCCTAGAGATTCCAACGCCTTTAGATAGCGTAATTTTTTATTAATTTTATTTACTTCCGATGGGGCAGCGTTATCTAATAAATTTTTAGTTTCTACTATAGTCTTTTTAACATCTATATTTTTTAAAGCAGTTTTAATAGCTTCCACACCTTTTAAACCGTTTAAAGAATCTTTTCCCATTAAAATATCTGTGTATTTTACTTGGGTAATACCTAGCAGCTTCATTATAGCCTGCTCATACATAGGAGAAGGAATTTGATTCACTAACTCTATATGTGTCCATTTCTTTCCTGACGCACCCCCTGTTAAGGCATCGTCAAATAGACCTCCTTTCCTAGACATTAGGTTTTTTCCTATAAGCATTGCTCCAGGGTCTGACAACTCTCCAGCAGACATTTTTAATACATCTGAGTCAGTTAAAGGAGTGGCCCTAAATATATTACCATTTTTTTCAGTATTAACCCCAGCAGCCTTTAGATATTCTATCATTTTATTAAAAGAGTAGTTGGCAGCAGGTTTTCCTGGAGGAAGGCCCATTTGAAGCCTTCTCCAATACTCATCATTTTGTCTACCTTTAATAGCAGACATTTCATATAAATTTTTCTTTGCTCCATGAGATAACATAGAGTAGGTTAACATAGGATCAGCTTTTTGAGCTCCTTTTCCTGTAGGCTGTTCATTTATATCATACTGACCTATACTGTGAGAGGCCTGTTTCTTTTTAACTATATGTCTTAATTTCATAAAGTATTGGTTGCCCACAAATATAGGCTTCCCAAACTTTTCTCCTAATTTTCCATTAGTTAACACTTCGTTAGCATCTAATCCAGCATCTTTTAATTCCTTCATTACTTTTTTAGATGCATTACCATCTGAGAAATTTTCTATGAAATAGGGTTTACCTGTGTGTAAGGCTAATTTTCCAGCCGCAGTTTCTAACATTTGCCCTATATTCATACGACCTGGGATACCATGAGGATTAACTATAATATCAACCGGAGAGCCATTAGGCCTGTGAGGAGCATCACTATCTGGAATAATTTTAGTAACTATATTTTTATTTCCATATCGCCCACTTAATTTATCTCCTTCTTTAAAAGGGTGAACAGCTTTAATATAAATGTCTATATTTCTCCCATTAGATCTGACTTCTATTACTTCTCCTGGCTCTTCTTCATCCCATTCAACTACTTTTTTAATGTACGGAGTAAAGATAGATTTGTGCATTTTTTTAATAATTTTATCTACCTCAGATAAATCTCGTTTATCTAAATAAGCGGCTATTAATTCTCCAGGCTGAAAGATTGCACCAACTTTAGGTAGCCCGTCCTTGGTTAACTTAGATAAATTCTCGGAGGTTACTGTTGTAGGGTATCAAGACATGAATTTTTTAATGCCAAATAAAGCTGACGCTGGACTAAAGAATATATTTTTTCTATGAAGCATTTCATGTGAAAGTTTTTCAGCAGCACTCTTAGTAATTACGGCGCCATCTTCAAAATTATATCCTTTTCAAGGCATATATGCTACAGATAGGTTTTTTCCTAAGGATAGAACTCCCTTAGTACTGTAGTTATTATCTGCCAATGCAGTGTCGGCAGAAACTTTGTCTCCTATTTTTACCAAGGGAATAGAATCTAGATAGCCATCTTGATTTAAAGGAAAGTTATTGTATAGACCTTTTTTAATAGTCTCACCGGAGCCTTTTTTAATTGTTATATAATCTTTTGAAATATCAACAACCTTTCCTGATCCCTCCCCTAACGTAGGATTTAGAAAATTCCCAACTATGTGCTCAAACACTTTATCGCTTTTGCTATCTTTTACTTGAACTAATGGAGCTTCTTTGTCCTTTAGTGAAACAGCTTGTTGCATCATTCTACCGCCTGTAGAAGCTCTATTACCCTGTGTATTTTTTATAAATGGAACTAAGTTAGTTGCGAATGAAAGTATGTCTTGAGGGCTGTATAAATATACCTCAACTTCCGAGGGGTTAGATTTTATTGTGTTGCCTTTGTATTGAATTGTAACTTCATCTGATATTCCCACAGGCTTTTTGTTCTCTAACTTGTATTGATCAGGAAAGCCTACCTTAGTATTAAATAGCTGTAAAGGGGTCATGTAAACTTTTTTACCCTTTTTGTTTATTACTGGGGTATAGACATTATCGCCATTTTTAACTAGACCTATAGACATTCCTGTCGTGATACCTACTTTGCCAGACTCTGGCGTGGCCATAGGATCTATAAATCCTAGATGGGTAGGCTGAACATCTCTCGTATCCATAGTAATGGAATGAGAAGTAGGTATACCTCCTGGACCCATTGGAGTAGTTTTTTGCCAATCAGCTAAAATTGTAAGTGGATTTGTTTGTGGAGGAGTGGCTGTCAAATCCCCCATAGTGAAAAAGTCTTTGATAGGCTTACCAAAGGTACCGGTAGATATAACCTCTCTAACCATATCTTTCATGCCTAGCCGTCTAGTAAGCTTGCTTTTTATAGTTTTATTTTGGTTGATGAAATGAGATACAAGTAAATCATCTACACCATAAAACTGTTTAAATATAAGGCTATCCCGATCATCAGGCTTGTCTTTTCCTTTACTAATGTTTAGTAATTTTTTAGAGGCTGCTAGAAGAGTTGCCCCGGTCACCTTAGAGTGTGATTCTCCTAAAGTAAGTTTAGTTGTTTCTGGGTCTACTTCTGTGTAGTCATTAAAATATCCTTGTAGGCCTACAATGATCTTAGCAAAGTCTGTCTCATCATCTTTATAAATTTTCTTATAAATAGACGTCATTTCAGCTACTTCATTATTCATAGCGCCTTTTTTATTTATTAAAAGGAGCTCATCTCCCCAAGCCTTAACTATACTTTGTTCAGGAACATCCAATAATTTTAACAAGTTTCATAACCTATACTTTCTGTTATTAAGGATAAGATTAAATACCTGTTTTTTAGGATCTAACTGCATTTTAAAATTAAATCCTTTAGATAGGTTAAACTCACTTTCTAGCTGACCATTATTCTTAACTCTGGCGTATATACCTGATTTACGTCTTATTTGATTAGTAGTTTGATACTCGTTGCCGTCAATAATAGCAGTAAATCTGTTGGTTAGCTTAGGAACAGCCCCAATCTTAATTTTTGTTTTTTGGTCTAATACTGCTCCAGTGTCCTTGTCCGTAATTTTAACGGAGGCGTTAATAGGAATTTGCCAAGACTTTCTAGATAATTTGAATTCTTTTTGTTTAGGAAAGTCATCACTATCTAAAATATCATCAATAGTTACATTTGAGATTTCCATAATCTTATTGCCAGACTCAATTGGAAAGGAGTCTTCAATCGATTTCTTTAAAGCTTCTTGGATTAGGGCGTTTTGCCTATAGTGATTTAATGAATTTTCTATCATAGTTTTTTAGGTTAAGTTGGTATAAGAAAAGTACAACAACATATTTTAAATATAAAGGAGACTAGAATGAAAATCAAGGCTTTTGTACGAACACTGACCACAGTGTTGGAGTTATTTATTACAAAAGAGAGCCCATCAAAAAGGGCTAATGAAGCCATATATAAATTCAACCAAGAAAGATAGTGAATGATGATAAAGAAAACTCTACTACAGAGAACATTAACAAAATTATAGAAGGACTGACAGGGTTACTATTAACCTTGTTTAAAACAATATCAAAAAATAAGAAGAAAGAGGGGTAACCTTCTTTCTACATTAAATTGGAGACAACATGATAAACAAAATACATAAGGTAGAGAAATGCCTTAATAACTTCTTCATAGAACGAAAAGAAGAAATACACGGATTATCGCTATCCCTAATAAGCGGAGCTAATGCATTATTTATAGGGCCTCCGGGAACTGGTAAAACATTGTTAGTAGATTCCTGGCAAAATCTAATTTCAGATAATACACACTTTAGTTGGCTATTACATAAGTTCATGACTCCTGACGAACTTTTTGGCCCAGTGTCCTTAGAAGGGCTAAAAAACGAAAGGTTTATAAGAAATACTAAAGGCAAGTTACCTGAAGCCACTACATGTTTTCTAGATGAGATATATAAATGTAATGCTGGAAGTTTGAATGCTTTATTATCATTATTAAACGAAAAGAAGTTTTATAATGATGGAGAGGCAATTGATGTTCCACTTATATCTGCCATTGGAGCATCTAATGAATTACCTGATGAGTCTGATAATCTGGATGCCTTAGACGACAGATTTTCACTAAGATATTATGTACAGCCCGTAAGAGAACACTCTAGTAAAATGAAAATATATAATAATCCAGATAGATTTGAAGCTATTCCTGAGATTAGTATAGAAGAAATTATGTCATTGAGAGAGGATTGCTTAAATGTAGAGGTACCGGAATCTATAGCAGATATGGTAGTTACACTAATAGACTCTTTGAAAGAAGAAGGAATTACTATTACCGATAGAACCTTTAAAGCGTCAAAAAAACTTCTCCAAGCTGAAGCACTCTTTAATAAAAGAACGGTAGTACAGGAGTCTGACGTAGAGGTTCTAAAAAATTCTTTTTGGAGAGATGAGATACAACAGCCAACAGTATACAAAACAATATTAAAGAAAGTAGCTCCAGAAAAGCACATAGTATTAGAGCTATATGAGAACTCCCAGGATATTTATGAGACAGTAATGAAGGTTACTGACCCAAAACTTAAGTCTTCTGAAGGCTTAGAGGCAGTTAGCAAACTCAAAGATGCAAAGAAAGACATACATAACCATTTAGCTAAAATGAAGGAACAAGGATTAAGCCTAAAAGAAGTTAAACATATGGAAAAGCAGTTAGATAAATGGATTATGGAAGTATTTAATAAACAATGTGGCGTAGATTTCGGGCAATTGTAAAAAGAGGTTAATATGAGAAAAGTAGGGAATAAAGAAAACAAACTTTCAGATAAGATTAAGTTTGAAAAGTATACTGTTAAATACGATGCTTTTGATATACGAAATTTTCAGTCTATTAAGAGTAAAAACTTAAAACTTACAAAGACTTATAATGAGGGAATAGATACCTATCCTCAATTTGAAGAGCTTCAACAAGATGTATTCGACGGACTTTTTAAATATAACCCTGAATTATTGGACCCTAATCGGGTAGATGTCGGGTATAAATTAAACCAAAAAGTTATGGAATCGGTATTACAGTCTCCTAAATATAAAGAACTTAGAATACTTACAAGAATGAATAAGGTTCATTCTACAGTAGGCACAGAAGTTTTAGGGGAAGAGGTAAAAAACCTTGTTCAAGAATTGCAGGAGCAATTTAAAGATGCATTAGATAAAGTTCAACAGGCCCAAAAGGAAATGGGTGACACAGAAAATCAAAGCAACTCAAAACAGAATAAAGAACAAGGAGAGGGCCAAGAGGGCCAAGAGGGAAAAGCACAAGAAGCCATAACTAAAGAAGAAGCTAAGAAGGCTTTAGAAAAAGCTATGGAGGAGTTGGAAAAGGAAGTTGACAAAATCCAACAACGAAAAGTTAACTCTATGATGGATAGAACAATTGCTGAAACCCAAGAAGCCTCTGATATGATAACTAATTGGGGACTTGAGCAAGATCCTAATTATGAGATGAAAAGCCACCAAGAAAAAATAAAGCTTTTAGATACATTAAGAAACTCTCGTAAACTTAAAGAGCTTGCTCTATTGGCAGGTCGTTATAGACGATTAGCTATAAGTTCACGTAAAGAAAAAATCAAAAAAGGGTCTGAAGAACTTTTTGATACAACTTATGGGGATGATATAGGAAGGATCCTTCCTACTGAAATGCTCAGACTTTTAGACCCAGACTTAGAAACACTATTCAAAAGAGATTTATTCGAGAAACAGCTACTACAGTACGAGTACAAAGGCAACGAAAAGAAAAGTAAAGGGCCTATAGTATGTTGTTTAGATGGATCTGGTAGTATGAATGGTCCCGCTGAGATATGGGGAAAGTCGGTCGCACTAGGATTATTAGAAGTGGCCAAAGGGCAAAACAGAAGTTTTGCTGCAGTGCATTTTGATTGTACAAGAGATAAAAGTCGATTGCACACAAATGTATTTAGAAAAGGAGAGCGCCATGCAATAGAGGACATAATAGATTTAGCCGAGTACTTTCCAGGAGGAGGGACGTTATTTGAACCTGCTTTGGACAGAGCCAAAGATTTTATTATGGAGGACGAGGATTTCCATAAGGCAGACATTATATTTATAACAGATGGCGAGTCTGCTA
>JACKQG010004608.1_pt1 | contig 15885 bp, 14 predicted proteins | sample 8237621 | NCBI WGS metagenome assembly JACKQG01 (sample SAMN15677084, study PRJNA649215) | marine metagenome | biome: marine; feature: Black Sea; material: saline water; isolation source: suspended particulate matter (SPM) from the Black Sea western gyre | collected 2013-06-09/2013-06-10 | depth... | reverse complement strand
GTGCCATTCCGTGCTCTTTTCAGGGTTTTCCTTGGTCCCACTTACAGCAGGGTGCCGACTCAAATGATGACTATTCTGCGAGACCTTTGCAAAACGCCCCCTTTTGCCCGATTTCTGCGTCAGGCTCAAATTTTAATCCTCGAAATACTCAATGTATTCCTGTGGTTAAAATATTCGCCTTCCTTGAACTCGAACAAAATTGAGCATTTTTCAAAGGTCTCGCTTGGAGAATGAAAGGTTTTTCATTCTCCATAGCATAATACGCCCCTTCCTATCAATGTTTTAATTTGTCTTGAGCAGGAGGACATGAACCCTCCCGGTTATTCTAAGCAGCCTTTTCTATTCGGCAACCTTCTCCTTGATTTTTCTTCTATTTTTGATAAGATCGGCAGGCACCCCATGAAAGGACGATAAAGCCGCAAAAAGGCACCCCGGTGAAATGGACTCCGTATTTCACAGGGCAGGCAAAACGGACAAAAAATCAAATTGGCATGTAATAAAATCAAAGGGTTATAAGCCAGGGAAATCTGATCTCAGACTTTACGATACCATCAAAGGATAACTTCGGGAAAAAATGGAAAAAGAAGAGTGGCAAAAAAGGGGAGAAGGCCATCGTGAAAGGTTGCGCCTGAGATTCCAGAAGGGTGGCCTTGAGAGATTCAGTGACGAGGAAGTGATTGAATTTCTTCTTACATTGGGGACGCCAAGAGGCGATCTGAAGCTCGCGGCCCGTGAGGCCCTGAAAGAATTTGGAAATCTGTCAGGTGTCTTATCAGCACCCCCGGAAAAGTTGACTAAGATAAAGGGGATTGGCCCCAAAAATGCCCTCTACTTAGGTCTCGTCCATCAGGTCGCTGGAAGGTATCTCAGGGACAGAATTTCTGGAAAGATGTTTCTCGGCTCATCTCAGGCCGTTTTTGACTATCTTTTTCATTCCATGCGGGATCTGAAAAGAGAGGTTTTCAAAGTCCTTTTCCTGACGCGCAAGAACGAGCTTATTACCGATCAAGATCTCTTTCAGGGGAGCCTCACCGGAAGCGCTGTTTATCCGCGTGAGATTGTTTCGAAGGCACTCGAGTGCAAGGCCGCATCCCTCGTTTTCGTCCACAACCATCCTTCAGGTGATCCAGCCCCCTCACCAGAGGACCAACGGCTTACCAGAGACCTTGTATGGGCTGCCAAACTGCTGACAATTCAGGTCCTTGATCACGTCATCATAGGGAATAACAGATATTACAGCTTTGCGGATGAAGGGGCCATAAAACGCTTTGTTACAGAATATGAAGAGAAATTTAACACCCTTGTGCCATGCCATTAACTCCCGGAAAGCTGATGATCCTCGGCAGGTGGATGTTAACAAAACATCCTACCTCTGCGGCCATCGATATCACCCATCGATGTAACCTTAAATGTGTCCACTGTTACTGGTGGAAGCAGGATCACCCAACTGAATTAGACGATGGGCAGATGATCGCCTTTTTGAAAGACCTGAAGCGAAAAGGTTTGCGGGCCGCCATCCTCTACGGGGGCGAACCGACGCTCCGCCCGGAGATATGCAAGACGGCGAGCAGGATCTTTGATTCGACCCTGGCCTTTACCAATGGGTTAAATGGATTTCCTGTCCTGAAAAACGGCCAGTGGATACTCTCTCTTGACGGTCCGGAGGACCTCAATGATATGCTTCGGGGTGAAGGTGTTTACCGTCAGGCCGTAGAAAACCTGAAAAAGGCTTCCCGGCCCCCTATCGTCCATATGACCATCTCCAGGTTGAACCAGGACAGGCTGGATGATTTTGCCGGAGAGATGATGAGACTTCCTGTCAAGGGTATTGGTTTCTCGTTCTACACACCCGACAAGAAGATAGACGATTCAGAACTGTTCATTCCGTTGAACAAGCGAGATCAGGTGGTGAGGCGGCTTCTCTCCTTAAGAAAAAGATATGGGGAGAAGATCGGGTTTACGCCTGCCATGGCCCGCCAGTTGCTGAGCTATGGTGATTTTGTGAAATGGAACCGGTTTTCCGCATGCCCCGTCAGTCGGAGGGTCCGCTGTTTCAAATCAAACGGACGGCCCAAAGCCTGCACCTATGGCGATAGCGCCGATTGCTCACGCTGCGGGTGTGCTGCGGTGGTGGCCTATCGAGGGGCTTTTAAACCGTTTGACTACCAGACATTGCGAGTCATATTAGGCCTGATGGTACCTGAATTCCGGGTTGCCAAGGGAAACGATATCTTCTAATATTCAAACAGCATTTCGGCTTGTGCGTCATGCAGGCGAATCTCGTCAGATGAAAGGCCAAACGCCATTCATGCAGATGGAAACACACAGCGAGGGGATTATCCGTCCGGTAAAGGGGAAAAGGGATCCCCATCTGGACCCCGATGCGCTCATGGTGATGCTCCCTTCTGAGCTTAAACACCTTGTCCGGGAGGCCCAGGCAGCGGAAATTCCGTTCAGTGACACGCCCCTTTACAGGCTGTACCGGAGCAGAACGAAAACCGGGGCCTCGATCACATTGGCAGGCCCGTTCATGGGGGCCCCCCATGCGGTCATTGCATTAGAAAAACTGATCGTTTTGGGGGCAAAAAGGATCCTGGTCCTGGGGTGGTGCGGGTCTTTACAGCCCGATCTGAGAATCGGCGATCTGGTGATCCCTGCCCGGGCCATCTCAGAAGAGGGCACCTCGAAACATTATCCTGTCGGCCATGAAGCGCCGGAGTCAGATTCAGGGCTCAACCGGATGCTGGAGGCATCCATAAGAGATCGAGGCCGGACGTTTACAAAAGGAGAGATCTGGACGACGGATGCCATCTACCGCGAAACCCCGGAAAAGGTGAGGGCGTATCGGGACCAGGGGGTGTTGGCGGTGGAAATGGAGATGTCGGCCCTCTTGACCGTGGCGGCATACCGTTCGGTGGCGTTGACAGCGTTGCTTGTGGTTTCGGATGAACTGTTTGATCTCAAATGGAAACCAGGCTTTTCGAATCCCCTGTTAAAAGACAGTACGCGACTGGCAGGAGGGCTGCTGTTAAACCTTGTGGAAAACCTGACGGGCCGCAATTGCCCGAAATGAGTGAAGAGATGAACGAACTTGTAAGAGAAATCGAAGTGCTGCGAGAAAAGATCAGGTATCACAACCACCGCTATTATGCCCTGGATGACCCGGAGATATCCGACGCCGAGTATGACCGGCTGTTTAAGCGGCTCCTCGAACTGGAGCGGCAGCACCCTGAACTGACAACCCCTGCGTCGCCCACACAGAAAGTCGGGGCAAGGCCTCAGGTAACGTTTTCCGAGGTGAAACATCGTCTTCCTATGCTCAGTCTGGAAAACAGCTTCAGCGATCAGGATATCAGGGATTTCGATATGCGGATCAAGAGATTCCTGGGGGACGATTCCCCTGTCCAGTATACGGTAGAGCCCAAGATTGATGGCCTGGCGGTTGAATTGGTCTATGAGAACGGGGTACTTACGGTAGCTTCTACAAGGGGGGATGGCTATGTGGGAGAGAACGTGACACAGAACATAAGGACCATCATGACCATTCCATTGACTCTGACACAAAAAAAGAATACCTTGCCGCCACCTGATCCTTTGGAGGTGAGAGGGGAGGTTTACATGGATCTGGAGGCATTTGAAAACCTGAACCGGGAGAGGGTGGACAAAGGCCTTCAGCCGTTTGCCAACCCCAGAAATGCGGCGGCCGGTTCTCTGAGACAGCTTGATCCAAGGGTCACTGCGAAAAGACCGCTCAACATGTTCTGCTACGGCGTCGGGACGATGAACGCTTCCTGCGAAACCCATCATGAGCTTATGATCCTGCTCCAGCAATGGGGTCTGCGGGTCAACAGGCCATATATCCGGATATGTGATACCATAACTGACGTAATAGACTACTGTCGACATTTGGAGGAAGTACGAGCACAGTTTTTTTACGAAATTGACGGTGCCGTCATCAAGGTGAACCGGTTAGCCCTGCAGACCCGCTTGGGCCAAAAAACAAGAAGCCCGCGATGGTCCATGGCGTACAAATTCAAAGCGACTCAGGAGACCACCGTCATCGTCAAGATCGACGTCCAGGTTGGACGCACCGGCGCCCTGACCCCGGTCGCTCACCTGAAACCGGTTGAATTGAGCGGTGTCCTTGTGAGACGGGCGACCCTCCATAACCAGGAAGAGATCGAGAAAAAAGATATTTGTGAGGGCGACACCGTGATCGTCCAGCGGGCCGGCGATGTCATACCGGAGGTCGTAAAGGCGATCAAATCGATGCGAACCGGCCGGGAAAAGAGGTTCGTCATGCCGTCTGAATGCCCGGCTTGTGGTTCAGATATCCTGAAAAGGGAGGGGGAGGTGGTGTTGAGATGTCCCAACCCGAACTGTCCGGCCCAGGTAAAGGGATCTCTCAAGCATTTTGTGTCAAAGGGCGCCATGAATATTGACGGTCTCGGGGACAAAATCATTGCCCAATTGCTGAAAAAAGGACTCATAAGAGAAGAGGCGGATCTGTACGACCTCGGTTTTGACGATTTGCTCACATTAGACAAGATAAAAGACAAGTCCGCTACCAACCTTCTCAGGGCGATTGATGGCAGCAAGAAAACCACATTGGCGAGATTTCTTTACGCCCTCGGGATCAGGCATGTTGGAGAGTACGTTGCCACTCTGTTAGCGAACCATTTTGGAGACATAGAGCGGTTGGGCAGGGCAACTGAGGAAGAACTGACCGGCATCGATGGGATAGGACCTCAAATTGCAGAGAGCATCGTCACCTATTTTGAGGATGCCCATAACAGGGATCATATCAGCAGGCTGCTTCAAACCGGTATAGAACTGGAAGCCATTTCCAGTTCCTCTCCCTCACCGGTGGCCGGCAAGACGTTTGTGATGAGCGGAACACTCTCCTCCATGAAACGTTCTGAGGCCAAAGAAATCGTCACTCAACGTGGGGGTAGAATCGCATCCTCTGTAGGGAGCAGCACAGACTATCTGGTGGTGGGCGATTCTCCAGGGTCCAAGCTCCGAAAGGCCAGGGATCTGGGGGTCATTATCCTGAATGAAGACGAGTTCTTGAAATTACTGGTAGAAGAACATGGATAGGACCAGGGTGCACCTTATTATTGAAGGGCGGGTCCAGGGCGTATGGTTCAGGGAATCCACCCGGAGGGAGGCCGTCTCCCGCAGGCTTTTCGGCTGGGTAAGAAACCGGCCTGACGGAAAAGTAGAGGCATTGATTGAAGGGCCTGCAGATCAGGTGAAAAACCTTGTCTCCTGGTGTCAAAAAGGGCCGCCTGCTGCCAGGGTGGCCGCTGTCCATGAGCAACAAGAGAAATGGCAGGGAGAGTTTACCTCTTTCGATATTGTTTTTTAGGAGGAATTACGTGCGCATAAAACGCTTAACAGGACTACTTTTCTTAACCTTGATGCCCCTTTTTATCGCCGTGAACGGTTGCAGTACGACAGAATCCTTGACGCGAAAGGTCTTACCCAGGTCCTGGGCGGAAAAGGTCCTTCCTGGCCAGCCGTATCTCAAAAAACGTGTAATGGTGTTCCCACTTGTGGACCAGGCAGGGCTTGGACCCGAGACGACCTCAGAGTTAAGCCATAAATTCCATGATCTCTTGAAGAAATCACCTCAACTTTTGTTCTACGAACCCCCTGACGGTGTCTTTTCGTCATTGGCCATGAGCTCTCCTCAGTTTGGGGTTTTGACCAATTCAAGACTTGTTGATTTCGCAGAGGGATTAGGTATGAACGATCTCATAATAGGGGTCATTAACCCGGTTGAGATCATTATAAGAAAAACAGGCATATGGCCGTTTGATAAATGGCGCAGGATTTACGTGGTTTCCGTCGCAGTCAATGTGATAGATATCGCCAGCAAGACCTTTTTGTTGACCCATCTTGAACAGGAAGATTTTTCTGTTGACCTGGATGAAGAGGAAGAACGGGACGAGAAGGCGTTTATTCAACAGATCTCAACGGAAGCGCTCCCTGAAATCATAGAAGAGCAGGCCTCGGTCGTGGAAAATAAGCTCAACGAAGAGCCCTGGACAGGCGTTATTTCAGCAGTGGAAAATAATACGATAATGATTAATGCCGGAAAAGAGGTGGGGCTCAAGTTAGGCGGACGCTTTGAGGTTTTTTCTCCGGGGAGATCGATTTCATCGGGGAGCGGCATCCCTATTCATCTGTTCGGGGAAAGCATAGGTGTGATAAAGGTGACCTCGATCATGGAAAAACATTCTCTGGCCGAGCCTGTTTCCGGAGGTCCTTTTGTGGCAAAACAGTTTGTCAGGTTCAAACGATGATGACAAAGTTGATATTTTATGGACAAGATAATTATTAAAGGTGGCAAACCCTTAAGCGGTATGGTCAACATCAGCGGGGCCAAGAATGCTGCCCTTCCCATCATAGCTGCCTGTCTTCTCGCAGGAGGCTGGCATCGCCTGAAAAGAATCCCCCAACTCAGGGATATTCGTACCATCAAGAGCATCATGTCAGAACTGGGGACGGATTTTAGGGAAGAAGACGGGGAACTCGAGGTAAATTCGGACAACCTGAAAAGCTATAAGGCCCCCTACGAACTTGTGAAGACCATGAGGGCATCCATCCTGCTTTTGGGCCCGCTCTTAGCCCGGTGCGGCAAGGCCAAGATATCTCTCCCGGGAGGTTGCGCAATCGGGGCACGGCCGGTCAATCTGCACCTGAAGGCATTAGTGGCCATGGGCGCTGATATATATTTAGACCATGGTTACATAAACGCTGAGGCAAACAGGCTGGCCGGCGCTGAAATCTTCTTTGACATTCCCACTGTCACCGGCACCGAAAACATAATGATGGCTGCGGTGACAGCCAGAGGACGGACGGTCTTAAGAAACGCGGCGAATGAACCTGAGGTAGGGGACCTTGCTCGTATGCTGCGGGCCATGGGCGCCGATATAGAAGGGGACGGGACAGATACAATCGTCATAAACGGGGTTGATGGTCTGAAAGCGTGCCAGCATGAGATTATTCCTGACAGGATCGAGGCCGGGACTTTTATGATCGGAGCGGCCATAACCGGGGGAAACATAAAAATCGACGGGTGCCAACCCGGCCACCTTACCTCGCTTATTGAAAAGCTAAGGCTTGCAGGTGCACAGATTGACACTGGAGATGAAAGCATTCGCATACAAGGTCCTGCGCATATTGAAAGCGTTGACATCAAGACCATGCCGTATCCCGGTTTTCCGACGGACCTCCAGGCCCAGTTCATGTCCCTTATGGCGGTTGCCGATGGCTGGAGCATGATCAGGGAAACGATATTTGAAAACAGGTTCATTCATGTGAGCGAACTCCGGCGGATGGGCGCTGATATTGAAATCAACGGGAGCCAGGCTTTGATCAAGGGAAAAGACAGACTCTTTTCCGCTCCAGTAATGGCAACTGACCTCAGGGCCAGCGCGTCCCTTGTCTTAGCCGGGCTGGTGGCAGAAGAGGGCAGGACCGAGGTGCACCGGATCTATCATTTAGACAGAGGATACGAGGCCATTGAAGAAAAATTCCGGGGACTGGGGGCTACCATATGGCGAGAAAGGGAGTAAGCTGTTTTGTCGCCCGCTTATACCGATGCTCATATCGTTTGCAGGAGGCATACTCGCAGCCCATGAAACCCCCTTTCGCAGCGATGCATCCCTCCTCGCTCTTTTGTTCGTCTTAGCTATTTGCCTCATCATTTTCCTCTTCCTCTCTCTCCGCGTAAAGATCTATTTCCTCCTGCTCATTTTTTTTCTCTGCGGCGCCGTCTTAGGCCAGGGGAAAGCCCCCGGGTCCAGGCTGATCCCCCTGGCAGAGAACCGTGAAAAGGCCATCATCGAGGGTACAGTGCTCGAGCCGATCAAGATCATTAATGGCGAAATCGCCAGGCTCAAGCTCCACGTCACTGCACTGTTCCTTCCGGGGAAGACCATCCCTGTCAACGAAGATATTGCTGTGACCGTCTACAGTAATATCCCAGGCCTTGAAGCGGGTGAAAAGATCCGGTTTCCCGCCCGGTTTCGAGTTTTTAGGAATTTCAACAACCCGGGGAATTATGACTACAAAGAGGCAATGAGGCTGCAGGGGCTTACCTGTGCTGCCTCTGTCTCGGACGGAAGACGGATCGTGCCGATGGGGCCCGGCGACCTTCCATTTCCCCGATGCATGGTCGAGAGGGTTCAAAAACCGGTCAGGGAACTTTTCAGCAAACAACTGGATCCCCGTAATTATGCCCTTTTCCGTGCCCTCATCCTGGGAGAACGCCAGGGGATAGATCCCGGGCTGAGGGAACAGTTTAATCAGACCGGTTTGGGACACCTCCTTGCGGTGTCCGGGCTCCATATCGGGCTTGTGGCCTGGGTAGCCTTTTTTCTCTTCAAATGGGTTCTTTCACGATCTTACAGACTGATACTTTTCGTTGATGTGCGGCGACTCTCCGCCATCTTGACCTGTCTCCCTGTGATAGGCTACACCCTCCTTGCAGGATTCCAGGTTTCAAGCCAGAGGGCCATGATCATGGTCCTTGCCTTTTTAGGGTCCATGATCTTTGGCAGAGAAAGGGATATATGGTCTACCTTTGCCTTGGCAGGACTTGTTATCCTGTTCTTAGACCCGAATGCCCTTTTCAGCATCTCTTTTCAGCTCTCATTTATGGCTGTGATCGGAATCCTCTGGCTGACACCGGCCATCCTGAATAAGATCCATTATCCGGGAAACGAACTGCATGAAAGAAAGCCGATCTTAAACCGCCTGTTAGATTATTTCGTGGGGCTCGCTGCGGTGAGCGCTGCTGCCGTATTGTTTCTCCTTCCCATCACATGCTACTATTTTCACCGGATTTCTCTTGTGTCCATCCCGGCCAATCTGACAACGGTCCCGATCCTGGGGATGTGGGTTTTACCGTTAGGGCTTCTTTCCGCCGTAACCGTACCCTTTTCCGCAGCGGTTGCCGGCTTCTTTCTCCACCTTGGCGCATGGGGACTCAACGGAATGATGGAAGTCATAGGATTCTGGTCTCGCCTCCCATGGTCGAGTATCTGGATGGTCACCCCGAATCTCTTTGAAATACTCATCTTTTACGCCTTCATTTTTGTCAGCTTCTTTTTTAAGCGCTGGAGGTGGGCAAAGATCGGGTTTGCTATCGTGGCCGTGCTTATTTTGAGTGATATCGCCTACTGGGTCCAAAGGGTGCGGTTTAACAAAGACCTTGAGGTGACTTTTCTGGACGTTAGAAAGGGGAATGCCGCCCTCATTTCATTTCCAGGAGGGAAAAAGATGATCATAGACGGGGGCGGATTTCCCAGTACTGATTTTGACGTTGGAAAAATGGTGGTTGCCCCGTATCTGTGGAATTCTAAAATAAGACGTGTGGATTATATGGTCCTGAGCCACCCCCAGGCAGACCATATGAACGGGCTTCGATTCATTGCAGAGGTTTTTCACCCAAAGGAATTCTGGTCAAATGGCGACAGGGCTGAAACCGAGGCCTTCAGTGATTTGATGGCAGTTATTGAAACCGGGAAGATCAAGAAGATGTTGCCTGTTGATTTGAAAAATGGCATCAAGATCAATGGAGCCGAGGTCCGGATTTTACACCCTGATCCTCATGGACGATCGTTGATTCTTGAAAAAGGTGCGAAATGGTTGAACAACAACTCACTGGTCCTCAAGATCAGTTACGAGAGAAAGTTCTTTCTGTTCCCGGGCGACCTGGAACAACCGGGCGAAGAGGTACTTGTGTCCAATGCCGGAGAGATGGTCAAGAGCGATGTCCTCCTCTCTCCGCACCACGGGAGCAAGACATCAAGCTCCGAAGGGTTCTTAAAGATGGTGCGTCCTGAAATATGTATTATTTCTTCAGGGGAAGGGAGTTTCCGAAATTTTCCCCACCAGACAGTGCTTGACAGGCTGAGAGACATGGGGTGTAAGGTCATCAGGATTTCCAGTTCAGGAGCAGTAACGGTGACGGTGGGTCCTGACCGGTTTGAAGTGAAGACGTTCCTTAAATAAGACCAGCTTTTCCCACCCCGGCCCTAAAAACCCTCGTATCTGGCGATGACCTCCTTCATGACCTCCTCTGCCCCGCCGCCGATGGAGAGAAGGCGTGTGTCGCGGAAATTTCTGGAAATCAGGGACTCGTTCATGTAACCCATCCCGCCGAACATCTGCAAACAACCATTACTGACCTTGAAACTCAGTTGACCGGCCAGGAGTTTGCCCATGGAAATCTCCCGGGTGACATCCAGTCCTTTTACCTTCATCCTGACGATGTGATAGGTTAATTGCTTCAGACACTCGATCTCCGTAATCCAGTCAACAAGCCTGTGCCTCAGGACCTGGTTCTTGATCAGGGGCTTGCCAAAGACTATTCTCTCCTGGATATACTTGACGGTCATGTCAATCATGTCCCGGGCACCGACATAGGTTCCGGGCAAGGCGAAAAAGCGTTCATGCTGGAACTGTTTCATCTGGATGATAAAGCCTTCATCCGATTTGCCTATCAGGTTTTCGGCGGGCACCCTGAGGTCGTCAAAAAAAAGTTCTGCCGTATCGCTGCATCTCATGCCAAGCTTGTCCAGCTTTTTGCTGACGACAAATCCGGGCAGGTTGGTGGGCACAACGAAAAGACCGAATGAGTGGTAGCCGGGTTTATCGCTTGTCCTTGCCAGCAACGTCACAAAATCAGCCTGGCAGCCGTTGGTAATAAATAGCTTCGACCCATTGATGACATAGGAATCCCCGTCCCTGACAGCCTTGGTCTTGAGACCGGCCACGTCAGATCCCGCCCCCGCCTCGGTCACCCCGATGGCCGTAACCATATCACCTGCTATCGCCGGCCTCAAATAGGTCTCTTTAAGGTACTCGGTGCCATACTCGTGGACGGCGGGCGTGGCCATATGGGTCTGGACCCCGATGGCCATGGGAACCCCGCCCGCCTTGACGTGCCCGAGTTCCTCCAGGAAGACCAGGTCAAACCAGTAGTCAAGCCCCTGCCCCCCGTATTTCTGGTCGTACGTGATCCCCAGAAGACCCAGATCTCCCATTTTCTTGAATAACTCGTGAAGCGGGACGGTCTTTTCCTCCCATGTGTCAATGTTCGGATTAATCTCCTTGTCCACAAACTTCCTGACCATATTCCTCAAGGCATTATGTTCTTCATTGAAATACATTAGCTTTCACCTTTCTTTTTAATCCACAGATTTCGCAGATTACACGGATTACTATCAATTGAAGGGCAATGCGAAATCTGTAGGGTTTAATCCCCCGTAGCTTGCTGCGATAGAAAAGATAAAACTCTCATTTGGATACCCCGCTGCTTGCGGCGGGGTAGTTCATTTGGGGTATCTCAAGGCAGCACCAAAAAGTTATTGTCGCACGAAACGGCCCGAAGTTGCTACAGGGGCCGACTTTACAGCATTGTTGTATTGACTTCAATTAACATATTTTCCTTTGGGTGCTTTCTCCCGTTGAAAACGGGTGTGAATAGGCGACACTATTATGTGATGAATTCGTAAAAAGACCGAATTCATCAAGTGTTTTGTTTTTCGTATTTTGTGCTTGGTGAAAAGCACTATCAATAACAAAGGCTTAGCTTTATAAACACCAAACACGAAACACCCGAGTAAAAAGTCAAATTTTGGACGGCTTTGTAAAAAGCGTCAGATACAAGGCGCGCGAATTTTTAGGAATGAGGCCTACTTATGAGTAGGTCGCAGTGACTAAAAATGAAGCGCAACGCCGTAGATGGACTTTTTGCGAAGCCGTCTTATTTGGGGGTGAAAAATTATAGCTCAGGGAACAGAAGTTTTCGTTGACTCATTTGTTGGAGAAGCATATCGTTAAAAAGCTATGATATGTGCATGTGTATCCCTTTTTCAAAGGTCTCAGGAGGTCCGTCGATGAAAGAGAGCAAGATTGTTCAACCAACCGAAATCAAGTGGGAACCCCACCCGCAATTAAAAACCGCTGAGGTAAGCTATCTGCTGTCCAGGAGGGATGAGAATGCAGACCTCACATGCCTCCTGGTGCGTCTGCCTGCGGGGACCCAGGTGGAGAAGCACATCCATGAAAACTCCGACGATATCATCTACGTGGTAAAGGGGAAGGCCAAGATGTGGATCGACCAGGTAGGGGTTTTCCCAATGGTGGAAGGGGCTTTTATCAGAATCCCAAAAGGCGTGCTGCATCAACCCCATGATATCGAGGAAGACCTGCTGGTCTATGACGTCTTCTATCCCTATTTAGCCTGATCAGTGGCCCCTGATCCCAAACAATACAAGAAAATTGGTCCGAGGAGACAGCCGGCGGCCATGGTGAGAAACGCCATCCCCCAGGCAAGGTATGCCGAAATTAGAGAAGAAGTCCTGGAAGAAAAAGAGAAAAGCGCCGTTTTTGTCTTTGATAGCAAGGGACCGGTATGGAACAACATGACAAAAAAATGAAGGCTGTTTTGATGGGCGTCTGTCTGTTGAAGGAAAATATCGCAGCCAAGGATGCCTCGATGGAGGAACTGAAAAGACTGGCAGACACCGCGCGAATTACCACTTCGGGAAGATATATACAGAGAAGGGACAAAATATATCCCAGAACCTATGCTGGGGAGGGTTTCATCAAAAAGTGCCTTGAAAAAACGGGGGAAGAAGTTGACATCCTGATCTTTGATAATGATCTGACCGGTTCCCAGGCCCGAAATATTGAAAGGCTGTTTTCAGTGGAGGCCATCGACCGTACCGAAGTGATTCTGAGGATTTTTCATGACCATGCCCGGACAAAAGAAGCCAGATTGCAGGTCAGGCTTGCAGAACTGAAGTACGAACTCCCGAGGCTGAAAAGCATGTGGACACACCTCGACAGAGAAAGGTTCGGCAGCAGAATGGGGGGCGGTGTTGCATTCAGGGGGATGGGAGAAAAACAGAGTGAGAAGGACAGGCAAAGGCTTCAGCGGGAAATCTACCAAATAGAGAAGAGCCTTGCAAAGCTCATCAAACAGATTGATACACAGAAAAAACAGAGGAAAAGGAACTGTAGAAATATTGGTTTGGTGGGATATACCAATGCAGGGAAGTCAACGCTGTTTAACAGCCTGACCGGTGCCGGGGTTCTGGTTGAAGACAGGCTTTTTGCAACACTCGATTCAACCACGCGATCGCTGAATCTCGGAAAGGGAAGAGATGTTGTTGTGTCTGACACGGTGGGGTTTATATCTGATTTGCCACACCATTTGATTGCATCATTTCGCGCAACGTTGAAAGAAGCTGAGGAGGCGGACCTCCTCTTGAACGTCACCGATATTTCTGATGACGATTTTGAAAGGCATATCGATGATGTGGAAATCGTCTTGAAGGAGATAGGCGCTGATGAAATCCCTCAATTATTGGTATTTAACAAAATAGACAGGGTCAGCGTGTCTGTTGTGAAAATGGTCAAGAGAAGCTATCCGAAGGCCCAGTTGGTTTCGGCGAAGACCGGGGAAAACATAGAAGAACTTCGTCATCAAATCGATAAAAACTTGAAGGCCTCCCGGAAATACATACTATTAGTTCCTCAAACCCACCAGAAAGCAATAAGTTACACCCATCATTGGGGCAGGATCCTGGAAAAGGAATATGAGGGGGATGTTGTGAAAATGACCGTTGAGATGGGGATCAAGGAGATCAGACATCTGGAACAATATGTAGTGGACGACGGATAGGGGGTCTGCTGTAGGTGCGCATGTTCCCCATGGCACAAAAAGCCCATCAAAGGCTCCTTCTTGTGGGTAAACCAAAACCTTATTCAGCAAGTCAACAGAGATTTCCTTAACATCACAGAATATTTTTCTATTTTTCAACGCATTTTTTCAAAAAAAGTTCTTCGGTTTTGACCATATCTATCAAAACCCTCTGTTATCTTACCAGCCTCGCAAGGACTGCACTGAGCCGCTGACGTGTTAGCAGAATGCCATTTCTCTCTCCGCGGCACCTGCGAGAGATATATTGAAAGCTTTGCCCTGTATGCCATTGACTGGTATGACCCGTATGGAAACTTGGGGACGCCCTTGACAAACTGGACTAACTTGCCTCGATATGTCTTCGATCCAGCGGGGATCTTAGGGACGTCCATCAGGAAGTAAATAACGCCTTTAACATGCAGGAATTACAGATGAAAATAGAGCATTTTCAGGGGCATGGACAGATGTTGATTGCGGCGGTACCTGAAAAATTGGGGTCCTAAATATGTAACTATTGAGGTAATTTAATAGTGCGAAACCCCTGAAATCCTACCAATTTTCAACCCACGATTTTGCATTTCAACCCATAAATCTGCCCAGATGCGGCCCCTGGCCATTCGGCCACCAAATTTTTTTCACTCTCCTTCATTTTTTGCTGGCGTCCGCGAATCCTTTCTGATATACAATTGAAATGCTACCTCTTACCATCCGAAAAAGAACCATTACCGAGGAGGACATCCCTCCTATTCAGGCCACTGTCAACTGTCATTGGGACAAGGGCCGAAAGCATATTTCCAGGGTCCTCTGCCGGGAGTGGAACTGGCGACAACCCAATGGCCGCCTCAAGGATATGGGCTGCAGAGAAGTTCTGCTCACCCTGAAGCGAAAGGGGCTTATCTCTCTGCCGCCAAGACTTCACAGCGCCAATAATGAAAAACGCAACCGCTCCGTTCCTGTCATAGAAATCGCAAAGGCGCCTTTAGAAGGCAAGCCCTCTGATTTTGAACCTGTCCAACTCCAGTTGGTCCGGAACACCTCCCTTGAATCCCTCTATAACAGCTTGGTTCAACAACACCATTATTTGGGTTATCGTCAGATTGTCGGAAACCATCTCAAGTACATGGCCTTTATCGGTGAACAGCCTGTCGCCTGTCTGGGATGGGGATCGGCTGCATGGTCTGTCAAATCCCGGGATTCCTTTATCGGATGGGATAAGCCGACCAAGGGAAACAACCTCCATTTCGTCGTCAATAATACGCGATTCCTCATTCTACCCTGGGTCAACGTAAAATTCTTAGCCTCCAAGCTCCTGGCTCTTAATGCCAAGAGAATCTTTGATGACTGGCTGAAAGTTTATAACCATCCCTTATACTTACTCGAAACTTTCGTGGAAAAAGACCGTTTCAAAGGTACCTGTTACAAGGCCGCCAACTGGATCCGGGTGGGACAAACCAAGGGAACAGCCAAGCGAGGCCACGACCATTTGTTCCACGGAAAAATCAAGGATGTGTATCTGTATCCATTGGGGAAAGACTTCAGGAAGAAACTGACAGGGTAGTCCGGGTAGAAGCGCCAACTTCTACCCGAACCATGAGGTATATGGTGAACCCCCTTAAAAAATTCACCATTGATAATGTTACTCAAAAGCTCAATGAAATCAACCCTAAAATTTCATTGTCCCACCAGAAGCCTTTTCCGAATCTCTCCCCGCTGTCACATTACGAATTTAAAAAGCGGTTTTTCAAAATCCTACCCAATGGAGATATAGAGGGCGGCTACGCCAAAATGATCACCTCTTTGATTGATTTTTCTTTCATTCGATCCCTGGTCGCTCATTGCTACTCAATTAAGGGACCTCCATGCTACGATCCCCCGAGTATCTTTCTGACCGATTTGTTTCGGTATGTTGATGGCTTTCAATACATGAGTCAGTTTCTCAAAGTCGTTCGGGATGAGGAGCGGGGAGCGCCTTATCGGGATTATGCCGGATTCTCCGAGAACGTCCCTTGTGAAGGAACATTTTCCAATTTCCGAGCAAGGCTGGGGGAAAGCCTCTATATCGACATCTTTCATGTCTTGGTTGACATTTTTCGTCAGCTCAAAATGATCACTTTCAATATCCTGGCGCATGATGGAACTCTTTATCCCACTTGGGC
>JACKQG010001611.1_pt1 | contig 15888 bp, 6 predicted proteins | sample 8237621 | NCBI WGS metagenome assembly JACKQG01 (sample SAMN15677084, study PRJNA649215) | marine metagenome | biome: marine; feature: Black Sea; material: saline water; isolation source: suspended particulate matter (SPM) from the Black Sea western gyre | collected 2013-06-09/2013-06-10 | depth... | reverse complement strand
CATGTTTATAGGATAGAGGTTAGTTTATTAGCTAGATAAGCAACTAAACAATCTCCACAAACGTAATCAACGCATCAAGGTCATTCAGGTTACCTGAGGCAACTGTCGCCGATAGATCAATCACCACATCATTGGCTGTATTATCAACATCCCAAGTTAATACGCCACTAGCAAGACTTAAATTAGCATTGGTGTGATTTTCTTCTGCTCTATAGTAAAGCTGAATAGCATCATCAGTCAGACTGAAGTCGGTAATCACATCGCTGCCTGCGGTTGCAGTGAACTGGAATGTATCACTTCCTATGCCACCTGTTAGAGTATCACTGCCTGTGCCACCAAAGATTGAGTCATTACCCTCTCCACCATCAATCGTATCGTTGCCATTAGAACCCCATAGAATGTCGTTACCAGCTTCGCCGTTAATAACGACTGCATTAACCATAATAAAGTTGGAGCTTGTCAGATCTACGATGTCATTACCCTCTCCAGCATTGATGACTTCTAAGTTGGCTATTCTAGCAATAGAGTCAATGCCTTGCGTGGTAGAAGTTAAGCTACTAGCAAGAGAACTGTGATGTGCTGAATAGACATCGTCAATAAAGAAGGCATCGTTGCCAGTAGTAAGATTTAGAGTATCTACATCTGCACCGCCGTCGATGATATCGCTGAAGCTATTAAGCCCCGCCAGGGTAATTTGTTCATTGGTACCAACTGAGCTAGTATTGCTAACATTTTTGGCAACATAATCACCAGCCCAGATTGAGTCAGCTGTTAAGTTAATAACATCATTTCCTGATAATGTTGTAACAGCATTACTTCCATCATTAGTATCAATTTGATTATCCAAACTATTTGCAGTAATAGAAATGTTATTACTACCCTTCATAACAACATTTTCCCACTCTGTCGGCAACTCAACTGTAGCATAAGTATGAAGTGTATCGATACCCGTACTACTAAAAACTGCATCAGAACCAGCACTAGAATCTATGGTTATATCTAAATCATCACTGTAAAAATAGTGGCCAGCTTCATTAGTCACTCCGATTTTAGAAATCTTTCCGCTAAATACTTCAGTATCTCCATTCGCTGTAAATTCACCTTCTAAATAAAAGGTTGATAGAACTACAGTATCAGAAGGGTCAGAATCATATGTGATCTCGAATCGTGATCCTGTATCCACAGCCGTATTGGATATCGAATCCCAGGCTATTGATCCGGTCCAGCTAACTTTCATATCGCCGGCTTGCACTGAGGAGGAATTATAATTCAATGTCGTTGCTCGATCATTTACCACTGTTAAACCAAGCCCCATATCAATCTCAAACAAAGGGTTGTTCCAATCTGAAGGGGTGTCTGATGATGTTAGTAAAACACTTATGTCAGAAATTGTATAGTTAGCATCTGAGGAATCAGTAGATAAACCTGTACCATTGACAATAATTTTGGCCCCACCACTCCAAGAGGCAGATGGGTTTGCTGTGTATTCACCAATAAGCTGTGTACCATCAGAGTTTACAGTGATTGAAGTAGCATCTTCTGGAGACCACTCTAGGACGTTCATAGCCACCTCAACTTTGTCTGCCATTAGCTGATTAGCCGACACAACTAAATCACCAGAAAAATACTTCTCAAGATCGTCAATTGGATCAGATAAGTAAAATGTAGTTTTTTTAACTTGACTCTCTGAATAAGTAGCCATATACAAACACTCCTTGTTAATTTAATTCACACAAGATAATTTCGGTAGAATTAAAGTTTATGACAAGACTTACTGACACACCCTTTAAAGCCTATATTTTTCTTGTACTTGTATCTATAAATCTTAACACTTTTGCCCAAAATGATCGACACAATGCCACCACATTAAGCATTCAAAAGTTATTTAATAAATCAAAATCAAGCATAGAATTTGAAAGAACCGATAACAACACAAAGTGGTTTGATGATAAAAATATCTTTACTGATGATAATTTAGTTTATGGTTTAATTATACCCTTAAATTATTTTAACTTTAATTATAAAAGGCATATCACGCTAGGCGTACACACTGGAGAAGCTCTACAAGAAAGATGTATATTCTTAAATTGTTTTTGGGCTAACGCATCTCTACTTTCAGAATTGGATAATAATGAAGAAGTGCAGCATAAGGTTAGCAACAATGAGTTGTGGATTGACAAGCCTTTTTACATAAAAAACACTGATTCTATTACAGTGTCACCTCTTATTGGCATTAACATAATGCCTGTAGAGTTTGTAACAAAAAGCTCTGATCAGCAAGTATCTAAGCATGCAACACTTCCAATTCCTTTTTGGGGTTTGAACATTGAAAAACAATTGTCTAAAACTATTAAAATCACAGGTGAATTTCATCACTTAGATTATGATCATGGTGATTGGAGTGTGCTGTTCCAAAATTATCAAATTGGCATTGAAAAGCATCTAGCCAAAAATATGGATGTTTCTATTGGATATTCTAAATATCATTTAAATACAAAGTATGAGAGAAACTCTAAGGATGTTAAATTTGATCTATCTTTAAACTCACCTTTTATTAAAATATCCACTCACTTCTAAGACCAAAAGTAAACATCGTAACCACACCAAACTAAACAATCTCAACAAACGTAATAAACGAATCAAAGTTGTTTAGATCATCCACACTTACCATGGTGTAATCAAACATGGTTAAAACATCTTCACCCGCAGGAAGCCCCTCTTGGAGTTGACCTAACATAGTATTACTATCAAACGGCAAGCCGACATCTTCAAAAATATTTATATCAATTTGCTGACTAACCATATCAATACCATTGGTTGCTTTAACAGTGAATGAATCCAAATGCGTAGAATCTGCGGTTGCATTGATTGTATCTACATCATCATTATCTAGTACGTAATACCATGTTGGCCAGTTATCACTAAACCCATTAGAAAGATGCATGGTTGCATAATTAGTGGCATACCTATCTACACTTACACCATCAGCAGGATCTAATGATGAACGCAGATCTGTATTGCCAGTAGATATATCAGACAGCTTAAACTCACCCTCTAAAGGAAAACCAAACCCGAAGCTTCCATAAACACCCTGCTGATCCTCAATGTAGTACGTTATGCCATTTGCATACATAGCATTAGCACCGAGTGATGTTTCAAGATAAAGCATAGGGTCCATTGTTAAAGCACCAACAAGATCACCTATTGCTAGTAAGCCTGTATCAATTGATGGGGTAATGCCAACCTTAATATCCGCATCAGAAGACTCTGGCAAGCTAAATGCAGATAGCGTATTTTTAAACAATTGCACTTCGTGAGCTAGCACCCCATCATCTAAAGTGTTAAGTGAATTACTTATAATTGCAGAATCCACCTTACTGATTGATGTCGATAAGTCTATTGACGCATAACTCGGGATTACAAAACCATTTTCAACGGCATCTCCAGTTCTCCATTTAAGAACACCATCTACAATATAGATATCGGTTAAGTCTTCACCTTCACGATAATAAAGCTCAATAGAGTCATTATTAACATCAAAGTCGGTAATTACATCGCTACCACTTGTGGCGGTGAACTGGAAGGTGTCATTGCCATTGCCACCAGTTAAAGTATCGCTGCCAGCACCACCAAAGATTGAGTCATCACCCTCTCCACCATCAATTGTGTCGTCACCGTTAGAACCCCATAGAGTATCATTGCCAGCTTCGCCATTAATTTCTATTGTTTCAGTAAGCACAAAGTTAGTACTGGTTAGATCAACTATGTCACTACCATCTCCAGCGTTTATTACTTCTAAGTTAGATATTCTAGCAATAGAGTCAATACCTTGTGTCGTGTTAACCAGGGCTGCATCACGATGGTGATTAGAATAAACATCATCTATAAAGAAAGCATCATTCCCATTAGTTAAATTCAATATATCAGCATCATCGCCGCTATTAACAACATCATTAAATCTATTGAATCCGTCAATATCAATCTTCTGGTGTGTTTCAATGTTCTTTGCGACATAGCTACCGGTCCATACAGAATCAGCTATTAGGTTAATAACATCATTACCGAGTGAGGTATAAATAAGATCCGCACCTTTTAATGTTGTTACATAGTCATTATTCTCTGTGCCCACCAATAAATGAGTACCCAATGCCTTTAACAAACCATATTCATCATATTTATAAATCTGCATGGAATGAGAAAAATACTCGCCTTTGCCACGCTCATCTTCTACAAGTATTAAAAAATCCAGAAATCCTTCTTCTAGATTTTTTGGTGTTCCGCTTAATATCCCTGTGTCGGGATTGATACTCAACCAATCAGGAAGGGGTTTATCTGACTGAAAGGTATCAGAAACAACTTTTCTAGAAGGGGTAAGCATTTTTGCAGAATACGTGAGCTTATCACCATCCTCATCTGTAAAAAATAGTGACGCATCAAATTCATACTTAACTCCCTCAATGGCCTTTCTATTAAGATAAGTGATAGCTAAATCACTAGGTATACCTGTTATCATAGTTGGATTATGATTGCCATCGTTATCAGCGCCCTGGACGGATATGGTAATTACATGTGATACGGTTTTTGCACCATCAGTAATATTTATTGTGAAAATATCACTACCCATGTCGCCTTCATTTAGGGCGATGGTTTCTGGGTCTAAATTATCAAGTGTGTACTTCCAACCTGTCGCTTTCCGATGCACATCTAAGTCGGGCTGATAATAGAAACTAAAAAAGTTGTAATCGGGTGGCGCATCTAAACTTAATGACCCATATATTCCTTGTTGGTTTTCAATAGTGTAGATAAGCCCGTTGCTATAATACATGTCTACACCATTTTCAGTCTCTGTGTATAAAACCTGATGAGATGTTAAAGCGCCAGTTAGATCGCCATAGGATAGTTTTTCTTCGTCAAGCACAGATATATAACTAACGTTTATCACTCTATCGTCAACAGAGTAATTAATGACGCCTGATAAAGCATCTTCAAATAATTTAAAACTAGCTTCTGTCGCCACAATTTGGGTTAACTCTGCACTTGTGATATTTTTAGTAATAACAACCTCAGATGTTAGTGTTGCAGGTGAAGTTTTACCTCCATAGGTTTGGCCAGCACTATCTTGTAGGGTTAATGTAGTATAAGAATTACCAGGCGTGGTTTCCGTATTTTCTACAACATTCAGCTTTTCTCCATAGTCATTCGTCCAATATGAATCAAAATAAGTTGACTCTGAAAAAACATACTGATATGTTGGTGTAAATACCATTTCAGTTGATAAAGTAGATGTGACTCCATCTAATGTAGATTCAATAACTTTAGAATTCATATTAGCAAAAGAATCAAAAGTAGCAAATGTGGTATCCTGCATGTATTCAAACCCTGTAGGATTATATTCTAAGAATGCGTTAACTTCTCCAGCCAACATCTCAGCTCCAGTGATTAAATCTGAAGAGCTGTATTTGTTAAGTATTTTAAGATTTTGAACAGGATCTACTAAAGTTGAAAGTAAACTTGCACCTTGGATGTCGGTATTTTTATCAACAAACTGTTCGGTGAAAACTGTGGCAACATTCCCCATTGATGGGGCAATATTTAAGAGACCGTTGGACACTCCAGTAATGGTATCAGGGCCTTTGCTGATAAATGACCCTGAGACATCACTATCATTATGAGTGGGTAGTATTTCGAAAACCGTAGATGTATAGGTAAAGTTATTACTCTTAGCAATTATCATACTTGAAAGAGCATCTGAGCCAATAGAATTGATTAGATCATCTTGAAAGTTATCCGTATGCGGATGATTTTCAACAACGTATCCGTATGAATGGCTTGTGGCACTAGTATCACCAGACTTACCAGATATTTTTAAATCTATTGCTGTTGCTATTTGATCAATAGAAGATGATGAACCAGAGCTATCGGGAGTGTAGTTAACTTTTGCTGAGCCTGTAATACTTATGTCCGCGCTTACATCTTTTGAGATAGCAAACAATGTAAGTACAGTCGGTATTGTTGATGCATCATCATATTTTCTTGGCTGTTTCTTGCTAGCGTTCAGATCCATCATAGAGCGCATTTGCCCTCTATAAATATCACCTACCAATCCTGAAATGCTAATACCCATCCCTTAATTCTACGCCTAAATTAAATTATGGGGCAAGAAGAGTCTGTTTGTTAGATTATATCAGCCATTACATAATCACTAGCAAACTCACCACTGGCATTCACATCACCATTAGCAACCATAATCCAGTTTGGTGTAATGCTTAGTGAAGTGGGATTAAGTGTGGTTACTCTATTACCACCATCGTCAACCAGGTCAAAACTATCAATCGCTTCTAAATCAACAATGTGTCTTAGAATATCAATAGCATCAGAGATATTGATGTCACCGTCATTATTAACATCAGCTGCGTGATAGCCTGCAGACCCTGGTGTAAATGATTCCAAATCAACAATATGTCGTAGTACGTCAATGGCATCGGAGATGTTAATACTTTGTGTGTAGTTATTGGTGTCTGCTATTTTTATAGTGTCAAAACTGTAGCTTTCATTAATACGCAGTTCGCCATTATCAATAATTAAATCTTGATTGGTATCAGTGCCTTCTTTGTAAAGATCAAAGCTAATGTTATTAGTGAGTTTTGAGGTGTGGTTGGCGGCTTGTTCAAGATCATATAGGTCTGATATGGCCTTCATAACCACTTTATTGCCATATAGTTGAGTTTGATTAAGATCTGCTAAATCTATTTGTTTAGCACCATTGGCACTATCCGCTGTATAGCTAAATGCTGTTGGCTCTCCATCCGATCCTACTGATATTACAAAGGTAGGGTCAGTTCTCTGCTCACCTTCAAACAAACCATCAAAGGTTATGGTTGCAGTAGATGTGTCGTCATCCCAATTTACTGCAATATTAGTTAAATCACTAAAGCCTGTGTATTCTAAAGAAACTTTTGCAATATCCTCCATACTGGTAGCACTTTGAACATTGGCAACCATGGTTTCTATTGTGCTAATCTCGGTGTAGACACCCTCAACAATGCTTCCTTCACTAGCATCAAGATCAGCAATAGTTCCTATAATAGTACCGACATCCGAGTGATCTATTGATGCATCATAGCTCTTGATACTGCCATCATCATTAAACACAATGGTTGCACTGCCGTTGGTGAAGTTATGGTTTGAGTTTACTCTATCAATTTCAGTTAAAATTTCATGGCCTGCTTCAATAACATACAACTCTGCATCACTCAAATTGTATTTATTAAAAGTTTGCAAGGCGCCATTGATTTCAGCCATGGCGTAGTTGCCCGCTTGTATAACATACTCCTCCGCGTCGTTTAAATCATACTTATTGTAAGATACGTTGTACGAACCATACTGGTTAGTTACAGTTCCAATGCTACTATAGTAATCAATATATCCACTTGAATTCGTTGACGCAATGATCTTAGCGTTGGTAATTACATTACCATCTAGCACTGCACTATTCACTTCAATCGTTGAGGTTAAATACTCTCTATCCCAACTAGTGGTTAATCCTGATATTTGCTCATAACCTAGCACCCTAAGTGCAATCATTGCTATATCGTCACTAGTACTTTGGCCATTAATACTTTCTAACGCATCAATCGCCAAATAAGTTTGTTTGATTGCTGCAAGCTCCAAGGTAGTTAAGTCAGACTTTGTTAAATAACCCCATTGATCATGATACGGAATATAGGCTTGACCGCTATAACTACTCACATCGCCACTTGTATTAAGGTCTAAAGTCATTGAAACGTTAGTGATACTACCTGTACCTGATAAATAAGCACTATCCATATTTATGGTTAACACATCATTAGAAGTTGTCCAGTTGGAGGTAAATCCACTAATAGATGAATAGCCAAGCTCACCTAAAACAAATAATACAATATCCGATATATCTGCTTGTGACAATGATGAATCTTTACCATAGACAATTGCTTGAGAGGTGTATGAAGTAATATCGCCATTTGAATTACTTACTGAGATAGTTTGAGCGTCGCTAATCCCTCTATCATCATAGGTAGCGCTACTAACATTGATGGTTAATGTGTTAGCACTAGAATTCCAGCTTGATGATAAGCCTTCTATATCGCTATAACCCAATGATTCTAATCCGAATAAGGCAATGGCATTAGTATCGGTTAAGTCAACCGTTACAATTGCATCGAGCATCATTAACAAGGCATTAAATGCTTCCAATTCACCTGCGGATAAATCAGAATTAGATATTGTTACATTACCAGCACTACTATTATGTGCAGATCCACTAATTTCTATAAGTTTGGTTGATGGATTAATTTCAGCAGAAAGAATGTAACTGCTCACCGTAATTCCGTTTGCCGTTGCACTATCAAACTTGAGTTCCATATGGCGTTGTACTTCATCATAGGCAAATGAAAATCCTTGAATATTACTAAGTCCAGCGTCTTGTAGTGATGCTTTAAACACGTCACCAATATCATCTAAAGATATAGTTGGCATATTCTCAATTAGTAAAAGAGAATCATTAGTTGCACCATCAAATGACAGGTCTAGGGTTTTAGAATTCGCATTCCAAGAACTAGACAAGCCTGTTATAGAGGCGTAGCCTAAATCAACTAATGCATCTTTGACAAACTGACCACTATCAAGTGTTAAATCAATATTTGGATTATTTGTGTCAATTGTTTGCGGGGTTGGAGTGCCAATATTAAACACAGCATCCTTGCCATTGATTGTAATATCAATATCTTTGCTAATGGTTGCAGTGCCGTCTGATACAGTCAATTCAAAGGTATCTACAAGTGTTTCACCAGAAGAAAGGCTAATAACATCTGTATTGTTATTATCCAATGTATAAGTCCATTCAAAATTACTGTCAAATACTACACTTCCATAATTACCAATTAAAGCATCAAGACTAATATCTAACACATCGCCAATATCAACATCATCTATAACAACTGTATTGACTAAGTTATTGGTATCACCCTCTACAATACTTCCTGCAAAATCACCAGATAATGTTGGCGCATCATTCGTATTGTCAATTGTTAGTACAAAGGCATCACTAGCACTAGCGCTTGATGCATCAGTCGCACTAACTTTAATATTTAAGCTACCAACATCCCCATTATTTGGCGTGCCTGACAATACACCTGTTGTGGAGTTAATACTTAGCCAACTTGGCAGGTCTGAAGTTGTGCTGTCACCATTATCAATAACAGCGCTATAAGTTAGCGTGTCACCTGTATCAACATCAGTAAAGTTAGCTGAAGCATCGTAGCTGTAAGCTGCATCTTCATCGGTTGAAGCGTCGCTTATTCGACCTGGTGATGTTTGCTGAAAAGAAGTGACAATAACATCTGTTAATGGTACGTTCTGATACCCTCCAACTGTCGTCGTAGAGACTTGTGCAATGCTATCAATAACTGACAGTCCTGAAACCACTTCGCCAAAAACTGCGTAACCAGGGTTACTCACACTTTGATAATCTAAAAAACTATTATCAACTAAGTTGATAAAAAACTGTGACGTAGCAGAATCTGGCACAGAGGTTCGAGCCATGGCAATTGTTCCTCTAAGGTTCGATAGACCATTATCTGACTCTAGTATTATTGGATCGCTAGTTGGAGAATAAACCATGCCTGTGGTAAATCCACCACCTTGAACTATAAACCCAGAAATTACCCTATGAAACAAGGTATCGTCATAAAAACCTGAATTTACATAGTTGAGTATATTTTCTACTGTAATTGGCGCTAATTCAGCATCCAGCTCAAAAACAATTGCCCCTAAACTGGTGTTCATGGTTATTTGTGGAGAGGTTTTGACCACTGGTGCATCATTAGTATTATCAACCGTTAGCGCAAAAGTATCAGAAGCACTATCACCAGCAGTGTCTGTACGTGTAACTGTAACGTTAATTGTAGCCACATCATCATTGTCTGGTGTGCCTGATAATACGCCAGTAGCTGCATCAATACTTAACCATGTAGGATTGCCCGATACAGTGTAAGTAGCAGTATCACCTGTATCAACATCAGTAAAGTTAGCTGAGGCATCATAGCTGTACGGCACATCTTCATTGATGCTTATATCAGCAATGGCACTAGATAGTGTTGGGGCGGTGTTTGTCGGCTCTACTGGCAGAGAGTAAACTGCATCAGTGATAGGATATATTGACGCACTTCCATAGTCGTTTGGTACTTCTACAGGCAAAGCTGACAATTCAACATCGTCTGACAACACAGGAATTGATTCATCGTACCAGGTGTTGTCTATTTCAACGTACACATCCGTAGTCATTAGATTGAGTAATGAATTTACATAATCTGAGTAATTAACCTCTCCAGAAGACTCCAAATCTTCTTGTGTTATTTCGCCAGTTGCTAAGCTGTTGTTAATATAATCAAACAACTCTACGAATGTATTGGTTAATTCAGCTGCAACTCTTGGTGTAGCAAAAGATGTGCCAAAATTCCAACCAGAATCCCATCCAGCGTGCTCAACATAACCGTTAGCATAAATATCAATTACATCAGAATTGGTAGGACTACCATGCAATGAATCTCCTGCTGTGTCAACATTATATGCAGCAACGTTGATGATATCACTATAAGAATCACCCCATGAAAGCCCTCCACTTTCATTAGTCGTTACATTAGGGACTGACTGAACAATAATAGCAAAATTATCTATTAAAGTTTGTATTGCTAAATTTTCAGGAGATGATAAAACACTGCCACCGAATGATGCAGACAAAACGACAGGTATATAGGATATGTCAGTGCTGTTATTTTTTACAAGCCAATCATCAACAATGGTATCAATATAGGCAAAGGCAATGTTTGACTGTGCAGAATTAATGTATCCACCATTCTGAGTGTCTGTATCAATAAGAATGGTCTCTACATTAGAATCTAATTGTTCTTTGAACGCATCCACAACCCAATCGCCATGTTGAACATAGGCGTTGCCAGTAGATTCGTGAGCAACCCATTCTAAATAATCATACGAATAAGCGTTGTAACCATAAATGCCTATAAAACTATTTGAGTTATAGTATGTATCAGCAATTGAATAATCGACGGCACTTGGAACTTCTGTATAAACTAAAGACCCATAAGCTGTCGTTTCAACCCAGTCAACATCCCCATATCCATCAATCCATAGTCCATCTAGAGTGTAGTAATCGTAACTAGTCACATTATTAATGTAACCAGCATCATATAAAGTGGTGTTACTGTACTCCAATGACCTTGAAGTAAAGTCATCCATTATTATTACAACCGGTTTATATGTTATAGACATATATTTATTGTACTCCAAAATGAGACATTACACGGGGGGGTAATTAGAATTGAAATCTTATTTGATTGGTTTGTTAATGCATATTCGAGACTCCCGAGTGGCGCAAATATTAGCTAGTTAAAGCTTTTTACTATTAGGCAATATCAACTGAAACAATAAAATCTCCTGAGAAGTCAACATCACCATTGGCGATTAATTGATATTCTGGTGTTATATCGGGTGTATTTATATCCATATTAACCACCCTATTGCCTTGAGCATCAATCAAATCAAAGGTGTCCAGTTCTTTCAAGTCAACAATATGTCTTAAGATGCTAATGGCATCAGAAATATTGACAGAGCCATCATTATTAACATCTGCTGCATGATATTTAGCGCTTGAGCTTTCAATTGGATCAAGCTCAACAATGTGCCTAAGCACAGAGATTGCATCAGAAATATTAATCGCGTCTTGGGTGTACTGACCTTCGTCAACCTTAATACAATCAAACAATATGTCTTCTTTTATATTAATGTCACCCTTGTCAACCAAATGCTGCGCATCTAAAGCGATATCATTACTAAAGTAGTGCAGTGTAATGTTATCTAACAAAGTATTATTTTGGTCATATATCACGCTATCTGCTTTTTCATTAATGAATAAATCAAAGCTTAATTTGGCACTGCTATTATTACCATCTAGCGCCAGTGCTGTAATATCTAAATTTGCCACATCTTGGTTTTTAGGGGTACCGGACAATATGCCTGTGCTTGAATCCAATGTTAGCCAACTAGGTAAATTAGTATTGCCGCTCGTCGTGGCTTGATAAGTTAAAGTGTCTTTAATATCAGCATCTGAAAAATAGCTTGATAAGTCAATAGAAAACAGTGCGTTTTCATTGATTGTTTGGGTACTAATCTCACTTGCAGAAGGCTTATCATTAACTGAAATAACTTCAATATCTACTGTTGTTGGCGTATTGTTTTGATTGGTTAGATAAGAAAATGAATCTAATCCGTGATAGTTCTCGTCAGCTGTATAGATAAGCTCTCCCGCCTCTTTTATCTTTATACTGCCATGATACGGATCAGTGAATGATGTAATATCAACATCCAACCCTTGGTCATTCATTAATACATTTAAAGATGAAGCTTCATCTTCATTAACAAAGAAAACATCATCTTTTAATACTGCCTCAGTTATGGATTTAGCCTCTAACAATTCTTGCGCCACTTTAGTGGCAGACTGAATTGGATCAATGGATAAATTGGTACTAAAATTACTCGGTGCAATGCTAACGTATTCACCCTTAGTGGTTTTCACCTCAAGCAGTATCTCTTGCAAACTAATGTCAATTGATTCATCATTATTACCCAAATCAACAAACACAGTTGCAACTGATTGAGTATTGATAATTTTCTCTCTACCGGAATCGTTAGACGTATCGTTATCAACAACCGTCGTATTATTACCAATCGCAAAAGTGGCATTCTCGGTGTTTATGACTGACAAATCAAAACTGTCATTTAATTGATAACCCAATAGCCAGCCATCATTCAGCGATGTAGGATTAATTTTGAATTGTGCGCCAGTAATACTTTGAGCGTCTACATTAAATAGATCAATTTTTGAGGCGTCAAGCACAACATCGAACTTTAACACTGAGGTACTGGAATCTGATTTTTCGTCTTGCTCTTTGTTTAACAACACCAATGCCTCTGATAAGCTAATTGTACTGCTGTCGCTAATTTTTATCGGCTTAAACGTAATGTTATCAGTGCTTACAAGTAAATCCACCTTGGCTTGATTCGATATAGCGCCATAAACATCTTGAATGGAATACTTAAATGCATCGTTACCGGTAAAGTTTAGATCTGGCGTGTAGGTGAGTTGACCGATCGAACTCTCAGATAGCGCACCGTGTTTGGGTGATGTATAGTTGTAGATTGTAACAACATCATCATCTTGATCATTGGCTAGGAGGTTTAGCTTAATATTGCTATCTTCTAGCATAATGGCTAAATCATCAGTGGCAACTGGGGCGATGTTATTATCTTTAACAGCCTCAGTTATGTCACTTTCAACCATCTCTTTAGTTCCGGCCTGATCAGTGTAGACGGCTTGTACAGATAAGGTTGACTCTATATCATCTCTGCTAATCGTATAAATGTTGGAGCCAGCACCAGCAATATACTGACCACCTCTTAACCATTGATAAGAAATATCACCCAATCCATCTTCATCTTGTAAATTATTATCTACTGTCAATACTTCTCCAATTTCTATCACGCCTAATATTGATACTGCGCCAGATGGCTTGTCATTAACGGGCTCAACTTCAATAGCTATGCCAGCTTCTAACGATGTAGCGCCACTACTATCTTTAACAACGTAGCTGGCTTTATCAATGCCATAATAATTTGCATTCGGAGTGTAAAAACCTTGTTCAGTTAGCTTGCCATTGCTAAATTCAGAAATAAAAGTGATGTTTTCATAAAGTAATGAGCCATCTTCAGCATCATTGTCATTATTAATAATATGCGTTATATCAACACCCTTTCCATCCTCTAACAAGACATTCTCAAAGTAGTCATCTTGGGCAATTGGCACATCATTAACTGAGGTAATATTAATGGTAATACTGGATACGTTTGATCGGTCATTATTGTCATTCAATTGATAGTTAGCAATATCAACACCCGAGGCATTTTTGTTAGGTATGTAGATACCTTTATCATTAACAACACCCAATTTAAAATCCGTTACAAAGCTTACATTTTCTAGCGGGTAACTACTGTCTATAAACTGCAAATCGTTGTTTATTATGGTGTTGATATCAACCCCTATAACACTATCTTCTTTGACAGAATATATATCATCTGCAGTTACCGGGCCACGAGTCACATCAGCGATATAGTGCTGATCATTTAATGTGACTTTGCCAATATCAGTCAAAATAACAATATTTGTTAAAGTAATTGTATGTTGATCCACCCCTGTTTTTGGATTAAGGTAAATATCAATTAAATCAACCTTGTTATTAGTTAGACTCGCTATTCCCGGGATGTGCTGAATAATAACGTCACCAGTAATATTATTAACAATGGCTGCATTAAAATTACTCAAAAAATCAACTTCCATTAGCCATTGATTGTTATCCTGAGTGGCAAAATCACTCACCGTACCCAACTTATCGTCTGTTTGGATTGTAAACTCGATACCTGTTATTTTGTCTGTGCCATTTAGTTGTGACTTAAGCGCATTAAAATCCAATGCCATGCGAATACGAGACACTGCATCAACAGATTGAATACTATAGTCTTCATCATTTAGCGCAAGGCTTGCATAGTGTGCTGTTAATGTTGTGGCTGATAAGGTCAGAACAGAATCTGTTAATTTATCAGAAGTTGTGTCAACTTCTGACTCTACTACAATCACTGCTTTAGAGCTGTCTTTGGATACGTGCAATTGATAATCACCAGAGCCGTTTTCTAACTTAATTTGATAATCACCGGCATTAACAACCTTGTATTCGATAAACGGATCATACTTGTAAATACTGCCAATCTCATCAGTCTCGATTCTTGAACTAGAGCCATTAGAGGCAACTTCATTCCCGTTTATATCAGATAGCGTTAGTTTTGAATTAAATCTTGCATCCACATCAATAACAACTCGCTCACCTGCTAACAAATATAGCGAGTAATACTGATCATCAGCGCTTGCTTTGGTTGCTGATATAGAGGCTGTTGGTAAGCCATTGTCATCAATGGCAATATTATCAATGTCCATTTTAAAATCAGACTTATCGATATCATAAACATCAACAACCAATAGTTCATAGTCAGCACTAATTTGATTTCGTTCCCCGTCAAAATAAACATAGCTAAACTCATCTTTGCCAAAATAATCTTTACTTGGTGTGTACAGAATTTGATTATCAACAAGCTCAGTAGAACCATGTTGGGGCTGTCCAACCTGTTTAATTATTAGCGACCCACCCTTGTCATCAACACCATCACCCAGTACATTAACCAGATTATCTTTAGAGTCTTCCAAAACAAAAGCAACTACATCTTTTGACAAATTAAGCACATACGCACCTGATCCGTTTTCCAGTACAAGGGTATACACACCATGATGCTCAACATCAAAGCTAACATAAGGGTCGTACTTATAAGGGCTATTACCCTCATCTGCCTCAATCCGACTATTTGAACTATTAGCTGCAATTTTATTGCCACTTGCATCAAACACGCTAAGTTTGGAATTAAACCTTGCATCAATATCAATACTGATATTTGTTCCAGCATCAAGCTTAATCAAATACTCGTCGTTTTCTCCGGATTTCTTTTCAGCATTAATCTGAATACTTTTTAAGTGCGGGTTGTCAATATTTTGATTTGACTCATCAACAGTAAATACACTTGTTATTTCTTGACTACTCATCTTGAACTCCTTAACTGTTATATTAAAGGTTCATTATGCTACTTATTTCTCAAATAAGCAAAAGCATCGGTGAGTCATAATATTCAAATATTAGGAAGTGCTACGATTATGAAAAACTACAATTAAGCAGTCTA
>JACKQG010004607.1_pt1 | contig 15889 bp, 10 predicted proteins | sample 8237621 | NCBI WGS metagenome assembly JACKQG01 (sample SAMN15677084, study PRJNA649215) | marine metagenome | biome: marine; feature: Black Sea; material: saline water; isolation source: suspended particulate matter (SPM) from the Black Sea western gyre | collected 2013-06-09/2013-06-10 | depth... | reverse complement strand
GGGGGGGGCGGCGTGGGGGGCGGGGGCGGGGCGCGGGCCGCGGCCGCGCCGGCGACGCCGGGACCGGCCCAGCCAGGGGGGCCGCGCAAGCAGGCCGGCCGTCAGGGCGAGCAGGTTGTCGTCCGGCGCGAAGAAGGGCCAGGGCGTCGCCAGCCACCAGCCGCAGGAGACCAGGTTCATGGGCAGGGCGGACAGGGGGGCCAGTTCGTAGCTCGTGCCCGGGCCGTGGGGGAAGGCGCGCCACAGGATCATGATCTCGCCTGCAGCGGCCACGGCCAGCACGCCCGCGGCGAGCAGCCAGGTTCGCCGCCGCTCCGGCGCGCCCCAGGCGAGGATCGCCGCGAACAGCGGCAGACACAGGGCGTTCTCCTTGGCGAAGATCGCCAGCACGCCTGCGCACAGGCCGACCCAGAGAGCCGCGCGGCCCCCGGCCAGCAGCCTGTCGATCGCCAGCAGCGCCAGGGTCGCCCCCAGCAGCTCCTGCACGCCCGCGGCCCAGTAGAGGGGCGCGAAGGCCAGCGGCGTGGCCGCGAACAGCAGAGCGGCCAGCAGGGCGGCCGGCGCGCTCAGACCGCAGCGGCGGGCGATGCGCCGCACCAGCACCGCGGCGCCCACGTGCAGCAGCAGCCGCGTCCAGGCCCAGGGATCGGTCGCCAGGCCGAAGAGGGGGTGGAGGAGTTTCCAGTAGAGGACCTGGCTGACGACGCGCGCGGGGAAGCCCTCGCTTTCGCGCAGGCCGGAGGCGCGGGCGAGCAGGACCCAGTCGTCGCGGTTCCAGAAGGCGCCGAGGGCGGGCAGGCGTCCCAGCAGGGCGGCGGCCGCCACCAGCAGGGTGTCGCGCGGAAAGGCCCGCTGCGGGGTCGCCGGGGCCTCCTGCGCCGCGGGCTCTTCCATCTCGTCCAGCTCCTCCGGCAGCTCCGGCAAGGGCACCTCCGTCCATGACAAACCCGTGGGTCCTATGCTATCTTGTCGCCTCGATCGCGCCCGTGATGGGCAGGAATCTAACCCGGATCCAGGACGATGGGAAGCCGCGATCAAGCCGGACTCCCCGTCGGTGAGGTGAAACGGACATGCAGCGTACCCGCGCCCTTGTGATCATCGTCTGCCTCGGCGGCCTGGCCGCCCTGTGCGGCTGCGGCGAGAAAGCCCCCGGACCCGTGACCATGGACGCCGCCGAGCAGGAAGCCTGGGAGATCAGGCTGGTCGAGATGCGCATCGACAAGAACGAGCGCTACATGGACCCGGAGCAGACCCCTCTGCCGGAGCAGGACCTGCCCGGCTTCGAGGGGCTCAACTACTACTACCCCGTGCCCGAGCTGCGTTTCGACGTGACGCTGACGACGGCGTCCGGCACCGACACCCTGACGCTGGTCAAGCGCCGCGGGGAAGAGGTCGACTACCTGGTGAAGGGCACCGTCGCCTTCAAGCACGAGGGCCGGGTCCATGAACTGCAGGTCTTCGGGCCGGTGGAGCCGGGGCCGGAAGGCGACTTCCTGTGGCTGCCCTTCTACGATGAGACCTCGGGCGACGAGACCTTCGGCGGCGGCCGCTACCTGGACCTGGAGATCGACACGGAGGGCCGAGTGGACCTGGACTTCAATTTCGCCTACAACCCCCTCTGCGACTACAACACCGAGCGTTTCAACTGCACCCTGCCGCCCGCGGAGAACCGCCTGGACTTCCCCGTGCACGCGGGCGAGAAGCTCTTCCGTCTCCAGGAGTAGCGAGGCATCGTGGAGTCCGTGCTGGACACGCTGGGCGGCATCGGCGTCTGGATCGCCTTCGCGGTCTGGGTGACGCTGCTGCTCTGCGCCTCGCTGATGACGATCCTCGGCCTGAGCGGCAACTTCATCATCGTCGCTCTGGGTCTCGCGCACGCCCTGATCACCGGCTTCGATCCCATCACCTGGCAACTGCTGCTGCTGCTGCTCGGACTGGCCATCCTCGGCGAGGTGGTCGAATCCCTGCTGGGGGTCGTCTACGTGGCGCGCAAGGGCGCCACGCGCTACGGGGTCCTGGGCGCTTTTGTGGGCGGGCTGGTGGGCGCGGCCGTGGGCAGCGGCGTGGTGCCGGTGATCGGCACGGTCGTGGGCAGTTTCATCGGGGCCTTTGCCGGCGCGGTGGCGGGGGAGTACCTGCGGGAGCAGAAGTCCGACCAGAGCGTGCGTATAGGTTGGCACGCCTTCGCCGGCAAGATGCTGGCCAGCGGCTTCAAGTTCGCCCTGGCCGTGGCCATGATCGTGATGCTCGTGTTGCGGGCCTGGCCGGGGGCCGCCTGATCAGGGACTGTTTCCGACCGCCGCCCCGTATGCCATCTCCTCTGTGGCCGCCACGCCCCAGCCGTCCCGTCCCACGGCGATCAGCCCCAGCGACCAGTCCTCCGGAAAGACCGCCACGCAGCGCCTGACCGCCTCCCGTGCCGGCAGTCCCTCCGCCAGCCAGCCGTAGACCGTGCGCGCCATGGCCGTGCGGATGATCTCCTCGCCGAAGCCCGTGCAGGCCACCGCGCCGGCGGAGCCGGCGTAACAGCCGCAGCCGTAGATGGGCACGTCGCCCACGCGGCCGTCCAGGGTGATCGAGGTGCCGCCGGTCGACAGCGTGGCCGCGAAGGTGCCGTCGGGGGCGCGGGTCACGGTGCCGACGGTATCGGTGGGATAGCGGTGCTGGAGACGATCGTTCGCGTCGGGATCGGCTTCGCCGTCGGGCAGGGTCGGCGGCGGGCCGGGGAAGTTCCAGGCCTTGCGCCAGTCGAAGGTGTCGTAGCCGCCCGGCGCCTCGCCGTGCAGCAGGTTGGAGATGCGCTGGAGGTACTTGGCCTCGGCCTGCTCGCAGACGGGGATCTCGTCGGCGAAGCCCATGGCGTGGGCGAAGCGCGTGGCGCCGTCGCCTGCCAGCAGGCGGTGCGGCGTGTCGAGCACCGCGCGGGCCACCAGGATGGGGTTGCGCACGTTCTCGATCACGGCCACGGCTGCGAACTCGCCGTCCGACGTCATCAGGGCCGCGTCCATCTGGATGGTGTGGCCGTCGAGACGGATGTTGGCGCCGGTGCCGGCGTTCAGCAGCGGGTTGTCCTCCAGGATCAGGGTGCCGACCAGGGCCCCGGCCAGCGCGTCGCCGGTGGCCGCCGTCTCGGCCAGGGCGGCGTTCGCGGCCGCCTGCACGTCCTCGCTCCAGGTGTCCGGCGAACCGACGCCCCCGTGGGTCACGGCCAGCGCGCCGCCGGGGACCCGCTCGCCCTCGAGCAGGACCGCCTCGCGGTCGCCGGCTATCTCGCGGTCGCCGCCGCAGCCGCCGAGCAGGAGGGCGGCCAGCAGGACCGTGACGATGAATCTGGCTTTCATGCGGGTCTCCTAGGGTTCGACGGTCAGGGCGAGCGTGAGGGTCGTCAGCGAAGCCCAGACGTCCAATGCGCGCGTGGCGAAGGCCGTATGCGAAATCCGCGGCGACAGGGACCAGTCGTCGCCCAGGTCCAGCTCCCAGCCGAGGGCCAGCAGGTAGGCGGCGCCCGTGTCGCGCCGGTTCCGCCAGCTCCCGCGCTCCAGGTAATCCAGGCGGGCCGTGCCGAGGCCGTAGCCGAGGCGCGCGAAGGGACCGTCCCGCCAGGGAAACCAGGTGAGGGCGGCGGCCGCCGTGATCAGGTCGAGACGCGCCGCGTCGCGATCGTCGTCGGCCCGTCGCGACCAGGCCAGCAGTTCCACGCCGGCGAGCATCTCCGCGGACAGGCGGTAGCCGGCGCCCAGTTCCAGCGACGCGCCCGGCTCCCGGTCGTGCAGGCGCGGGTCGAGGACGTAGTCGTCGTAGACGCGCAACACGTTGTCCGTGGTCTCGCCCCAGCCGGCGCCGACGCCCAGGCTGATCACCAGGGCGTCGCCGTCCGCCGGTGTCGCGGCGCACGGAGCGCAGGACACGATCGACAGGGTGATGAGCAGGGCGGCCGTTCGCATGGGCCGATGCTAGGGGGTGCGACCGAGCCCGTCTACCGCCAGTTGCCGATGAGGATGAAGGGCGCCCAGTAGTAGGGGTGGGCGTAGTCCTCGCTGTGGCGCAGGGCGAGCTGGGCCTGGCGCAGCGCCTCGACCTTGGTGGCGTCCCCGGCGCGCAGGTTGCGGTAGAGGTTGGTCATGAGCTCCGAGGTGCTCGCGTCGTTGACCATCCACAGGCTGGCGATGACCGCCGCCGCTCCCGTCTGCTCGAAGTTGTAGGCGAGGCCCGCGATCTCCTTGCCCTCGCCGTGGTCGCCGACGGCCGTCTCGCAGGCCGAGAGCACCGTCAGGTCCACGTCGTAGAGGTCCAGCAGTACGATGTCGCGGAAGGTGAGGTTGTCGCTCTCGTCGCCGCCGGCCAGCACCAGGTAGGAGGCCTCGGGCCGGTCGTTGAGCAGGACGCCGTGGGTGGCCAGGTGCAGGATGTCGTGGGTGCCGGCCTCGCTGCGCAGGCGCGCCTTGGTGGCGTTCTCGCCGTAGACGGCCGTGACGAGCGCCGGGCTCCAGATCTCCTCCAGCTCGTTCACCTCGGCCGCGGCGCCGGACAGGGAGCTGTCGGGGTTGCCGAAGGCCAGCAGGGAGGCGTCGGCGGTGATGGGGCGGCGCGAGGTCAGGGTGCCCGCCTGGGTCAGCACGGAGATCCGGTAGCGCTCCAGCAGGTAGCGCTCCCCGTCGTACAGGGCGCCGAAGGGGATGTAGCGCAGGCGTCCGCTGGGGCTGACGATCAGGGTCTCCACGCCGACGAGGTCGCCGGCCAGGGGATCGATCAGCAGGGCCTGCAGCTCCCGCGCGGGCACGCTGGGATCGACCTTCTGTTCGGGCGCCGGGCGGCCGGCCAGACGCGCCGTGCGCGCGGTCTCCCAGTCATCGTCGGGTTGCTCGAGCCCGGCGCGCATGTCGCGGATCAGCTTGTCGACGCGGGTCTCGCTCACCGGGATCTCACGGTAGACCAGGGGCTCGTCGCCGCCGCGCACCACGAAGACCACGATGCGGTCGGGCAGGACCACCGGCTCCACGAAGGCCTCGGTCTCCAGCAGCCCTCGCCGCAGCTGGTTGAAGGTCACCGGCTCCACCTCGAGCCGCTCGTAGGCCTGTGCGTGGTTGTCGCGCAGGGAACGCGTGAAGTCCTGGAACTGCAGCTTGAGCGAGTCGATCTCCGCCTGCCAGGTGGTGACCAGCTCGGGGCGCTGCCGCTCCACGGGCCGCGCCAGTTCCTCGCGCAGCAGGCGCACCAGGCTGGCCTCGTGGGAGCGCATGTCCTCGGCCTCGTTGACCAGGGCCTGCTCGTCGTCGTTCAGGCGGGGGGCGCCGGCGCCCATCTCCCGCGCTTCCGAGGATTTCATCAGGCCCAGGATCTTCCAGGCCTCCTCCTCGCGGTCCAGCCCCATCAGGACGTCGACCAGCTCGCGGTACACGTCGCCGTGCTTCTCCTGGAAGCCGCTGGCCATCTCCTCGTCCTCGAGGCCCTGCCGCACCTGCTCCAGGGCGTCGATGGCCTCGCGGAAGGCGTCGACCGACGCCGCGGCCTCGCCCCGGTCGCGCTGGACCCGGCCCAGGTAGAACAGGGGCTCCCAGAGCAGGACCGGATTGCGCATCTCGCGCATCTCGGGGATCACCTCGCGCAGCCGCGTCTCGGCCTCGGCGTGGCGCCCGCGCTTCCAGTCCACGGCGCCCAGCTTGGCGCCCATCGTCATGGTGGACACGGTGGTGCCCATGGGCGCGGCGACCGTCAGGCCCTCCCGGATGGCCGCCGCCGCCGCGTCCAGCTCGTCCAGCTCGAAGAGCAGGTCCGCCCGGAAGATGTGCATGTCGATGATGCGCGGCGGCACGTCCACCGCGCGGGCCAGTTCCAGGCCGCGGTCGATCAGGTCCAGGGCTTCGTCGGTGCGGCCCAGCTCGTGGTAGCAGCGGGCCAGGTTGCCGGCGGCGATGGGCAGCACGTCCACGTAGCCGATCCGCTCGCCGATCTCCAGGGCCGCGCGGAAGTGCTCCACGGCGGTCGTGCAGTCGCCCAGCTGGCGGTAGACGTCGCCCATGTTGTTGTGCGCCGCAGCCATGCCGTAGGGGTCGCCCCAGGCCTCGCGGATCTCCAGGGACAGGCGGTAGAAGGCGAGGGAATCGTCGAAGAGGCCCAGGCCGGCGCGCGACGCACCCAGGGTGTTGTTGAGGTCGGCCATCGCCCAGTCGTTGTCCAGCTCCTTGTAGATCTCGTAGGCCTGCTGGCAGGTCTGGAAGGCGATCTCATCTTCCCCGTAGAGATGCGCCTGCCAGGCCATGGCGCTCAGGATGTTCGCCTCGCTCTCCTTCAGGTCCGCCGCCCTGGCCACGTCCATGGCCGTCTCGAAGGCGGCCACGGCCGCGGGGTACTCGCCGCGGGCGGCGTGGAGGCGTCCGAGCGTGTTCTGGGATTCGGCGATGCCGGCCTGGTTCCCGGTCTCCCGGAAGATGTCCCGGGCCAGGCTCATGCGCGCGAAGGCGTCGTCGATGCGACCCGTGTTGAAGAGGCAGTTGGCGAGCTGAGACAGGGCCTGGGCCTCGAGGGACTTGCTCGGCATGCCGCGGGCGATCCCGAGCGAGCGTTCGGCGGCGGCGATGCCGGCCTCGTGATCGCCGTCGAGGCCGCTGTAGAGGTTAGACAGCACGCGCCAGATGTTGGCCTGTCTGAAGAGGTCGCCGCCGTCCTCGCTCAGCGCCAGGGCGAGGTCCAGCTTCTCGCGCGCGGCGTCGGTCTCCTTGCGGCCGATCAGGCTGTAGCCCCACCATTCCAGCAGCTTGGCCTCGCCGGCGGTATCTTCCGCGCCGCGGTAGTCCGCCAGGGCCAGGGCGTAGAGGCTGTCGGACTGGGCGCTGCGGCCGTTGGACTCGAAGGATTCGGCGAGCTCCAGCTCGACGGCCGCGGCGTCCGACGTCCAGCCGTCCCGCCGGAAGATCTCCAGCGACGAGTCGAGAAGCTCGCGGGCCTGGGCGTGATTCCCCTTTTGACGCTCGCCGGTGCCCATGCGCTGGAGCACGTCGGCCACGTCCCACCACTCCTCGCGGGCCTCGTGCACGGACAGGGCCGCCTGGTAGCGCTCCCGGGCCCGCGCGGCATCCCCGAGCTGCCAGTAGATCGAGCCGAGGTTGGTGTTGGCGATGGCGAGGTCGCGCTCGTTCCCCTGTTCCGTGTAGATGCGGACCGACTCGAGCCGCTCGTCCACGGCGCGCTGCAGTTCGCCCAGATTCCAGAAGCCGTCGCTCATGTCGTCGTGGGCGGTGGCGACGGTCCCGGGCCAGTCGAGTTCCTCGGCGGCGTAGAGCTCGAGGGTCCAGGCGTCGATGGCCTCGCGGTAGCGGCCGACCGATTCGTAGACGTCGCCCAGCTCCGAGAGCGTGCCGCAGCGGCGCTGGACGTCGATCAGTCCGCCGCGGCGGGCGAAGAGCTCGGCGGCCGCCTTCAGCGCCGCGGCGGACTCGTCGACCCGACCCAGGGCGGTCAAACATTGCCCCACACCGCGCCACGGTTCGGCGGCCTCGGGCTCGGACAGGGTGTCCGGGAGCACGCCGTAGTAGTCCAGGGCGGTCTGGTAGCTGTCCAGGGCCTCCTCGTACCGTCCGGGATTCTGCAGGACGTTGCCCAGGTTGTTGTGGGAGACGGCCCGGGAGAGGGAGCGGGGCTCGGCGGCGGCGATCGCCTCCCGCCAGCAGCGCGCGGCCTCGTCCCACTCCTGGCGATCCTGGTGGAGGTTCGCCTTGACGCTCCAGTAGAGGTCCCAGAAGCGCGGTATGTCGATGGCCTCGGAGAGCACGCCCATGGCGCCGATGACGGCCTCCCGCTCGATTTCCCGGCCCTCGGCCTGGTAGCGCAGCGCATCGGTGTACCATTCGTCGGCGATCATCAGCTCGAGGGCGAAGTCGCGCCGATCCGACAGGTAGGCCAGGGCGTCCTCGCGCGCCAGGCCCAGGGTCGCGTCCAGGAGTTCCAGGGACGAGGGCGGGGCCTTCGCCACGACCCAGTCCGCGAAACGCTGCTCGATGTACTGCTCCTGCGCCGTGTACCAGGTGGGGTAGGAGACCACGTAATGGAGGAAAGTGCGGATGTCCTCGGGCGTGGCCTCGGTCATGACCTGCTGCGTCGTCTTGCCGGCGTAGCGGCCCTCCTCGAGGGTCACGAAGATGTTCGGGTATTCCTCGATGGACAGATACGGCACCAGATCCCGCACCTTGAAGGCGGCGGCGTCGAGGAAGGGCGCGTCGGGATCCTCGCCGTCGTGGTCGAGCACGTCGTGATAATCGGTGAGCCGGACGTAGTCCATGTCGTAGAAGACGATGGCCTTGCGGGCGAGCCGCCAGGTCAGGTAGTCGCGCTCGGGGCGGGGGAGTTCGAGGCGGATCTCCACCGCGTCGCCCAGGCGGATGGTGTCGCCTTCCTCGGCGAAGAGCGTGACGACGGAGACGGAGTCGTCGATGCTGGCCAGTTCCGCCTTGCCGACCCGGCGGGCGCCGCCGGCCTCGCCGCCCCGGATCACGTCGCGCAGTCCGCCGATGACCATGCCGTGGCGCGCGCCGGCCTCGATCAGGCCGTGGAGGGTCTCCCCGTCGGGTTCCAGGTAGGTGATGGGGAGCATGAGATCCATCTCGAAGGTCTCGACCTCGTCCGCGGCTGCGGCGATCGCCAGGCAGAAGGCGAGGGCGAACAGACAGGCCGTCGCGTGTGCGGGAAAAGCTCGTCCGTCCTCGAACATGGGTCCTCCTGCGCGGCTATTCGGTCACGACGAAGCTCACCGTGGCGGTGGCCCACTTGCCCGGCGCGACGCTCGGCGAGCTGCGCTCGCCCAGGGTGGCCGCCCTCAGCAGCTGTCCCAGGGGGGATTCCTCGCGGGGCGTCCCGGCGGTGCGTTGCCGTTCCTGGAGACGGATGGCGTCGCGGTCCAGCAGCGGGCTGAAATCGGCGGGTTCGGCCGTGGCGATGGCCTTGAACATCTCGGCGCCCGCGGGCCCCTCGATGCGGAAGACGAAGGGGGGCGGGATGCGCACCCACGCGCCGTCGGCGAGGATGCGGTTGTCCTGCACCCGCACGCCGGGATAGGGCCACAGCGGTCCGATCTCGCCCTCGCCGCGCAGGTCCAGCACCGTCACGTAGGCGTCCACGTAGCCGGTGTTGCGCAGCTCCAGCATGACGTGGGTGCCGGCGGGGATCGACCGCAGGCCGTCTTCGCTGGCGGGTAGCTCCAGGTCGCCGAGCACCTCGTCCACGTAGCCGTCCGCGTCGAGGCGCACCTCCACCGGCGCCAGGCGCAGCTCGATGCCCACCTGGGCGTAGGGATCGTCGTTCTCCAGGTTGCTGACGAAACGCCAGCGCGATTCGCCCTCCAGGGCGCTCGCGATCCGCGCGGACAGCTCCGGCCCGACCGGCGCGGCCGGCAGCTCCGAGCCGTCGCGTCGTTCGAGCCGGACGGCGTCGCCGGTGGGCGCCTCGAGACGCACGTCCCAGCGGTCGGCGGCGTCGGGCCCCGTGTCCAGCAGGGGCAGCTCGGAGAGGGTCTCGCGCAGGCCGTCCCAGGGCGCGCCCCCGGCGAGGGCCGACAGGTCGACCTTGAGCCGGTTGTCCCCGTAGCTGTGCGCGATCTCCAGGGCGCGCGCGGCGCGCAGGTCGTCGACCGGGACGTCCGCCCCCGGGGCCAGGGCGAGCTCGGCGTAGCTGAGGTCGGCCCGCGTGACGACGCCCTCGACCAGGGGCGTCGCGGACGCGAAGTCGCGGGTGCCGGCGGGGAAGAGGGCGTAGCGCGATTCCAGTGTGACGCCCTGCAGGGAGCCGGCTTCCAGGAAGACGCCGCCGCCCGGGTCGCAGGTGACGGGGATGTACACCGGCGGCGGCGCGGCCGCGCCGGCGAAGAGCAGGCGGTCCAGTTCGCCCTCCAGCTGGGGCGTCTGGCGGCGGTTGCGGCGCAGCATGACGTCGGCCACCCGCTCGTACAGGTCGCGGTAGGTGGTCTCGGGGCCGGCCGCCTCGGCGGCGGCGATCAGGGCGTAGGTGAACAGGCCCATGGCGGTGCCGCCGTCGTCCTCGGTTTCCGAGGCGAGCTGTCCCTGGCTGGTGGCCGACATCACCACGTAGCCCCGGGCCGCGGGATGGCTGGCCGAGGCGATGCCGCTGTCGCCGTCCGGGGCGCCGCCCGCCGCGGGCGATCTCCGCGCGGCGTCCTCGTCCGGCGGGGACTGGCCGCGCACCAGCATGCGGCCCGCGCGCGTGGCGGTGCCCGAGTAGCAGCAGTCGAAGGTCAGGGTCACGTTGCCGGGCCGCTTGCCGCTCAGCTCGTCGAGCAGCGTCGCGAGCTCGTCGTCGCGGATGTTGCGCGAGCCGTCCTTCTTGGACACGTAGTCCGACGGGACCAGCGACTCGTCCAGGCCGTCCAGCTCGTCGCCGTTCTCGTCGGGCACGGTGGTGCCGTGGCCCGAATAGTGGAAGTAGACGACGTCATCGACGTCCGTGGGCGCGATCAGCCACGTGCGGAAGGCGTCGACGATGGCGTCGTGGGTGGTTTCCTCGGGGGCGGTCAGGATCTTCACTTCGGCGGGGGCGAAGCCGAAGCGGCGGGTGAGCATGGCGGCGAGGGCCTTCACGTCGGCGTCGGCGTGCAGGTCGGCCATGTCGTCGGGACCGCCGCGCATGTACCGGGAGACGCCCACCAGCAGGGCGCGCCGGCCCGGCTCGGCGGCCGTCGCCGGCGCGGGCAACGCCCCCGCGACGACGGCCGCGGCCGTCGTCGCGCAGGCGAGCAGGAAGTTCGTGAGCCGACGGGTCCTCATGGTTAAGGCGACGGGGTCGCCCTGAGCGCCGCCTCGGGGTTCAGCTTGCCGTAGCCCCACTGCTCGTTGGGCACGGCGCCGGTCTGCTTGTCGGAACTGGCGGTGCGGACCAGGATGTTCTTCACCGTGGCCGCGTCCAGGCCGGGGTTCTTCTCCAGCATCAGCGCGACCACGCCGGCCGCGTAGGGCGACGAGGCGCTCGTACCCTCCCAGGCCAGGTGGAGGCCGTCGGAGGTGGTATGCGTGTCGCCGCCGCCGGAGGCCATCTGGCTGTCCACGGCCTTGGCCGAGATGGCGAAACGTCCCGGCGCCACCAGGTCGGGCTTGATGACGCCGTCGATGCGGTAGCCCGGGCTGCTGTAGTCGGAGATGCCGCCCAGCTCCAGGTTGTAGCGGGTGGACTTGTCGCTCCAGTTGGTCCACTCGTTGCGGAAGTCGTAGGAACCGACCGTGATCACGCCGTCGGCGTTGCCGGGCGTGCCGACCATGCGCGTGTGCACGGCGCCGCGGCCGAAGCTGGCCTGGGAGTACAGGGGCAGGTAGAAGTCGAAGCTGCCGTCGACCACGTCCCAGGTGCTGCTGAAGGCGCAGACCTGGTAGCTGCCGGGCGGCAGGGCCACCCCGAGCACCTCGCGCTCGACGCTGGCGTCCTCGAAGGCCAGGGCGGCCGTCCACTCGCTCAGATCGACGTTCGCCATGTTGTCGGAGACGACCATGCTCAGGCTGTCGTCGACGTTCTTGAGGTAGACCAGGCCGGGGTTGCCGTACTCGTCGACCAGGTAGTTGTCGAGGCCCGCGATCGCGAAGCCCCAGTCGTCGTCCGAATCGTAGAAGGCCAGCAAGGTGGTGGTCTCGCTCACGAAGAGCTCCACCGGCGCGCTCTCCACGTCCATCTGCCCCTCGACCTGGGGCCCGAAGCGGCCGCTGGTGTGGAAGCTCTCGCGGCCCTCGTTGCCCGCCGACGCGCAGACCACCACGCCGGGCTGCATCGTCACCTGGTTGAGGATCAGTTCCACGGCGGCGTTGCCGTCGTGGGCGCTGGCGTGGCCGCCCAGGCTCAGGTTGATGACGCAGGGACGGCCCAGGGAACGTGCGGTGTCGGCGATCCACTCCACGGCCTTCACGTAGTCGTTGGAGAAGGAACCGTCGCCGGCGCGGCAGATCATCAGGTCGGCCTCCGGCGCCAGGCCGGCGTAGGTGCCGGCGGGCACGCTGTAGGCCGTGGCCAGGCCGTTGCCCGCGGCGATCGACGCGCAGGCCGCGCCGTGACCCACCACGTCGACGGAATTGCAGGTGCCGGTGCCCTGGAGCGCCGCGTTGATGTCGTCCCGCGTGTAGAGGGCGCCCTGCCTGATGTCGAGGTCCAGGCCCATGTAGTCGACGCCCACCGGAGCCTCGTTGCCGATGGTGCCGCCGCTGTCGTCGTAGCTGGTGTCGACCATGTCCCAGAGGTACATGATGCGGGTCTCGCCGCCCGGGGTGCGGAAGTCGCCGTGGCGCCAGTCGATACCCGAATCGACCACGCCGACGATGACGCCCTTGCCCGTCAGGCCCTGGCTGTCGATGTCGCCCTCGCCGCGCATGCCGAGCACCTTGTCGGCGAAACTCGCGTTGGTGCGGGTCGGCGGAGCGGGGATGCGCGCGGAGTCGACCGAGTCCACCTTCTTCACCGCGTCGTTGCGGACCAGCCGCAACAGGCCGAGCACCGGGACGTCAGCCATCACCATGTCGCCGTGTATGCTGTAGACGGCGATGCCGGCGTCGGCCAAGGCGGAGATGTCGTGGCCCTCGCCCAGGATGATCGTGACCCGGACCAGGGGGTTGGGATCGCCGGCCGCGATGCCGAAGAGGATGCCCAGCTGCTCGTCGCTGTACGCGAACTGCGTGGGATCCCGGCTGTCGTCGGTGAACTGCTCGTAGAGCTTGCGCAACTCCAGGGTGAGCTTGTCCATTTCCGAGTCGCCGCGTGTCTCCAGGGGGGTGGTCTTCAGTCCGTCGGTGGGAAAGGGGAACCTGTCCAAACCCTCCGCGCGCGCCCCGTCTCCGAGCGGCGTCAGCAGGGCCGTGACCGCCAGGATGACCGCCAGGACGAGGGCCGATCCGTGTCCCGTGCGGGCCTTGAGATGATAATCAGTACCAATTGTCGGTGGCATGGTCCTCTCCTTGATCGAAAACGAGGGTTGAAAGGCTGACTCAGGCTAGCTGGAATCCCCCCATTTGTCGTCGTTTTTTGTCGTCGCGATGCACTTCAGGGAGGCTGTCTGCGACGTGTTCGAATCGTTGATCCATGAATTTGATGAATGGTTGGCAACGCACATGAACATCCTACGCCTTTTCGAGTTCCCACGTTGTCGCCGGACCGGCGGGGTGCCATCTTCCAGACATGGTCGACGCGCTGCCCCCGAACACGCGCGAGGACGAAGCCCTCGCCGCGCTGACGACCCGCCGCTACCTGCTGGGAATGGTCTTCCAGGGGGTCTGGTGGGCCGGCTACCTGCTGTTCCCCTTCGTCCTGGCCAAGTCGCTGCACGCGCCCGGCGCCCTGGTCACCCTGGCGGTGACCATGGATACCGCCGGCATGCTGCTGGCCCTCTACTGGGGCCATCTGATGGCCCGCGCCGGGCGGCGCCGCTGGCTGCTGCGGGGCGGCCTGGGCGGCCGGCTCGTGCTGCTGCTCACCCCCCTGGCCACCACGCCCGTGGCCTTCGTGGCCCTGCTGGCGGTGGTGCACTTCTTCGGTTCGCTGGTCTATCCGGCCGTCAACGGCATCCTGCAGGCCAACCTGCCGCCCGACAGACGAGGCCGTGTCTTCGGCCAGGGCGCCCTGATCCAGAACCTCACCACCGCCCTGACCAGCCTCGCGGTGGGCGCGTTGCTGGAACGGGACGCCGGCCTCTACCGCGCCGTCTTCCCGGTCATGGGCTGCCTGGGTTTCGTCTACCTGCTGATCCTGGCCCGCCTGCCGCGGCCCGCGGGCGACACCGCCGAGGATCCGGCGGCCAGCCTGGGCGACATCTTCACGGTGCCGCGCCTGCCCCTGGGGGCGGTGCGCTGGCATCGGCTCGCGGGCGCCGTGACCACCCCCTTCCGCGAGGCGCTGCAGACCTTCCGCACGGACCGGGCCTACCTCTGGCACGAGGGCAACTTCATGCTCTACGGCATGGCCTTCATGATGCTCAATCCGGTGGTGCCGCTCTATTTCACCGAGCGCCTGGACCTGGGCTACGAGGAGATCGCCAACGCGCGGATCCTCATCGCCTCGCTGGGCGTGGCGGCGCTGGGCCCGCTGATGGGACGCCTGATGGACCGCTTCCACCCGGTGCGCGTCGGCGTGCTCGCCTTCGCGGTGCTGGTGGGCTACCCGGTGGCCCTGGCCCTGGCCGAGCGGGTGCCCGAACTGGCGCCGGTGACCATGGCCTATCTCGCCTTCGGCATCTACGCCCTGGGCATGTCGGGCGTGAACGTCTCCTGGCACGTGGGGTCCATCGCCTTCGCGCCGCCGGGCCAGGGCGGGTACTACCAGGGCATCCACGTGACCATGGTGGGGGTGCGGGGCGTGATCGGGCCCCTGACGGGCTACGCCGTGCTCCGGTTGCTGGGCTACCTGGAGGTCTTCGCGGCGGCGGCCATCTTCTTCTTGCTGGCCTCGATCTCATCGGCTTTGCTGTGGCGGTGGATGAAACCCCCGGAGGAATGACATGTCCGACCGACTGCGGAACTTCCGTGACTACCGCGAGCGCATGAACGAGCGCCTCCTGTCCGACGCCACGCTCACCACCAAGCGCTTCTTCAACCTGGACACGCGCTGCTACGAGGACGGCGCGCTGTCGGCCCGGACCAAGGAGATGCTGGGCCTCTCGGCCTCGCTGGTGCTGAGGTGCGACGACTGCATCGCCTATCACGTGATCCGCTGCATGGAACTGGGTGTGACCGAGGACGAGGTGCTGGAGATCTTCGACGTGGGCCTGATCGTCGGGGGCTCGATCGTCATTCCCCATCTGCGCCGCGCCCGCGAGCTGCTGGACGAGCTGCTGGACGAGGGGGCGGCCAAGCCCGGATGATCCGGGCACGCTGATCACTCGTAGTCGTGGTGCCCGGTTCCGGCGGCGGGCGGTTCCGGCGGCGGGGTCCAGAGGTCCAGGAAGAGCCGGTACAGCCTGTGCCGGTAGAGGATCGACTCCGCGTAGCGCACCGACGTGTCCCCGCGGTAGTAGCCGTGCCGCGCCTGCGGGTAGTGGACCCGTTCGCGCAGTCGCTTGAGTCCCACCTCCACGTTGCCGTGCCACTTGTTGGGATCGAGCTCGGCGTCCATGGCCAGCCGCCGGGCGTCGTTCATGTGCCCGAAACCTGCGTGGTAGGTGGCCAGGGTGAAGAACCAGCGGTCCGCCTCGTCCAGGTAGTGGTAGCTGCGGTGGATGTCGGCCAGGTGTTCCACGCCCGCGCGGATGTTCGTCTCCGGGTCGTGCAGGGCGGCCGAGTCGACGTCGGTGAAGCGGGGCAGGAGCTGCATGAGGCCCACCGCGCCGGCGCTGCTGTGGGCGTCGGGATCGAAGCGCGATTCCTGGAAGATCAGCGAGGCGACGAGGATCCAGTCCAGGCCGTGCTCGGCGCTGGTCTTGCGGATCACGTCGTCCCAGGGGGAGAGGTGGCCCGTGCGGTCGGGGCGCAGCTCGTCCTGCCGGTAGTAGCGCACCTGGCGCGCGTTGCGGAAGTAGCGGGCCTCGAGCACGCCGTAGGCCCGGCTGCGCTTGGCGCCGTCGGGCGACGGCCGGTAGTGGCGCCTGAGGAAGCGGTCCAGGGCGGCTCTCAGATCGGGGCTGTTGCGCCGGACGACCCAGCACTGGGCCTTCGTCTCGGTCAGGGCCGGGCCCAGGCGCAGCCGGGGCAGCACGACGTTGGCGGCGACGAAGGAGCGGGCGTTGGTCACGGTGGCGGTGATCAGACCCTTCGCGACGCGGCTCAGGAGCTCTTCCTCGCTCCAGCGGGGCCTGGCCGGCACGATACGCATGTCCAGGCCCTGCCGGTCCCGGATCTCGCGCAGCAGCTCGACCAGGGGGGAATGGGCCTGGAGGTGGATGGTCATCCCTCCCAGGTCGTCGAGGGAGTCCAGGCCGCCGGAC
>JACKQG010004606.1_pt1 | contig 15889 bp, 14 predicted proteins | sample 8237621 | NCBI WGS metagenome assembly JACKQG01 (sample SAMN15677084, study PRJNA649215) | marine metagenome | biome: marine; feature: Black Sea; material: saline water; isolation source: suspended particulate matter (SPM) from the Black Sea western gyre | collected 2013-06-09/2013-06-10 | depth... | reverse complement strand
CTAAGGCAGAGTAAGGTAGAAGATAAAAGGATTAAGGATTTTTTTCCTTCGCCTTTGCCTCAGCCTTTGCCTGCACTTTAGTGCGCTGGAACATTATGAAACCTTATTTTTGTTTTTTCAACCTTAAGCAAATAGCCACACCCCATTTTTACCTTATTACCTTATTTTTTTGCTCTCATATCACAAATAAGGTAATAAGGTTTAGTGGCTGGTTGATAATCATGCTATTAAGGTGTAAAAAAAAAATAAAGTTTTAATGGCACATTTATCCACCCTTAACTGAGATATTACCAAAAAAGTAAAAAAATGACTTGACATTTGCAGTAAATATACGTATACTGATACTGTCAAAATAAAATAAACTAACAGTAAACTGGCAGGAATATGAAAGAAAAAATATTAACTGAAAAGGACGTTCAGGGGCAGGTTTCAATTAAGCCGGAATTGTTCCAGGAAGTGTTGAAGCGTAATTTAATTCGAGCAAAAGGCACGGCAGATGGGAATGTGCTCATTTTTGGCGCTGAAATTGTTAATCGGGTTAAGGAGATACAACAATTTCTGGGAATGGGTTATTCATTGGATGAGATAGAGAAAATCTCAAAAAAAATTGGTTTACCTTCAGCAAAAAAACAAAAAGAAAAATCAAAAAAAATTCATTATTGGACGGTAGGAGAACTGGCGAGTCGCTTGAAAATTAATGCACGCACAATTAAGTACTGGGAAGAACGGGGCATCATTGAACCTGATACGCGTTCTGAAGGAGGGTTCAGACTTTATGGGGAGCATTGGATCTATTTATGTAATTTGATCAAAGATCTGCAATTATTTGGCTATAGTCTTGAAGAAATAAAAGAGATTTCAGATTTGTTCAGAGATTTTCTGGCAATACAGGGATCAATAAAAACTTTTTCAAAGCAAGATACAAATTTGAAAATTGCAAAAATGAAAGAGCAGATCGCTTCTTTTTTTCAAAAAATGAATGAGTTAAAAGAAGGCGTAAATCGCTGGGAAGAATTGTTAAAGAAAAAAGAAAAAGATGTGCGTCAATTTGAAAATAAATTAAAGCAATTAGAAACATCAAAAAAGGGTAAGGAGAAAAAAAGTGAATAATATGAAAGAACGTAAGATTGTTTTCATCGAACCGAAATCTCCAAATTTACATATTTTTTCTACATTTGTCATCCCAAGATTAGGGACACTCATTTTAGGCACTATTATGAAAAAAATGGGATGGGATGTACAGGTCATATTGGAAGAGAATGAAGAAATTGATTTTGAAGATATTAAATCAGCTGATATCGTTGGAATTTCTACAATTACCTCAACAGCACCCCGTGCATACACTATTGCAAAACAGGTGCGTGAATTAGGCATACCGGTTGTCATGGGCGGACCCCACGTTACTTTTTTGGCGGACGAGGCTTTACAGCATTGTGATTTTGTGATTCGCAGTGAGGGGGAGAAAGCGTTTCCAGCATTCATTGAACAATGGACTGGTACCAGAGATTTTAGCACGGTACCAAATCTTTCTTTCCGGGAAGATGGACAAATTGTTCATAATCAAAAAATGGATTTTTTGTTCGATTTGGATTCCATCCCTTATCCTGATTTCTCGTTGATAAAAAATGGTATAAAACGAACCTATGGTTATAAAATTGTGCCAGTACAAACTTCGCGTGGTTGTCCGTTTGATTGTGAATTTTGTTCAGTAACTGGTATGTTCGGTAAGAAAATTCGCTATCGTTCAACCGACAATATCATTGAAGAGCTCCGCCAGTATAATGAAAAAAAGAATGTAATATTTTTCTACGATGACAATTTTACTGCCAACCGGAGGCGAGCAAAAGAATTATTAGTTGCTATGATCCGGGAGAAATTCAAATTCAAATGGTCAACACAGGTAAGAGCTGATGTGGCAAAAGACAAGGAACTTGTTCAGTTGATGAGAAAAGCCGGATGTGAAACTGTTTATATCGGGTTTGAGTCTGTTGATCCGGAAAGTTTAAAAGAGATGAAAAAGAGTCAAACCGTAGCTGAAATAAAATCAGCCATTAAAATATTTAACAATAATAGCATTCAGATTCATGGTATGTTCGTTTTTGGTTTTGAAAGTGATACTTTAAAAAAGATAAAGCAGACAATAAAATTTGTTAATCAAAGCCGAATAAGCACGGTTCAATTTTTAATCCTGACGCCTTTACCAGGCACAATTACATTTAATAAGTTAAAGCAATCCGGCAGAATAAAATTCCAGGATTGGGGACTATATGATGCGCACCATGCAGTATTTGAACCAAAGAATATGTCAATCGAAGAATTACAATTAGCCCAGATGAAAGGACATCAATCTTTTTATTCGCGAAAAAAACTAATTAAACGTTTGTTAAGGTTTGAATGGAACGCGCTGCTTATCGGTATTTATGCCCGGCGATTAAATCGAAATTGGAAAAAGAAAAATGTAACCTGGCTTAAGGTACTTGATCTTTTAAAACCAAATTTTGATTTTAAGATCAACGTCGATTTTAAGCAATTGGTGAGTCTGCCCAAAATGAAAACGAATCAAAGAAAAGATCGTGTATCTAACGAAGAAAGTTTGGGAAATATAGGAACTCAAATGAGTTTATAGTAGTAAAAGGACAAATTGAATTTAGTAAATTTTAAAAGCCCAACAAGGAAAATTAATGGATAAAAGAGTAAAAGTTGATCAAAATGGTGAAATCAGGAAGCTCATTCAAAAAATTCCTAAAACAGATTTACATTTACACCTGGATGGTTCTCTTCGCCTGGAAACGATAATTGATATTGCTAAAAAAGAAAAAATTGAACTGCCGAGCTATACAGTTGAAGGATTGAATGAACTGGTTTTTAAAGATTTTTATGAGAATTTAGAGGAGTATTTGAAGACATTTGGTTACTCGTGTGCAGTCATGCAAAAGCCGGAATATCTCGAACGCACAGCATATGAACTGGCACAGGACAACCAAGCTGAAGGTGTGCGTTATATCGAGGTTAGATTTGCCCCACAACTTCACATGAATAAAGATATGGATATGGCAGCAGTAATTTCCAGTGTGAATAATGGATTTCATAAAGCTCAAAAAGAATTTAATCAGCGGCATGAAGTAAAAGCTGGGCAGGAGCCTCCTTTTAATTACGCCATTATCGTGAGCGCATTGAGATCGTTTGGCCCTTATTCTGAATATTATGGTAATTTTATTAATTCTCTTCGCTATTCGGATCAAAAAACCATTAGCAGTTTGGGTTCACTGGAATTGGCTACGGGCGCCGTACAAATTCGTGATAAATTAGGAATACCTATTGTTGGTTTGGACCTGGCTGGGGCAGAAGAAGGAAATCCTGCAAAAGAACACCGTCAGGCATTTGAAGTGGCTCATCAGAATTTTATGGCAAAAACAGTTCATGCAGGCGAAGCTTATGGACCGCCTTCAATTTTTCAGGCTATAACTGAATTACATGCTGACCGCATCGGACACGGGTATTATTTATTTGATGCTTCAAAAATTGACGATAAAAAAATCAAAGATAAAGAACAATATATTAATAATTTATGCAAATACATTGCTGACCATCGTGTGACCATTGAAGTTTGTTTAACCAGTAATTTGCAGACCAATCCTTTACTTAAGAAAATTAAGGACCATTCATTTCGGAAAATGATCGAGCGAAATTTAAGCACAACTATCTGCACCGATAACCGGACCGTTAGTAAAACGAATGTTACAAAGGAAATTTTGACAGCATTGGAGAATTTTAAAATATCTACCAGCGCGTTGAAAAACATCATTATCTATGGTTTCAAACGAAGCTTTTTCCCGGATGAATACAACAATAAACGACATTACGTGCGGAACTGTATTGATTATTATGAGGAAATGGTGAAGGGTACTGTGTTGCAGGATTAGGTTTTATTTTTCCCTCGGCACAAAAATCCCCAATTTTTTTTCCATGTCCAAATTAAGATTCAACGCTTCCTGGGCTTGTTCAATTAAATTTTCATCGATGCCAAATGTTTTATTGATTGTTTCAGCATAGTTGTTTTTAATATTATAATTTTTCTTTGAAGTAAAAGTTGTCTCGCGCATAAAATTCTTGTGGATGTAAATCATACCCTCTTTTTGAATTTTAGTCAGGCAAATACCATGCATTGAAGATCGCGTGAACGAAGCCTGCCAGTGTCTTAAAAAATCATCTTTGGAACAAATCACATCCTTGAAATTATACCGCCATTTCATATTTTCTTTATTGAATGTAAATAGCTCGTATCCTTGTGTCCCTTCATTAAATTGCAATTCAACGCCAATACTCGATGTGCGATGGAACCTCGGTTTTTGTGGATTCATTTCCATGGGTTCATTCAGCAGGTAGCCCGGATCAATTAAGTATTGTTTGTTTTCAAGAATTGTAATTATCGCGCAGTGGATATTCTTTCCGGCATTCATATCAGCCATTACCGGGTAGCATAAAAATCCATGATGAATTAAAATAGTTTCTAAAAAAAATGTGAGTGAGAAACAGGTGCCGCCAAGATGGAATTTTGCATGTTCATTTATTACTGTATCCGGCAGCCTGATTTTTTGATCGTTTTTCCAGTTATTACTGAGGTTAATAATTTTGCTAATATTTTCATAAGGGATAGTGGAAAAATTTTTAAGTATTTTTTTTAGAGAAATTAGATCGGGTTTATGGATTCTCACTTTAAAAAAATCATCGAAATATAAAACGCTGTCAGTGAAATTTTCAGGTGTAAGTTTTATCATATTCATAGTAGGTCAAGATGGCATCTTGACCTACTCCTTTTTATTATGATTTGTGAAAAGTGAAAGGGATTATTTAGGTCATAGAAACAGAACGCGTCACAGAAAAAAACTTAAAAATTTCTGTAACGTGTTCTAATTCTGTGACCAAGATTTTTTCTATTTGGTACTGGCTTGTCAATGTTGGGAACTAAAAAATCTGTCCAAAACGAAAATAGTAATTCTTTTCCTTTGTGTCTGAAATGTTAATTCCATAACCACCACTGACCACAAATGGTATCTTTCCTAAAATGTAAAATCGATGTCTCAACTCAAATCCTGCTGTTTGTACCCAATCAGCAGAAGAAAAATTTGTTTTGTATCCATCATAAAAAGTTCGGAAGTTACTGCCCCAGGCTTTTCCCGAGTCAAGAAACAGGGCGCCGCAAAATTGTTCAAAATATAAAATCCATATTTTCAATCCCAGGTCTTTTACCAGGGGAAAACGATATTCCAGGTTGGCAAATATTTGTTGGTCTCCTTCTATTGAATAGTCGAGTCCCCGAATAGTTTGGTTTCCAATTGCCAGCCGGCTCTGTAGCGGCTGTTCACCTTTGCGTAACACACCTCCAGCGCGAACAGCAATCACATGATCACGAAAAAATGTTTCCCGCCTGATCACACCGAATAAATTCAGTTGGGAAAATTTCATATCGCTTTTTAACCATGAATCAGCTATGTAGCCATAAACGTTTAAATTAAAACCGGACTTTGGATGTATTTCAAAACTGACATCAGGATGAAAGGTTTGCCAGGCATAGCCGAGACTTAAATAATTATTCCATCCCTGAAATGGCCTGGCCCAATCCTCGATATTTTTATCTTCGTAATCCGAATAATTTATTGAATTGCGGTAGGTAATTGTCTGCCGCAGCCAAAGAATATGATTTGAGAGATTCGATCTGCCTAAATTAATATTCCAATATAAACCCAGTGAGCCGGAGTAAAAATTTTCATACAATGGAAGTGTTTCATTTTCGCCAAAACGGAGAAAATTTCCATGGTCAAACGTTGTTTTATTTAAGATCAACTCAATAGTTGGGTTTAGCTGGTGGTTAATGTAGTCCAGTGAATAATGTAACCTGTTTCCGTAGGTTAAAGTTGTCAATAGTGAATGTTTCTCCAATGGATCGCCAAAAAGATTGGCGGCTCCGAATTGCCATCCTTTTTCGCTGCGATCAGCATAAGGCAAAAGAATTTGAGATCGGATTTGTCCGAATGATTGATATGGCGTAGATTTTAGATTAAATTCTGTTTGGGATAGGGGAGAGGCAGTTTTTAAAATTACCGGCTGTTTTTTTGTATGGAAATCCAATCCTGAATATTTTTCTGTTTGTGCAGGATGATTTATGAAATTATCAGCCGGTACAACAACGATATCTGTTTTATCCCTGTCTTTAAAAGCGATCAGGGCGATACTTTTCCCATCGGGGAGCCAGGCAGGATTGAAAACACCGCCTGGAGTATCTGTTAACCGGTGAATTTTTCCTGTGCTTAAATCTTTTATAAAGAGATTAGGGATACCTGTTCTATATGAAATAAAAGCAATTTTTTCTCCATCCGGAGACCACGCCGGGTAGCGGTCATCTTCAGGATGTTCGGTTATTTTTTTTAAATCAGAACCATCCTTATTGATGAAACAAATATCACGATTTCCCTGATCATCAAAAATAGAGAAAACAATTTTATCTCCATCAGGAGACCACTGCGGTGTGAACACTTCTGTCCATTCAGGGAAATGTGTAATGACTTGTCGTTTTTGCGTTTCCAAATTCAGAATAGCCAAATTGGACATAACACCCTGGTGAACCGCATAAACAATACTGCGGTTGTCCCGGGAAACATGGGGATCGGTTGCCCGTTCGTTTGTGGTCAATCTTTTAATACGCCCGTTTTTAGAATCCCACATAAACAGATCGCTTATCGTCGAACCATTTTTTACGATATGTTTTTGGGAGTAAACTAAAAACTTTCCATTTGGCGACCATGAAAAAAATGAATTAACTGATGGACTGGCTATTTTGGAAGTTTTTTTTGTAGCGGTATCCAAAATAAAAAGCTCGCGTACATGTGCTTGATAGTCTTTTATGCCAACAAAGGCGATTTTTTCCCCATCAGGCGACCATCGTGCGCCGTAATTTGCTTGCAATCCTGTTTCCAATGTTTTATTCGTTTGGGATAAAGGGATATGTTTTTGGGGAGTACTTAAATAATGATTTTCAACTTCCTTTTCCCAGTCGGAAAAGAGCTGTTTTTCTGAAATACCGATGGAACGTTTAAGCGCCAGGTTAAAACTGATGGGGAGTGAGCGAAAGTTTTTAATGATGAGTTTTATTTTTTCATGACCAAATTTTGCTGCAATGTAGCGGATGATTGAGTGTCCCTGTTCATAAACAAGGCGCGCATCAATAGCATCTGCGCCAATAAAGCCGGTCATTTTTTTATAGGGTAACATTTTTTGACTGTAAGTAACAACTCGTAACAACATATCACGATGGCTGCACCAGGGTTCTGCTTCGTATTCAGCGAGCCCCTCTAAAAACCAGGTTGGTATCATTCCCAATGCGAACAGTTCCCTCCAGAAACCGGGGAAGGCTCTGAATGCCCAGAAATTAACTATGTGAGTGAATTCATGAGCGACCAGCGTCTGCAGCCATTTGGTTCTTCCGGTTGAATATTTGGTGTAGCTTTGCGTCCAGAGCAGAATATAATGCCCCAAAGGCGTTGCAAGCCCGTTTGAATAATCTAAATAATCGGTAACAACAATCGGAGTTTTTTGAGGTGGTTCAATGCCCAGATCGGATGTAATTGGACCATACATTTGTTCGGCAATTTGAGCGACTTCGTTGGCAATGGTTTCAATTCCCTGGTGATAAATTATTTTGAAATGATCCGTTTCAAAAATTTGCCATTTCAATTCGGGATGATTTCGAGAAAAAGAAACCTGGCTGAAAATTTGTGAAGGAAAGACTAATAAACAAAGAATTATAATTATTGTACATTTTCGAATAATCATTTTTGAGCCTTTCAAATTTTTGATTTTTTGTAACAGTTTTTTTCCGGTCAGTTGCACGATCTAATCCAATTTGTATCTATTTGGTGAATGGTTACATTTTTATTATCCTTTTAATTTATTCAAATAATATTAAGAAACAACTCTTTTTTTATTTTCATGGAAATTTTTGGTATCTTATTTGCGCATTTATCACTAATCCAGGTTCAATTGGTTCAATTTTGAAAATCGACCTTAATCATATTAGAAATAAGGTAACAGTTCATCACCCCCAAAAAAATGAGTTGATTGAAAATAGAACTTACGTTCCATGTTTATATTTCTTATATTGTAGACATGGAATTCAAGTATCGAAGATTAGTGGTAAAGACGGATGAAGTAAATCATATAAATCAACTAATAGCAATTCATCCGGATTGGAGTCGACGCAAACTGTCGAAACAAGTATGTAAAGATTTTAATTGGCGCCAGGGGAATGGTTATTTAAAGGATATGGTATGCCGTAGCTTAATGCTCGCACTCGATCGGGCAGGCTATATTCAACTACCAGCGGTAAAGTGTCGTCCGAATAGAATAATCCACTGGTAAATCGAAAAAAGCCAACAAAAACATCAGTGGATGAAACGCCAATTTATACCGCCAATAATTTAGAGATTGTACAAGTTCGTTATACAGAGCATGAACAATTATATGATAGCTTGATTGAACACTATCATTATTTAGGCTATGTTTATCCTGTTGGTGAATACTTAAAATATATATTTTATAGTAACGAGCGACCTTTGGGTTGCATTTGCTTTAGTTCAACAGTTCGTCATATAAAGTGTCGGGATGATTATATTGGTTGGACAAAGCAAGAGCGAGAAGTTAATTTACATTTGACTGCCTACAACACAAGGTTTTTATTATTGCCTTGGGTATCGATTTATTGTTTAGCATCCCAATTGTTAAGTCTGTCAGTAAAAATCATATCCAAAGACTGGGAACGTTATTTCAATCATCCTATTCATTATTTAGAGACATTTGTTGATACCGAACGTTTCAAAGGGACATGTTATAAAGCCGCTAACTGGCATTATTTAGGCTTGACAACTGGCCGAGCTAAAAACGATCAAACGAGGAAAGCAAATCGCTCTATTAAAGCAGTTTGGGGCTATCCTTTATCGAAAAACTTTCGGGAGGTTCTGCAAAATGGATAGACCTCAGGCCGAGAAACTTTATGATTCAGGAAAAGAAACAACCGTTGAAAGACTTCTTGAATTAGATGCTGAAAACAAGGAACTGAAAGAAAAAGTAGCGCAATTAGAGAAAAGCTCTCATGGTTCATCAAAGCCACCGTCATCTGATACTCCTGACAAGAAGTCACCTAAAGATAGATATCCAAAGCAAGACAGAAAATCAGGACGTAAAGCTGGCGGTCAACAGGGTCATCAGAAAAAAACAGACCATTGGTTGGAGAAGATGAGGTTAATGAGTTTGAACATCACTATGCCTCTCATTGTAAAAATTGTAAAAAAGAATTACCGCAAGATGAAAGTGCCGACACAACAATTGATATATTCAGATGGCAAATATTTGATATAGAACCAATAAAACCACGTGTAACAGAGCACCAGGCACACACAACTATTTGTAGCTGTGGATGTCAAACAAAAGCCCAAATACCTGATGAAGTTCTTGTATCGAATTTCGGTGAAAATTTGATGGCACTGATTAGTTATTTGACGGCAGTAATGCGAGTCTCACGTAAGGGCGTTTGAGAATTCTGTTTGACATTTTTAAATATTAGCGTTTGTTTAGGCACAATCCAAAATATTCTGGAATATTCATCCAAAGCTTTGGAAGAACCGGTAGAAGAGATAAAGTCTAAATTACCGGATCAAAAAGTGATGAATTTTGATGAGACTGGCTGGAATGGGCGGTGGTTATGGATATTTGTCGCTACAACATTTTATTATTTTCAAGTTGCGAAATCACGTGGTTCTGTGGTACTAAAAGAGACAATTGGCGATGTATTTGATGGCGTTCTTTGTGTAGACCGCTGGGGAGCATATACAAAGTATCATAAGGATTGATTCAGTTTTGTTAGCCACATTTAAAAAGAGACTTTTTGGGTGTTATAAATCTTGGTAGAAAAGTAAGTGTAGACGAAGCGATAATTTTTGGAAAAACACTAGAACGATTACGAAAAAAAATTATGTCATTTTGGTATGATTATAAAAATGGAAAAATAACTCGCCTGGAATTGACGAATAAAAGTGAGCCATTCATCATGGGTGCTACGGCAAGCTTATATGGTGATATTCCCTACTCTGAAGCAATCGTCGAGGATATACCTAAACTCGATAAAATGTCCGATGTATTTAGCGCTCTTCAGACCTTGCTGGATGGCGCTATTGCAGACCTGGTAAGCGGAGAAGGTTATGTCGCATCAGATGCTGATCATTATTATGGCGGCGATGCAGATAAATGGATTGCTGTGGCTCATTCTTTAAAAGCGCGTTATTATCTGGAATGGGCAGAAGTTGACAATGCTAACTATTCTCTCGCACTCACTGAAGCTGACCAGGGCATTGCTTCAAGTGCTGACAATTTCAAGGCAAAACACTCTGAAACTGATGGCGAAGATAACTGTTGGTATCAGTTAGAAGCCGGTTCACGGGCTGGTAATGTGAGCGCAGGTAAATTTCTCGTTGAACTGCTTAAATCACGTAACGATCCCCGCCTGGAAATTTATTACGATAAGGATACGGATGGTAATTATACCGGTTCGGATCCGGGTGAAGGCAATTCTTCCGCCGGTTTTTTAAATCCTGATACTTATGGATCAAAGTCATGGTCAAGTGAATTTATTAGCTGGGAAGAGATGCAGTTTATAAGTGCAGAATGTCAATATGCTGCCGCAGATGAAGCTGTGCACTTTCAACACTTGATGGCGTTCTGGCTGGCATTGAAGGAAAATTTAACATTACACTGACACGTTATTCGGACACCGGACTGACAGGCGAACAGGTTCTTGAAGCGATCATGATGGAAAAGTATATCGCCATGTTCCTCAACATGGTTGTATGGAGCGACTGGAAGAGAACAGATTACCCGGTTTTTACCACAATATACAGCGATCGACCGGTGCCGAGGCGTTTTCTCTATTCGATGCAGGAAAGAAATTCAAATATACCTTCACCATCGACTGTAGGAACATATACGCGTAATGAAAATGATCCGAATTAATTAGATTTGAGATGGGATTTTGTTTTTCCTCTGAATTAATCAGGGGAGTATTTTTTAAGGGTGAGGTTTTGCCTCTCCCTTTTTTTTAATTTGAACTTATGGTTCAATGTTTAGTAAAATTTTTGGTAACAATTCAGGTATCACAACCAGAAATAGGCAAAACGATTATGAGCAACCTGTCCACTTTCTTTTTGGCGGAAACTATTTTAAGAATTTTCATTTGGATTTTGTTTTAATGCAACTTTAATTGACGTTTGAAACTATCTTTTTGCGTTTGTTCATTTCGTTTTTGTACCTATCCTGGTTACAAAAGTCATTCTGAGGGAGCTTGCGACCGAAGAATCTCTCTAGTGTCCTTACCTTTTTAAAATAATACGAGATTCCTGTATAGTCACATTTAAAAAATAAGGAAATACAGACTATGCTTCACTTCCCAACACTACCATCCCCTCCCTCGTTCAGAATGACATTTATACAACTAATGGCTGAACAGTTACTCATTTTTTAAAAATGAATGGTTTTGCCCAAAATAGTTTTGCCATTATATTTACACTAAATAGATACAATTTTTGTACAATTATACTCATCGTTAAGATTGCTTTCATTAACAAACATCAAATCAACCGTTTAAATTGTAATAAGTTGGAGAAACAAACGATGCGGAAGTATTTCATTTTAACTTTCATTTTCCTTTCATTAATAATAACAAATTCTTTTGCACAAGAAAAATTTGAAGAATGCACCGTTGGCGTTGCCTCCGGAAAAGCCACGGTTGATGGACGACCATTATTGTGGAAAAATCGTGACACCCATGTATTGAATAATGAAATAAATTATTTTTCTGATGGACGATTTAATTATTTAGCCCTGGTCAGCGCTGGTCAGCTAAATCTTGCCTGGGCAGGTGTAAATGAAATGGGATTTTGTATAATGAACTCCGCTTCAAAAGATTTGAAAGGTGACTCGAAAAATGGATTAGGAAATGGCGCTTTTATGAAAGAGGCGCTCAAAAGCTGTACGTCGGTAAAAGAATTTGAAGAAATGTTAGAACAAACCAATGCAGATGGCAGAACAACCAACGCCAACTTTGGTGTGATCGATGCATTTGGCGGCGCTGCAATTTTTGAAACCGGGAATTATTCCTACACACGATTCGACGCCACAAATCCGAAAGTAGCGCCGGATGGATATATTGTCCGTTCAAATTTTGCCGTAACTGGCGGCGGCGATGGTGGGAAAATTCGTTACATCCGCGGGCAAGAACTCTGGAAAAGAGCAGTCGCTCAAAAGCAATTGAGCCACAAACATATTTTAAGAACCATCGTCAGAGACATGGCTGATGAAAATGGAGTACAATATTCCATCCCTTTACAAGAAAAAATTGCAGGGAATCCGGGCTTGACAATTAATACGTATGCAACTATTAACCGCCCATCAACTGCATCGGTAGCAGTGTTTCATGGTGTTAAAGACGGTGAGCATCCTTCGCTGACAACATTTTGGGCTGTGCTTGGTGAACCAATTTTTTCTGTCGCCGTTCCATGCTGGATCATTTCTGATTCGGTAGCACCCGAACTTGATGGAGAGAAACATAGCCCGCTGTGTACTTCTGTGCTGAAAATTAAGCAGTCCAATTATTTTAACTATGGCAGAAAAAAGCGTTTCTTAAAAACAAATAGTTTGAAGGAAATTTGGAAAGTAACGTATCCTGTTGAAGATCGAATTTTCTGGCAGACAGATAAAGTTCTTGCTCAATGGCGAAAGAGTTATCCGACAGCAAATGTTGTGTCTGAATTTCACAAAAAAATGGCTTTCCGGGCGATGAACGCAATTCAAAAAGTTGAAAATGACTTGATCGTCCCAATTGATTCAATTCGAGTGGCAGTGTTTGCAGATTTTGGCGCATCGGGAATTTGCGTTCAGGAAGCATTGGCAGCTTTAGAGATAGACCCGGAAATTGTGCCGAGAAAAATATCAGGCGTGGAAATAGCCCAAGGGGAATTGAAAAAACTGGATGTGATTCTTTTCCCGGGCGGAAGCGGCAGTCGCCAGTCCAATAGTCTCGGAGATGTCGGGCGTAAAAAAGTTATTGATTTTGTTGAACATGGCGGCGGTTTTGTTGGCATCTGCGCTGGCGCCTATCTTGGATCTGATCATCCTGATTATGACTGGTGCTTACATCTTGCTGATGCCCATGTCGTTGACCGGGAACATTATGCACGTGGGGAAGGATTAGTCAAAGTAAAACTGACGAGTAAAGGAAAAAAACTGCTCACTGAATTTAATGGCAAAGAGAATTTCTTCTCCTTTTACCATGATGGTCCACTGCTCGCTCCGGGCAACAACCCGGATATTGAAGATTACGAAACACTTGCTTTGTTTGAATCAGACATTCATTTGGAAAATGATGCGCCCGCCGGAGTGATGCCTGGATCGACTTTTTTATTGCGGGCAGCTCGAGGAAATGGAAAAGTTGTTCTCTGTGCCGGGCATCCGGAATCAACGCCGGGCATTCGCTGGCTTGTTCCCGAAGCAGCACGGTGGACGACGCAACAGGAAACAATCGATTACCTTCCAGCATTTTTAAAGACAAATAAATTTTTGACAGAAATTTTATTTGATAAAGACTGGCTCAAACAAGAATCAATTCTGTTGAAAAAATTGGTTGCCAAAAATAAGGGAGAAAAACTATCTGCAATGAAAAAATTGTCTGAAATGGGTTCGAGAAAGTTTCCCCGCTGGTTAACAGGACAGCTTCGTGATGAAGACCCACGTGTGAGAAAGTTGACAACAGAAATGCTGCTGGATTTGGATTGTTTGCCCGCGTATAGTGATTTGAAACAAGCGCTTGCAGATGAAAAAAATGCAGAAGTCAAGCAACTGATGGAAAAAGTTATGTACGAGTTGCAATTGAATTGATTTTGTTAGCAAAATGTGGGGCAATATTAAAATGGTTTGTACAGAATTAAATATTTTCTATTGCTTTTATCAGTTAAAATTTTTAAGTTAAATTTGACCATAAAACAAATATAAGGGGTTTAAAAAATGAGTGTTCAAGTTTCAGGCGAAATAACCCTTGATCAAGTTATTCCATTAATTGATCAGCTTAGTGAGGTTGAGCAAGAAGAACTCAGACAGTTCCTTGCAACAAAACCAAAGATCGATTGGCAGGCTGAATGGGATGCTGTTGTTGATTATTTTCAATCCATATTCAAGAGATTTCCGGCAGAAGATGTAGAGGCAGATTTAAGAAAAGCATTAAACGAGGTGCGTAGTGCCAAAACGGATTAGGGTTTTCAGAGTTGTGTTGGATACAAATATCTTTTTTGAGGGCATTGATTCGTAAAGGAAATATCTGCTCAAAAATTATTGAACTTTGGAAGAATGAAAAATTTATCCTTATCACATCAAAGGATATTATAAATGAGGTTGCGGATGTTTTAAGACGACCTTTTTTAGTCGAAAAATACGGAATTGATCTTGCTATGGTTGACGTAATGATTGATTTATCAGAAAGCAATTTTTGTTGAAGCAAAGTTTTCTTTAACACTCTGCCGCGATCCTAATGATGACAAATTTATTGATTGTGCTATATTAGGCAAAGTTAACTATTTGGTTTCGGAAGATAAGGATATCATAGATGATGAGAAATTGAAGAAACAACTTTTCGAATATAGCATTTATGTAAGGAATGGTTTTGAATTTTATCAGGAGATAATGAAAAATATTAATTTATAGATTGTGTTTTTTAAGCTCCATTTTTTAATTCCCTACCCAGAAGTTTGATTTTTTCTGCTAGTACAATTGCGATTAAATAATTATATTATGCTTGATTGACATCCAAAATTATCTAATCTCATTCAATTGAAAAAGGAAAAATACATGAACAGCAAAATTTTCTACCTCGATAATACCTTCTTTTATAATCCAGATTTATCCAAAAAAGCAGATACATTCTACAAAATATTCTATCCGGTTTCTGTGGGTCTCTTTCTGATTGTCGGTTTTTATTTGGTGGTCATAGAGAAGAATATTGGAAATTTACCGCTCATAATTTATGGATTGTTTGTAATTACTTTTGTAATTTGCCAAAGAATAATTCATAAAAAATATGGCAGGAAATATGTGAAAGGTACGAATGAGTCTCTTATTCTAAAAACAAAATATTTCAAAAAAAGTGTTTCGATTCCATGGGATTCGATAAATAGAATTCAGTTCATTGGACAGGAGTTTTTAATTCAGACAGAAAGTCCAACTTTGACGGAAATCGGGTTTAAGTCGCCATTGGATAGGTATTTGGAAATCAGGGAATTTTTAAAAGGTTTTGCGGGAAAATATCGGATTGAATTGGAGATGTGATAGATGCGACACACTTTAAAAGTGCGTCGCATCTTAAACCAGTAAAAAAGTGTGAAGACCACAATGGCAAAGCGCAAAACAGTTTTTTAAAAGAATGAATACTATCATATTTACAATCGAGGCACAAATGATCAAAATATTTTTTTTAGTGAAGAAAATTATCTATTCTTTTTAAAGAAGGTCAAGAAGTATAAGGAGAAATTTTGTATATCAGTAATCGCTTATTGCTTAATGCCCAATCATTACCATTTCTTATTAAGTCAGGAAGCAGATTATTCCATTTCTCAATTCATACAGGCAATATTTAATAGCTATGCAAAAGCTTTTAATAAAATGTATAATCGAACGGGAACACTTTTTGAAGGTACTTTTAAGAGTATTCATGTCCATTCTTCAGAGTACCTGGTACATCTTTGTCGATATGTTCATCGAAATCCGATTGAGACTAAAATACCGCTTGTTGATGAGTTGG
>JACKQG010004605.1_pt1 | contig 15891 bp, 14 predicted proteins | sample 8237621 | NCBI WGS metagenome assembly JACKQG01 (sample SAMN15677084, study PRJNA649215) | marine metagenome | biome: marine; feature: Black Sea; material: saline water; isolation source: suspended particulate matter (SPM) from the Black Sea western gyre | collected 2013-06-09/2013-06-10 | depth... | reverse complement strand
GGAAAAATTTAGACCTGATGCGTTTGCCGGAATAGGTTTTATTAACTACCGTGTGTTGTTGCGCGACGGTGAAGGGATTGTTATTAATGGGTATGGTTATAAAATTACAGCAGGCGATAGTTATGCTAATGGCGTAAATCCTGAAAAAGATAAACCTGTTACTGACATTATCTTTCCGGTGGGATTAGGTATAAATTATAAACTCAACGATATGTTTAACATTGAATTAGAAGCTTCCTCCAGGTTTATTAACAGTGATAAGCTCGACGGAAAAGTGCGTTATAAAAACGATAAGTATTGGTTTGTCTCGTTGGGCTTAACCTATAAATTCAACAATAAAAAATTCCTTTCGGATATACTCAATAAATAAAGTTCAAAATAACCCAAATCATTTTGCGTTTATCTTTTTATGCAAATTAAAACCCCTTTAAGTAATTTCTTTGTAATTATTAGCTTGTTGTTTTCCTCTTTTCAATTATTCTCGCAAAAGGAATATATTGTAAATCCTTATATTGATTTTAATGTAAGCAAATCCGACGGGTATTATATTATAGATTATACTTTCAAAGATCAGTTCGAAAATCTGCAACATTTCACATTATCTTATCCTGTTGAATTAACTGATCAGATGCTTGACAGGTTCGGTATTCCCGTCAGGATGTTTGATAAGTATCTCGACACGGAGGAGAACAGGTTACAACGTCAGAAAATATTAAAGCAAGGTTTGTTTAAGCTTACTGATAATACCATCGAAGTTGATAAAAGCGCTGTAATCGATTATTATTCGGAAAAATTTTGCGAGCCAATAGCAGGGCTTATTGTGGATGCGCTTGCAGAATACGGAAAAGATACCCGACGCAGCAGGATTGAAATGGCGATGCGTTTCGTGCAGGACATTCCGTACGGAGCTCCTCAATTTTCTGATAAAGAACGACATCTTGGTGGTGTCAGCCCTCCGCCCAAAGTGCTTATCGATATGTACGGCGATTGCGATTCGAAAGCTCTTTTATTTGCCGGCATTATGATTTACCTTATCGACAGTGAGGATATTATTTTTCTGAACCAAACAAAACATGTATTAACAGCTATTAAAGGTGAGCCGGAAAAAGGGCATACTTATGTCAGGCATAAAGGCATAAAATACCTGATAGCCGAAACAGCCGGGCCCGGTAAAAGGATGTTAGGAGAAAAAGGAAAGTATTATAGTAGCATTTTCAAAATTGAACCGTTAAATATATCATTAGTTGATATTATTCCATACGGTGATAATTCCAATGCTCATTTTACTAAACAATATTTTTCAGAAAAAGTTGATCTTAATTCTATACTTATTAAAAATGTTTCGAAGCGGAGCCTTCGTTTCCAGTTGAGTACTGATAATAAAAACTGGAAAAACTTCAATCTCAATCCAAATTATTATGGTGAATATACTTTTGATAGAAACTCTTTAATTTTCCTGAGGATGCGCGGGAAAAATATGAAATACCAGGTTTATAAGGTTGAAACAGGTAAATCATACAGGTTCAACTGGAATTCTAAATGGCACAGGTGGGAAACGGAATAATTAAACCTAAACCTCACAGGTTTGCTAAACCTGTGAGGTTTGGCAAATCGATTGGCGATTATATAGCCCACACGGCTCTTTTGGATTTGAGCGTCGGCATAGTGCGTTGGTTAATCCGAAAAAGTCCGGAGATTGGGAAAAACACAGCAAGTCGAAGATGGATTTGCGGGAAAGAGACTTGCTTTGTTGAAAAGTTTTCGCTGATTTTTTTTGGATGAGGTAAGTTTCATTTTTTCGACAAGCCAAGTCCCTGCCACACGGGCTTACCTCGACTTGGCGTGTCTAATGTGCCATAGCTCTTTCGGATTTGAGCGTCGGCATAGTGCGTTGGTTAATCCGAAAAAGCCCGATTACCCATTTAGCCATATAACCACGCTATAAAACCATCTCCTTCGCCTTTTCAAATGCCTTCACCAACCCATCCGGATTTTTTCCGCCGGCAGTTGCGAAATGCGGTTGCCCTCCGCCACCTCCGTTTATCTCTTTAGATATTTCACGGATAATATTACCGGCATGAAATTCTTTTTCTTTTACGAGATTTTCTGAAATCATTAAAACAAGTTGTGCTTTTCCTTCTTTTTCAGCGCCAAGAACAAGGAACAAATTTTCGACTTCTTTTTTTAATTTAAAGGCAAGGTCCCTCATGGTATTGGCACCCAGATCAACTTTTTGAGCAACGAAGCTGATGCCGTTAATAATTTCGATGTTTTTTAGCAGTCCGTTTTTTATATGCTTAGCTTTCTCAATATTAAGACCGGCTATCTGTTTTTGTAACAGGTTGTTTTGCTCAATAAGATTTTTCACTCCTTTAACAACATCCTTCTGGTTCTTGAAAATAGCTTTCAGTTCATCAACTATTTTTATTTGTTCATCAACGTATTCTTCAGCTTTTGCAGCAGTAATAGCTTCAATTCTTCTGATTCCGGCTGCTATAGCGCCTTCCGATATGATTTTGAAAAGACCAATCTGACCCGTTGCCGGCACATGTGTGCCTCCGCACAACTCAACCGAATAATTTTTGTCATAAATAATAACCCTTACATGTTCATCATATTTTTCTCCGAATAATGCAATCGCTCCCATTTCAAGGGCTTTTTCCATCTGCATATCCCTTTTCTCAGTTAATGGAATATTCTCCCGTATCTTTTCATTAACGATGGTTTCAATTTCTGAAATTTCTTCATCTGTCAGTTTTGAATAATGCGCAAAGTCGAATCGCAGATGATTTTCATCTACAAATGAGCCTTTTTGTTCCACATGTTCGCCCAATACTTTTCGCATAGCTGCATGCATCAGATGAGTAGCGCTGTGATTGTTGGCTGTTAATTTCCTTTTTTGAGCATTAACAACCGCTTTGAATTTCCCGTTTAAATTGCCGGGTAATTTTTTCGTAATGTGAACTGTTTGGTCATGTTCCTTTTGTGTATCTTCAATAAATATCTTTCCATCTCCGTTTTCAAGGTAACCTCTGTCGCCAACCTGCCCTCCTGATTCGGCATAGAATGGTGTTTTATTCAGAACGATTTGGTAAAATTTTTTTTTCTTTTCTTTTATTTTGCGATAGCGGACTATTTCAACCTCAGCTTCAAGATTTTCATATCCTACAAAAGTAGTTTTATCGAAACCTTTCTTTAATATTACCCAGTCTTCGGTATCTTTCACTGCTGCCTGGCGCGAACGGCTCTTTTGCGCTTCCAGCCCTTTAATAAACCCATCCATATCAACCTCCCATCCTTTTTCTTTTGCCATTAATTGAGTAAGGTCAATGGGAAAACCATAAGTATCGAATAGCTCAAATGCAAAATTTCCGTCTATGATTTTTTTACCCGGATTTGACGAGATGTATTGCTCAAATTTTTTAATACCAAGCGACAAAGTACGAAGGAAAGCAAGCTCTTCTTCGGTAACAACTTTTCGTATCAGATCCTGTTGCGATTTGATTTCAGGAAAAACGTCCCCCATTTTTTCCACTAACACAGGCACCAGATCATTTATAAACGGCTCCTGCATATCAAGGAATGTATATCCGTAACGGACAGCTCTGCGGAGTATCCTTCTGATTACATAACCGGCTTTTATATTGGAAGGTAACTGTCCGTCGGCAATGGCAAAAACCACAGCCCGCAAATGGTCGGCTACCACCCTCATGGCAACATCCGTTGTTTCATTCTCACCATACTTTTTTCCTGTAATATTGCCGATTTCCGCAATGATACCCTGAAAAATATCGGTATCGTAATTCGATTTCTTACCTTGAATAACCATTGTAAGCCGTTCGAATCCCATCCCTGTATCAACATGTTTAGCGGGAAGTTGTTCGAGGGTTCCATCCGACTTACGGTTAAATTCGATAAAAACAAGATTCCATATTTCTATAACTTCAGGGTGGTCTTTATTTATCAATTCTCTTCCTTTTATTTTCTTTTTTTCCGAATTTTTCCTGATATCAATATGGATTTCGGAACACGGACCACACGGTCCTGTTTCTCCCATCTCCCAGAAATTATCTTTTCTTGTTCCGAAAAGGATATTTTCTTCAGGCACAATTTTTTTCCAATAATTGTACGCTTCAAGGTCTTTTGGCAGTCCATCCTGTTCGTCTCCTTCAAAAACGGTTACATACAGATTTTCTTTATTTATTTTGAAAACAGCGGTAAAAAGTTCCCATGCCCATTCAATAGCCTCCTTTTTAAAGTAATCTCCAAACGACCAGTTTCCAAGCATTTCAAACATTGTATGATGGTAAGTATCGTGTCCGACTTCCTCCAGGTCGTTATGTTTACCCGAAACGCGGAGGCATTTCTGCGTATTGGCAACACGAGGAGAAACCGGCTTTGAATTCCCGAGAAAAATATCCTTAAACCGGTTCATACCCGCATTGGTGAACATTAGTGTAGGGTCATTTTTTACAACCATTGGCGCCGAAGGAACTATCTTATGTTGTTTTGATTTAAAAAAATCAATAAATGTTTGCCTGACCAGTTTGGAATCCATATTATTAACATTTATTAGTTAATTACTCGGTTCTTTTAAGATTGCTAAATTAATTTATTTACTTATTTTTGCAGCCGTAAAAATTATTTTTTTGAAACTTCCTGATGGTTTTACCATATAAATAGTATATGCCAAAGGTTAAGTACAAGTTAAATAAAAAGTCGCTTCAGTATGAAGAGGTAAAAGTAACGCTGAAAGCAAAGTTACTGAAAGTCCTTTCTGTGGTAGCAACAGGAATGGTGTTTGCAGCAGTTGTTATCTTTCTTGCTTATACATTCCTCGACTCACCTAAAGAAAAAATGCAGAAGCGTGAACTTGAGCAATATAAATTACAAACCCGTAATTTCATCGAGAGACTTGATCAGATAGAGACTGTACTCGCTGATATGGCTGACAGGGATGATAACATTTACCGTGTGGTTTTTGAAACCGAACCTGTGCCAGGCGCAATCAGGAAAGCAGGTTTTGGCGGTACCGACAGGTATTCAAAGCTAAAAGGTTATAAAAATTCAGACATCATCATTGAGGCTGCCAAAAAGCTGGATAAGATAGTTAGCCAGCTTGTTGTACAATCCAAATCGTTTGACGAAGTTTACGAAATGGCTAAGAACAAAGAGGAAATGCTGGCATGTATTCCTGCCATCCAGCCTGTAAGCAATAAAAATCTGAAACGACTTTCCTCTTATTACGGTTACAGAACCGATCCTATTTACAAGGTGAGGAAATTTCATCCGGGAATTGATTTTTCAGCGCCAACGGGAACTGAGATTTATGCAACAGGTAATGGGGTTGTGAAGGATGTTCGTCGTTCAAGAAGAGGTTACGGTAACCGGCTGGTGATCGATCATGGTTATGGCTATGAAACTATGTATGCCCATATTCATGAATTTAAGGTGAAGAAAGGCCAGAAAGTAAAAAGAGGACAGTTAATTGCTACTATCGGAAACACCGGAAAATCAACCGCACCACATCTTCATTATGAAGTTAGAAAAAATAATAAAAGGGTGAATCCTATTTATTATTTCTTTAATGATCTTACACCGGAAGAATACGAAACTGTTCTGGAACTTTCTACTCGTCCTACACAATCACTGGACTAATGCCTATCTATAATCCAATATCAAGCATCAAAAATCAAAAAAATAAATACCATAACTGAAGCTGTCTCAAAACAGGGGGGTTAAATAAGGCTATGTCTCTATCAAATTCAAAACCCGGTAAGCTTTTTTATTCAATTGGCGAAGTTGCCCGGATGTTTAATGTAAACACCTCTCTTATCCGTTTCTGGGAAAAGGAATTTGATATTATTAAACCTAAAAAAAACAAAAAGGGCAACCGCTTGTTTTCCCAGGAAGATGTGGATAATTTTTTTATCATTTATCACCTTGTGAAAGAAAGAGGTTATACACTTCAGGGCGCTAAAGAAAAACTCAGGCAAAACAAAGATGAAACATTAAAAGATATTGAAATTGTGAAAACTCTAAAGAAACTGAAACAATTTCTCTTGGATATTGATCAAGACTTTTAGGTTCTTGTACAACATTTTTAGATTTTGTTTTAAAACCTGAAACCCGAAACCTGACCCCGAATACCGATAACTATCGGTATCGGGGGAAACTTCAATTTTTATACTCCACTTCTTTCACGAGTTTTCCATTCTCGTAAATTTCTTTTCTAACCACCTGGCTGTTTTCATCTAAGTAAAGCCATTCTCCTATCCTGTACGATTGCTCATATTGCCCTGCGATATTCAGTTTCCCGCTTGGGTAAAAATATTTGATTTCTCCCTGCTTTTCATTATTAGTATAAGCTCCCTCCAGCTTTAATGTTCCATCAGGGAAGTATTGCTTCCAGTGTCCTTCCTTTTTATCTTGCTTCCAGCTTGTCTCTTCTGCAACCTGCCCGTCTTCATAATATATCTTCCAAACTCCACCTTTCATATTATTTTTGTAAAATTCCTCTTTTAACAGTATTTCCGAATTATTGAAATATTTCCACAGGCTATCTTTATCTTCTCCGTAATAAAAACCCTCCGTCATTTTTTTGCCATTGTGGTGAAATGTTGTTGTTTGCATATATTTACCTTCGTTATAAAAAAATGATTTTGCTCTAACAACACCATCCGGATAATAATATATGAAATCCCCTGTTGGAATATCGTTCTTAAAAAATCCCTCGTATTTAAGCATACCGCTTTCATTATATTTCTTCCAAAATCCCTGCTTTTTCCCTTCATCATCAGTCTGATTCACGGTATCGCTATGTACCTGGCTGAATATAACTGTCGAAAAAAATATTAAAAAAACTATTGTTAATAAATATCTGTTCATTGCATTAAACGATTTATCATTGTTCAACAAAACGTAAAACTAAACATTTTATTTATCAGGGAAGATTTTTTGAATAATTTTGTGCTTTATTAGTTTGATGTTTGATATTCTGAGTTTATAGATTCTTGACAGTTATTAAGATCTAACAAATAACAATTAAAATTCACAATGAATTCATATTCTTCAAAATTGGTTGAAACTGCTGTTAACGAGTTTTCGCGTTTACCGGGAATCGGCAGGAAAACAGCATTGCGTTTGGCGTTACACTTGTTAAAGCAGGAAACTCCTGTAGCCGAAGCCCTTGGAAATGCCATTATTAGTATGAGGAAAAACATTATGTTCTGTAAGGAATGTTTTAATATTTCCGATTCGGAGATTTGTGAAATTTGTGCCAATCCCAAACGCGACAAGGAGACGGTTTGTGTGGTAGAGGATATCAGGGATGTAATGTCTATTGAAAATACAGGGCAATATAATGGTGTTTACCATATCCTTGGAGGTATCATTTCTCCGATGGATGGTATCGGACCGAATGACCTTAACATTGATTCGCTGGTTAACAGGGTTTCGGCAAGCGAGATAAAAGAGGTGATAATGGCGCTGTCAACAACTATCGAGGGAGATACGACAATTTTTTATATTTTTAAAAAGCTCAAAGACCTGAATGTAAAGGTAACAACGATTGCGAGGGGAATTGCCATAGGCGACGAATTGGAATATGCTGATGAAATTACTTTAGGGCGCTCTATTCTGAACAGGACGCCGTATGAGAGTACTTTGGAAAGTTGAAAATTTAATGAGTGCAGTCTAAAAAGACCTGACAGGTTTAACTTACCTATATGATTAAAATGTATCGATCTAACAAGCAGTCAATTAAAAAAACCTGTCAGGTCTGAACATTAGTCATTAGTCATTTCATCTCATTCTCCAAATAATTTTCATCTTCATCAAAAAGTCCAAGTTGGTTCTCGGTTACATAATACTCGTCAGGCACTTGTTTGTCGAATCCGTTAATATACCTGCTGATTAATTTTTTAATAAGTTTAGTAGGTGTAGTTTTGCGGGCTTTGCAATAATTTTCGAAAGATTTTTTTTGTTTTGCTGAGAGCTTAAAGGTGATCTTTTTGTATCGGATTTTTTTTCTGCGTTTTTTTCTTCTGGTTACCGGCATAACAAGGGTTTTTATATTTTGCTGTAAAAATATATAAATCCTGATAAGCAAAGATCATATAAAATAAAAAATATTAAATTGAAAGGATTTCAAATATACATTTTTATCCTGGCTCTTGACTCTTTCCCGAAACTTCGGGATTGGTTCTAAGCTCTAATAATTTCTTTAATATCCTCAATCAATTTATTTGCCAGGTGTTCTGCTTTTGTTTCAGAATCACTTTCGGAATATATCCTTACTATTGGCTCTGTATTTGATTTTCGCAGGTGTACCCATTCCTTATCGAATTCTATTTTAACTCCGTCTGTCTTATTTGTTTTATGATTTTTATATTTCTCAATAATTCCTGATAAAATACCATCAACATCTATTTCGGAGGATAATTCGATTTTATTTTTGGAAATAAAATATTTCGGATAAGTTGCTCTCAGAGCAGAACATTTTTTACCCGACTTTGCAAGATATGTGAGGAAAAGGGCGATGCCAACAAGAGCATCCCTGCCGTAATGCAATTCAGGATAAATAACGCCGCCGTTTCCTTCGCCGCCAATTACAGCATATGTTTCCTTCATCTTCTCAACCACATTCACCTCTCCGACAGACGATGCAGAATATGCACCTCCGTATTTTTCTGTAATATCGCGCAATGCTCTGGTGGAGGAAAGATTGGATACAGTGTTACCTTTTTTATTCTGAAGGATGTAATCTGCAACAGTTACTAAAGTGTATTCCTCTCCAAACATTTCACCCTCATCAGTTATAATAGCCAGCCTGTCAACATCAGGATCAACTACAAAACCAACATCCGCATTGTTCTTTTTAACTGTCTCAGAAATTTCGCCTAAATTCTCCGGCAAGGGTTCGGGATTATGCGGAAATTTGCCTGTAGGTTCGCAATACAACTCATCAATTTTGTTTACTCCCAATGCTTTAAGTAATTTCGGAATTGCAATTCCGCCGGTCGAATTTACACAATCGATGGCAACCCTGAAACCGGCTTTTTTAATTACATCAACATCCACAAGAGAAAGATCAATAATTTTCCTGATGTGTTTATCTATAAAAGAATCGTCCTTCCGGTAAATTCCCAGATTATTAACTCCGGCATATTCAAACTCTTCTTTTTCGGCAATTGCAAGCAATTCGGCGCCATCTTTTGCAGAAATGAATTCCCCTTTACCATTCAGTAATTTCAAAGCATTCCATTTCTCCGGATTATGACTTGCCGTTAAAATAATACCTCCGTCGGCTTCTGCATCTATCACTGCCATTTCAATTGTAGGTGTTGTTGACAAGCCCCCGTCAATCACATCAACACCCATTCCAAGTAATGTACCAACAACGAGATGATTGACCATTTCGCCGGAAACCCTGGCATCACGACCTACAATAAATTTGATTTTTTTAGCATCTGTATTATTTTTAATGAAAGTAGCAAATGCTGAAGTGAACTTAACAACATCCGGCGGGCTTAAACCTTCGCCGGGCTTCCCGCCGATTGTTCCCCTGATCCCTGAAATTGATTTTATAAGTGTCATAATTTTAGGTTTAAAATTCGGACGGCAAAATTATAATTTTTGTAATGATTTATAACATTTACTTTTATTAGTTTTGTAAAATATTTTAATAATTATTGGTTGAATGGAGTATTTTGATGAACACGAAGAAGAACAGGTTAATACTTTGGTCTTAAGATTTGACCAAATGTTACAGCAGGGAGACCATTATTTTTTTGATGTTGATGAGTTCGAATTGATTATCGATCATTATTTATGGAACAATCAGCTTGATAAATCCAACATCGCTATAAAATATGCCTTAGACCAGCATCCCCGTAGTGTATCATTTATGCTAAGAAAAGCGCAGTTTCTGGTTTCTTCGAATAACGTCAACAAGGCGCTCGATTTACTTTCGGAAGTTGAAAGTATGGAACCCGAAAATCCTGAAATATTCATGACTAAGGCAGGTATTTACAGTCAGTTAAAGCGTTATGAGAAAGCTATAGAAGAATATAATAAAGCCATTAAAGAAGCCGTAGATATTGAAGAAGTCTATACTAATATTGCATTTGAATACGAAAACCTCGGTAAATACGACAAAGCAATTGAATACCTTAAAAAAGTGCTGGATATTAATCCTGAGAGCGAAGCAGTTATTTACGAACTTTCTTTTTGTTTTGAAATATCGAACCATTCACAGGAAAGTATAGATTTTTTTACCCGATTTTTAGATACAAATCCTTATTCGAAAGCTGCATGGTTCAATCTCGGTATTGCATATAATAACAGTGAATCTTATGAAAAAGCAATTAATGCTTATGATTATACTCTGGCAATCGATGAATCATTTGCCTCAGCATATTTTAACAAGGCAAACTCTTATGCCAACTTAGGGTTATATGAAAAAGCTATCGAATTTTATAGCGAAACCTTTAATTACGAAGAGCAGGAGGCAATGACTTACTATTATATAGGTGAATGCTATGAAAAACTTACAAATTATGACAAAGCACTTAAACAGTACCGAAGAGCTATAGAATTAGAACCGCTTCTTGCCGATGCATGGTTGGGAGTAGGTTTAATTTATGAAGAGCTGGATAAACTGAATATTGCAATTAATCATATAAAAAGAGCCATTGATATTGAGCCGGCCAATTCGGAATTTTGGTATATACTGGGTGATGTGCAATATAAAGCTGATTCCATGGAAGATGCTTTAGAATCATATAAAAAAGTTGCCGAACTCGATCCGCAAAATCCGGAGATATGGCTCGACTATTCACATATTTATGCTTACGACTTTGATTTTGACCGTGCCCTTGAATGTATTGATGCAGGAATTGACAAACAGCCCGATAATGCTGAGTTTTTGTACAGAAAATTTATCTATCTGCTAAAATATCAGCAACACAAGGAGGCATATCGCATACTTGAACAGGCTTTGTTTATGGATTATGACAGGCATAAATTCATATTTGAATATGATCCTCAATTGCAAAATGACATAAATATCCTGCGGATTATTGAAATGTACGGGAAGGATTAAATTTTTTAAAATCAAAAAGACATGTTGAACTATAATTTACCCTGGCTCCCCGAAAGACCGGCAAAACCAAGGAAAACAGGAATTGCAATGGTGATGGATAAAGGTCTTAGTATAAGAGAAGCTGAGAACCTGGTTTCCGTTGCCGGACACCTGATCGATTTTCTCAAGTTGGGTTTCGGAACTTCGATGATTACCAATAACCTGAAAGAAAAGATTAAAATATACAGGGATGGTGGTATTAATGTTTATTTTGGAGGAACCCTCTTCGAAGCCTTTTTAATCCGCAATTTATTTGATGATTACAGGAAATACTTAGAAAAGTTTGGCGTGAATGCCGTAGAAATTTCGGATGGTTCAATGGAAATGGACAATCAGGATAAATGTGATTATATCAATAAACTTTCGCAGGATTATATTGTTTTATCGGAAGTAGGTTCAAAAGATGCAGGTGTTGAAATTTCAAACGAGGAATGGATATTACAGATGGATTCCGAAATTAAAGCCGGCTCATTCAAAGTTATTGCCGAAGCACGCGAAAGCGGAACGGTAGGTATATATAAAGCAGACGGAAAAGCAAATATATCACTTATTAACGATATTTCGGCAAAAGTACCATTGGATAGTATAATTTGGGAAGCCCCGATAAAATCGCAACAAGTATGGTTCATAAAACATTTTGGAGCTAATGTTAACTTAGGCAATATTGCCCCTGCTGAAATAATCCCATTAGAAACATTACGTTTGGGATTAAGGGGAGATACTTTTATGCAGTTCCTTCCGGATGATTTAAAACAAAGTTAATTCTAAGCTTAATAACCTCTGATGATAAATTACATTTTTTTAGTCCTGAAAGGCATCGTAATGGGTGCTGCAAATGTTATTCCCGGAGTATCGGGAGGAACTATGGCTCTTATAACAGGGATTTTCGAACGATTAATTAATGCGATTAAATCTTTTAATATAAAGGCAGTAAAACTTTTATTTACACTAAAAATAAAAGAATTTGCCAAACACACCGACCTGTATTTCCTTATTTCTGTTTTTGCGGGTATTGCCATTGCTATTGTTACCATAGCGAAGTTGTTCGATTATCTGTTTACCAATTATCCGGTTTATATCTGGGCATACTTCTTCGGTCTGGTGCTGGCTTCGGTGTATTTTGTAGGGAAAAGGATAAATAAGTGGACCATTGGTGTAATAATCATATTTATTGCAGGTACGGCTGTTGCCATAATAATTTCGATTCTCAATCCCGCAACAGAAAACAGCAGTATTTTATACCTTTTACTTTGCGGAGTGGTTGCAATTTGCAGCATGATACTTCCCGGATTGTCAGGATCATTTGTGTTAATATTAATGGGCAACTATCAGTTAGTTATGATTGATGCCGTTAATAACAGGGACATGGAAATCCTTATACCGGTTGTAATTGGGGCAGCCGGAGGACTTCTTGCTTTTTCATATATCCTTTCGTGGGTTTTTAAAAAATACAGGGATCAGACCATTTCGTTACTTACAGGATTTATTCTGGGTTCGCTCAGCATTCTATGGCCCTGGCAAAAAATTTTCTACTTGAAAGATGCTGCCGAAGAGATAATTTTGAAAAAAGGAAAACCCGTTGTGGAGCATTATGAAAAGTTTATTCCCGGTAGCTTTAGCACGGAAGTATTAATAGCGATTATTATAGCTATTGCAGGGATTATCAGTATTTGGGCAATTGAAAAAGCTGCAGAGAAAAATAGTTAGCTGTTATCTGTTAATTGTTATTTGTTGTTAAAAAATATATCTTATTAATAAAATTATTTATTCAATCCCAAAGGTTCGGGATTAATAATTCAATAATTCAACAATTAATATGAACCTATACGGCCTGATCGGTTATCCTTTGTCACATTCCTTTTCTAAAGAATATTTTATTAACAAGTTTAAAAAAGAGAATATCACTGATGTAAAGTTCAAACTTTTTGAGATCGATAACTTAAATAATTTTCGAAATATAATTGCTGAAAATCCTGACTTGACAGGATTGAGTGTTACAATTCCTTATAAACAACTAATCAGGAATTATCTTACTGATATTGATGATACAGCCCGTGAAATTGGCGCTGTTAATTGCATCAGGATTACAAGAGATGGTAAAAAGCCCATCCTCACCGGCTTTAACACTGATGTATTTGGGTTTGAAAAATCACTTGCGCCTCTTTTAAAGCCTTATCACCGTAAAGCCCTGATTCTTGGTACAGGAGGAGCCTCCAAAGCAGTGGCGTTTGTTTTAGATAAGCTGGGAATTGGATATGTTTTCATATCGAGAAATCCGTATGTGTGCAACCACATCAGGTATCAGATGTTAAACAAAGATATTCTGGTTAATCACCTGATTATTATCAATACCTCGCCGGTTGGTATGTATCCCGACATTAAGAGTTATCCTGATATTCCTTATAAACATATTACTGAAAAGCACTTATTGTTTGACCTGATATACAACCCGGAGGAAACCTTGTTTTTGAAAAAAGGAAAAGAGAGAGGAGCGACTATTAAAAACGGGCTTGAAATGTTGTATTTACAGGCAGAAAAGTCGTGGGAAATTTGGAACAAAACCTAACCTAACGGATTGCCTTGAGCCTGTTAGGTCTATTACTACGGGCTTACTTCGACTTGGCGTGTCTAATGATGGCAAAACACAGCAAGTCGGGGCTGGACATGAGGGGGATGACTTGCTTTGTTGAAAATAGTATTAATTTAGATCGATTTTTTTCTTTACCATGAAATATAAAAAAACCATAAACAAAACTGAGGTTCTTGATTTTAACGAGTTTTATCATGTTTATAATAAAGCGATAGGGAATGAACTTCTGTATAAAACCGAAAATGATTATTTTTTCTTTTTAAAAAAGTTAGAAAGATTTTTACTTCCCGTAGTTGAAATTTATACTTATTGCCTGCTCCCAAATCATTTTCATTTATTGATCAGAACAAAAGATGAACAAGAAATTATTCAAACTCAAAAAATAATTGAAAAAGAAAATGCTGAAGAGGTATTTCATCTCGCTTTTAAAAATCTCTTCATCAGTTATTCAAAATCCTTTAATAAGAATTATAAAAGGATAGGAAGGTTATTCCTTCAACCTTACAAAAGGATTTTAGTTGAGGAAGAAGAATATATTTTGACATTGGTCAATTATATTCACAGAAATCCAATTCATCACGGATATATCGATGATTACAGCAAATGGGAATATTCTTCATACAATTCCTGCCTGTCAAATAAACCGACAAAAATAAACAGGGAGGCAGTCCTTTCATTTTTTTATAGCAAGCAAGATTTTATAAAATTTCATGAGGAAAATAAACCTAAACCGGGAATGGAGGGGTATTATCTGGAGTAGTTTTTTTTTGACAGGGTAACTTTTTCGACAAGCCAAGTCCCTGCCGCACGGGCTTACTTCGACTTGGCGTGTCTAATGATGGCAAAACACAGCAAGTCGAGGATGGACATGAAGGGGGTGACTTGCTTTGTTGAAAATTTTTAATTCAAGCTTTTTGGCAAACCATTTCGACAAGCCAAGTCCCTGCCGCACAGGCTTACCTCGACTTGGCGTGTCTGGTAAAAGACGTATTGAAAGAAGACTCTCTATGCAAAAAATTCGACCGGTACAGAAAGCTCAGAAATGGAATAAACTATTACGGTGAAGAAATAGATGTGGAAACAGTGAAAGAAGCAAAAGAAGAAATACCTGAAATGATAAAAAAGCTAGAAAAACATCTCAAAGAGTGAAAACCAATCAATGAAGGAACTATTTATTGATGTAATTGAACTCAACATTACCTGTTGAAGAAGACTCTTCGAAAATACCTAACTGTTTCTTCTTATCATCAATAACATTCTTACCAGACTTATCTGAGTTGTCATACAGTAAAGTACCAGGATCCACATTGTAACCAAGCTTTAAACAAGCTTTACCAAAGTCACTGATATGCCAATTAGAACCATCATAAAATGTCAAAGAGATGCCAACATCGTTCTGGTTTTGAATAGCTTGAATCATTTCAGTCCAAAGAGTAGAAGTTGATTGATCTCCAGGCCATCTTGCACTGCAAGTTGTTATTTCATAATTCGCGTTCCAGCTTGTTGAGTTTGTTCCTGGTCCTGGAAAGCTTGGATCCATCGCCATTTCCAAGTACGGCTCCGCGGGTGTTACTGTTCCTTCGATGTATGTCATTGTTAGTTTGTTGTTTGTGGCTGCTGGCATATGGTTGTATAGTAGGTCTTGGACTCTGCTAACTGTCGTGCTGTTCGGTGTCTGGTAATTTAGGTTGAACCATGCATCTGGGCTTTGCTGTCCGAATCTTATCGTTTCTCCGTCTGGTCCGGTTGCTATTGCTAATTGTACTGTATAAAGATCAAAGTCACTCATCAACTTGTATATCGTCAACGTCCGGTCTTGTTTGTCAAAGCTTACCTGACTGGTTTGGTCCGGTCCTGCTCTTTGTTCGACGTTGTTGAAGACACCTGCTTCTTGGATGAATCCGTATGCTTGCCATATGAATGTCCAGTCGATTGTTGCGGGGTTGGTTGCAAATATCTCATATGTGCCTGGGTTTATTTGTTGTGTTACGTCTCCGGTGAAGCTTGTGTAGTTGTTACTTCCTATGATGAATTCGCTTTGCCCTGTTAACAAGTCATCTGTCATCAAGTCTTTAATTATTAGTGTCAGGTCGCATCTCGCGTCTATTATCATTTTAAAGTATGCGGTGTCTGTTAGGCTGCCGTTATCAGTTACTTC
>JACKQG010004604.1_pt1 | contig 15899 bp, 17 predicted proteins | sample 8237621 | NCBI WGS metagenome assembly JACKQG01 (sample SAMN15677084, study PRJNA649215) | marine metagenome | biome: marine; feature: Black Sea; material: saline water; isolation source: suspended particulate matter (SPM) from the Black Sea western gyre | collected 2013-06-09/2013-06-10 | depth... | reverse complement strand
CTATAATATTGTTGTGTTTGGAAAGAGTTTACACTATCCGAGCTAAAATAAAACATCAAACCCAGAACCACGATTCTTAAAAGTTTTTTAATTTTTAATGACTAGCATAGAAATCATTGGTGAAATACTGGCAGAATACTGGCAGAATTTTCGTTAAATTATCAATATTCACAAAACACATTTGTTGATTTGTAAGGATTTTTGAAGCAAAGTCCAGGGCACCTGACAGACGGAAATAAAGACCATGTGGTTTGGACATTACATCTTTAGTATGAATCCAAAATAGGTTACCCGACAAATATTTAAATAACAGAACATATAACTAAAAATTTGAATGAATCTTTTAATTGACTTATATATTAGTATTCTTTTATTAAAAATTTAATGTTGTATGATCTAATAAATATCCATCTATGCCAAAATTAATAACTCAGTATGTTAAAATTGTCGATTTAATTTGTACTAAAGTTGGAAGATTTGTCATGTACGGAGTATATCTTATGATGTTCATCCTGGTACTTTCTTTTGTAACTAGAAACATAATTAATTTTCCATTGATGTGGATCATAGAAATGGCTCAATTTACTATGACAGCTTACTATTTGCTAGGTGGGGCATATTCTATGCAAACTGATGATCATGTTCGTATGGATTTATTTTATGGAAATTTTTCAGAACATGGAAAAGCAAAAATGGATATATTTACAAGTGCTTTTTTATTATTTTATTTGGTAACCTTATTAATTGGATCAGTCTCCAGCCTAATTTACACAATTGAAACTAAACAAAAATTGTTTACCGCTTGGGCACCATATGTGTGGCCAATCAAGGTTCTTATGTTAATTGGAATTTTATTGATGTTGCTTCAAACGCTTTCAATACTTTTTAAAGACATAGCCAAACTGAAAGGTAGGAAAATAAATTGATGGCACAATATTTTAGCTACGAATTTATAGCTATTTTTATGTTTGTAACAATGTTGGTAATGATGTTTACAGGCCAACGTGTTTTTGGTGCCATAGGATTTGTCTCAGCAGCAGCAGCTTTATTATTATGGGGAGATGGAGGTATTGAAATGCCTTACACAGCTGCCTGGAAACTATTTAAATGGTATCCGATGCTTACACTTCCTCTATTTATTTATATGGGTTTTATGATTTCTGAATCTGGTATAGCAAACGATTTATATAAGATGTTTCATGTGTATTTTGGCGGTGTGAGGGGCGGATTGGCAATTGGAACTATAGGTATGATGGTTGCAATATCTGCAATGAACGGTTTAAGCGTGGCTGGAATGGCAATAGGAGCAACAATTGCTTTACCTGAAATGCTTCGCAGAAATTATGACAAAAGAATGATTACAGGTGTAGTCCAAGCTGGAAGTTCCTTAGGAATTTTAATACCACCAAGTGTAGTTCTTGTTTTATATGGAATGATTGCACGACAACCAGTAAGTAAATTATGGTTAGCAGGTGTTTTTCCTGGATTACTAATGGCAACATTATTTATTTTATATATTTACATAAGATGTCGTTTACAACCTGAGCTCGGCCCAGTTTTGCCAGAAAAAGAAAGAAACATTCCTTTTAAAGAAAAAATTAAACTTTTAAAAGCTGGAATTATTCCTTTTTTAATTTTTTTCTTTATGACAGGTTTATTTTTAATGGGTATTGCAAGCTTGGTTGAATGTTCAGCTGTAGGAGCTTTATGCGCAACACTTGCCGCTTATTACAAAAAAAGACTAAACTACAAAGTGATTGAAGCAACTTTAAGAAAAACTCTTGGTGTTTCTTGTATGTTTATGTGGATAATCCTTGCGGCTCTTTGTTTTGGTGCAGTATTTGATGGTATTGGTGCTGTGAAAGCAATTGAGTATTTATTTATTGAACGATGGCATCTAACACCGTGGGGAGTTTTGATAATGATGCAATTATCTTACATCCTAATGGGGATGTTTTTAGATGATACGGCAATGCTAGTTATAGTTGCTCCATTATATGTGCCTTTAATAATTTCTCTAGGATTTGATCCAATTTGGTACGGAGTACTTTACACTATTACTTGTCAAATAGCTTACATGACACCACCATTTGGTTATAATTTATTTTTGATGAGAGCTATGGCACCAAAGGAAATTACATTACGTGATATTTATAGTTCAATTATTCCTTTTGTATTAGTCATGTGTTTTGGGTTAGCGATTGTTATGATATTCCCAGAAATTGCTACTTGGCTTCCAGAAAAATTATTATCAAAATAACTAATTGTATTAAAACCATTAAACGTTCAAAATTTTTTAGTTTATTTAAAAAAATTCAACTTAAGGTTTAATAGACATTAATATTAACAATTGTTAGAATAAAACAACTTTCAAAGGAGGAGGATGAATGAAGAATAAAAAAAAAATAATCACAAAAAGACGTTCGTTTATAAAAAAAGCTGGTTTGTTAACTTTAGGAGCTGCTGGAGCTGCCACTATTAAAGCTCCTTATGTATACTCTGCTACAAATCCAATCAAGTGGAGACTACAAACATATTCTGGAGCACCTTTAGGAGCGCATGTAGTTAAGCCGCAAGTTGAAGCTTTTAATAAAGCAGCTCATGGAGAAATGGAGATTGAACTTTATTATGCTGATCAATTAGTGCCAACTGATGAATTGTTCAGAGCGATGCAAGCAGGAACTATTGATGCAGTACAAAGTGATGATGCAACCATGGGATCGCCGGTAGATATACAAATATTTGGTGGCTATTTTCCTTTTGCTACACGTTTTAGCTTGGATGTGCCTGCGATGTTTAAATACTACGGTTTAGATGGTATTTGGGCTGAAGCATACGGTGAAGTAAAGAATGTTACATGGCTGAGTACTAGCGCATGGGATCCATGTATTCTCTTTACAGTAAAAAAACCAATTAAAAAACTTTCAGATATGAAGGGACTAAGAGTATTTGGCGTTCCAACCGCTGGAAGATTCTTAGCAAGATATGGTTTAATACCTGTAATTGTACCTTGGGATGATGTGGAAGTTGCTATGCAAACAGGGGAATTAGATGGAGTATGCTGGTGTGGATTTACAGAAGCTTATGAAGTTGGTTGGGCTGATATTTGTAATTATGCATTATCAAATGCCGTAACTGGAGCATGGTTTGGTTCTTATTTTGCAAATACTAAGAGCTGGAATAAATTGCCACCAAAACTTCAGGAACTATATAAAATATCTATCGATCAGTCACACTACTATAGACAAGTATGGTACTGGGGTGGCGAAGCAGATCTTCGAGTCAACGGTAAAAAAATGGAAATAACACAATTACCGGCAAAAGAATGGGATGGAGTTGTAAAAGATTCCAAAGAATTCTGGGATGAGACTTCTAAAATAAGCCCTCGTTGTGGAAAAGTAGTTGATGCATTTAAAAAATATGCAAGCACAATGGAAAAGGCGGGTTATCCTTACAGATAATATTTATATTGCAGACGCTCTGAATTAATCAGAGCGTCTGCAAACTTCACTCTAAGTTTTTCGGAAAAATACTAAGGTTTTGCAGTTAGGCCGCCGTCAATTATAAGCTCTGTGCCAGTAATATATTGACTTTGATCACTTAAAAGAAACATTATTCCATTTGCAATATCATCTGGTTTTCCAACTTTTTTCATAGGAATAATTTTTTGTAAATTTTTTTTAGATGATGGTTTCTTTTTCCACCTTTTTTGCATTCCTGTTTCAGTTGGTCCAGGTAAAATCACATTAGATCTTATATTTTTAGAAGCGTATTGAATAGCAAGGGATTTTGACAATCTAATCATTGCAGCTTTAGATGATCCATAGGCATCTTGTGGTTTATCATCTCCTGATAAAGCATCTACAGATGATATATGCACCATTGAACCAAAATTATTTTTCACCATTTTTGGTATCACTATTTTGGATAAGTAAACCATAGTTTTAAGGTTTATTTCATACACTTTGTCCCAAACTGAAAAATCAATTTTTACTGAGGAAATATCTTTATCAAACCATAATACACCCGTTGTATTAATTAGATAGTCAACAGATTTGTTTTTTTTATAAAAATTATCAATTATTTTTTTTAGTTTTTTATAATTGGTAATATCAATTTTTTTAAAAAAAACTTTACTATTGTTTTGTAAAAAATATTTTGGGGGTGTTTTTATATCCAACATTAGTGTTTTGATATTATTTTTTAATAATTTTTTTGTGGTTTCAAAACCCATTCCACCACAAGCACCAGTAACAATTGCTGATTTACCTTTAAAAGATAATCTCATTTTCTTATTTTAGCACTTTTCTTAAGTGAAAGCTTTTAGGTTTTGTTAGATGTTCATAAGCTATTTCAGATAGCGAACATCCTTTTCCGGTCTCTTTTACACCTGTCCAAGACAAACCAGGATCCAAATAATCACATCTATTCATAAAAAATGTTCCAGTATCGATTTCATTCCCAATTTTTTCTGCTACTTCAATATCTTTTGTCCATATAGAGGCGGTTAGTCCATAAGGACTATCATTCATTAATTTAACTGCATCTTTTTCATTGTTTACTGGCATAATTCCAACACATGGACCGAAAGTTTCTTCGACCATAAATTTCATTTCATGATTTACATTTGTCAATACTTGGGGAACCATGTAGTTTTTATGCTCTTTAGGATAGTTAAATTTTGAACCATCAATCATTTTTTTTGCCCCTCGATTAACGGCCAAATTCATTTGATCTTCAATAAATTTTGCAGCTGATAATTTAACAACGGGTCCCAGAGTAGTATCTTTTTTAAGAGGGTTTCCCAATTTATAATTATATGTTTGGTTAATAAATAATTCTAAGAATTTTTGATATATTTTTTGATCTACATATATTCTTTCCACACCACAACAAGATTGACCCGAATTAAAAAATGAACCATCAACAAGATTTTCAACAGATTTTTCGATATCGGCATCATGCCTTATATATGCAGGGTCTTTGCCACCCAATTCAAGTGCCATACCTATAAATTTACTTGTCGTTGCTTTTTGTACTTCGTAACCTGCTTTTACAGAACCCGTAAAAGAAACAAAACCTATTCTCTTATCAGAAACAATCTTCAAACTATCTTCATGATTTAAGTGCAAATAGCTAAAAACATTTTTTGGTAGAGTATTTTTAGCAGACAAATATAATTGCTCTGCACACAATGGTGTTTGTGCAGAGTGTTTTAGTATTACAGTATTTCCAGCTGCCAAAGCTGGTATAATTGAATTTACAGATGTTAAATATGGATAATTCCATGGCGCCACAACAAAAGAAACTCCTAGCGGAATTCTTTTAATATAATTTTTAAAACCATCTTTTCTTGGTAAATTAATTGTCGATAATTTTTTTTCAGCAACTGAAAGCATATAATCTGCTCTTTCCTTGAAACCTTTTAATTCATTCAAAACTTGAGATATTGGCCTACCAATTTGCCATGTAATTTCTTCACTTATTTGAGTTTCTCTTGATAAGAAATCAGAAACGAATTTTTTCAATAATTCAACTCTTTCATTCACTTCAAGCGAAGCCCATTCTTTTTGAGCTATTACGGAATTTGAGATTGTATCTTCAGTCTTAGCTGAATCATATTCTCTTTCAAGATATACTGTATTGTTTATTGGCGTTATAGTTTTAAACATAAAAAATAATTATTATTGACTAGCTTAATTTTGTCTAGCATATTAAAACCATTTCGTAAAATTTTTTTTAAATATTAATAAATGAGCAAATATAATTGGAATTATCCGACAACTATTTGGGTTGGTCAAAATCGCATTAATAATTTAGTTGACGCATGTAATCAATTAAGTATCAAAAAACCTCTTTTTGTTACTGATCAAGGATTGGTAAAAACAAAAATGGTTACTCAAATATTAGATAATTTAAAAAAGAAACAAATAGAAGTATACGTTTACTCAAAAGTTGTGGGTAATCCAGTTGGATCAAATGTTACAGAAGGAGTACAACAATTTCTTCAGAATAAAAATGATGGAGTAATTGCTTTTGGTGGTGGCAGTGGATTAGATGTTGGAAAGGCAATTGCCTTTATGTCAGGTCAAAATTTACCAATATGGGACTTTGAAGATGTCGGCGATAATTGGAAAAAGGCAAACTCTGATAAAATTGCCTCTATAATTGCTGTCCCGACTACTGCTGGCACCGGGTCAGAAACGGGTAGAGCATCAGCGATTGTCAATGAAGAGACTGGTGTAAAAAAAATAATTTTTCATCCAAAGTTTTTACCTTCTATAGTTATTTTAGATCCTGTATTAACTGCAAGTTTACCTTCAAAACTTACCGCAGCTACTGGAATGGATGCATTAGCGCATAATTTGGAAGCATTTTGTGCACCAGGGTTTCACCCAATGGCTGACGGCATCGCTCTTGAAGGTATGTATTTAATTAAAAAATGGCTTCCTGTTGCCGTTAAAGAGGGCAATAATTTAGAAGCAAGAACCAATATGCTGGTTGCAGCTAGCATGGGATCAACAGCGTTTCAAAAAGGATTAGGCGCAATTCATTCACTGAGTCATCCAGTTAATTCAATGCATAACATTCATCACGGCTTGTCCAATGCAATATTTATGCCCTATGTGATCACCTATAATAAAGAAGAGATAAAATCAAAGATAATTAGGATTTCAGAATATTTAGATTTAAAACAAAAGTCTTTTAATGGATTTTTGGAATGGGTATTAAACTTAAGAAGCGAACTTAACATTCCGAACAAATTATCAGATGTTATTAAATCAGATGATTTTGATATTGAAAAATTATCACAAATGGCACTGGTAGATCCTTCAACTGCAACCAACCCAAAAAAATTAGATATTAATGATATGAGAATAATGTATCAAAATAGTATGGCAGGAAAGCTATTTGAGTAATCTTTCATGAGTAATCTCAATTTATTGATTGTTGAAGGGAATATCAAAAAAGATACTGAAACTTTTATAAAAGCAGCAGGCACCTCAGTATCAGAAAATTTTCGTAAACTAATTAAGGTCTTTGAACCAGAGTGTAAAATAGATATTATTGAACCCGGTAATGATTTAGAGGTTCAAAAAACTATTTCCAAAATTAAAGATTATGATGGAGTAATTTTCGCTGGTGGAGCCATGAGGATCAATGACCAAACTGAAGAGATAAAAAAACATATAAGCCTTGCAAAGGAGTGTTTTAAATCAGGGAAGAAAATATTGGCAGTCTGCTGGGGACTGCAAGTTTGTACTGTTGCAGCAGGAGGAAAAGTAAATACTGGCAAAAATGGGTCTCATGTCGGTATTGCTACTGATGTTAAAATTAATGAAAATGGCAAGAAACATAAAATATATATTTCAAAAAAAAATGTTTTTACTACTCCAGCTTTTAATTTTGATGAGGTAAGTGAATTGCCAAATAATTCTACAATTCTTGCTAGCAATTATGTTAATAAAGTTATGGCATTACATATTAACGTGGAACAATCTGAAGTTTGGGGAATACAATACCATCCAGATTATTACTACAAGTATACAATTAACCTAACTAAACTAAGAACAAAAAAACTTTTAGAAAACAAGCACTTTAATAATCAAGATGATTTGGACAAACATATATCTTATATAAAAGAAGAAGAAAAAATATTAGATTTTGATAATAGAACTCAAGAAGTTAGAAATTGGATAAACTACATTAAAAATGAATAAAATACTTCTTCATACCTTCATGATACCTCAGAATTAACGTTGAGTCTTTGCAAGTATTAAGGTTAATTTTGCTGGAAAATTTTTAAAAAACATTTTTATAATAATGGCTATAACTCTAATCACTTACCAAGGTACTTACCAAGTAATCCATTAACAAGTCCTAACAATCTCGAACAAGGTTTATCTGTGATTGAATTTGACAAAAAATCAAATTGAATTTCCCTTGTGTTTGTTAAGTTATTTAAGACTCAAAATGAACTTCTTGGAACGCAAGATACGAAAACTTTATTGTTCATTTTAATATTACTAAATATACTCTGGATTAATAAAAATGGAAATAAGTGAATTACAAAAAGATTTGGCAGCAGCATTTAGATGGACAGCCAAACTTAATATGCATGAAGGAATAGCTAATCATTTTAGCGTATGTAAGCCAGACTCAAATGATTTTTATGTTAATGGATCTGGAATGCATTTTAGTACAATTAAAGCAAGCGATCTGGTCTTAGTTGAACAAAATAAAATTGAGGAAATAAAAAAAAATCCAGATTTAGTTGATCCTACTGCAATAAATATTCATGGCGCTATTCATAAAAAAATACCCCATGCAAGATGTATACTTCACGTTCATTCAAAATATGCTACCGCTTTATCAGTTTTAAAAAATCCAGAACTTCCACCTATTGATCAAAATACTATGCGTTTTTATAAGCGTGTTGCAATTTATGATGATTTTGGTGGTTTAGGTTTTGAAGAAGAATCAAATAAAATGGCAAATAGTATTGGCAACAATCGTTCAATGCTATTAGCAAATCATGGAATATTAACTACCGGCCAAACTGTGGCTCAAGCTTTTGATGAACTATTTTATTTTGAAAAAGCATGTGAAACTTACATCACTGCTTTATCAACTGGCAAAGAACTAAAAATAGCAACTCCAGAAGTTGCAGAAAAAACAGCTCAAGATTGGGAAAATTATCCTACCGGACTTGGTGAACTTCATTTAAAAGCCATAAGATCTATTCTAGATAAAGAAGATCCTAGCTATAAAAAATAAATAAATTGTGTTTTACTAAAAATAAATTATGTTTTACTATATATAAGTCATGAAAAATAATACTACTCTTGTTAATTCTCTTCTTTCTGCTTATGAAATAAAAGAGCACTATAAAAGTATAGCGCTAGTATTGTTTGGCTCTTTGCTTTTGACGGCATCTTCTAAGGTTCAGGTTCCATTTTGGCCAGTGCCAATGACTATGCAAACATTTGTAGTTTTTGTTATTGGTATGTCCTATGGTTGGAAGTTAGGGTTTTTCACATTAATTGTTTATCTTTTTGAAGGAGCTATAGGTCTTCCTGTTTTTGCTAAGGGCGGTGGCCTACTTTATTTGACAGGACCAACAGCAGGATATTTATACGGAATGGCAATCGCTACTGGTGTTATAGGATTTTTTGCTGACCAAGGTTACAATAAATCCTTCATAAAAAGTTTATTATCTTTAATAATAGGAACGTTTATCATTTTTATATTGGGAGTAAGTTATTTAGGTTCAGTTATTGGATATGATAAAGCTTTAGCCGCAGGTTTATATCCTTTTCTTCTAAGTGAATTTTTTAAAATTATTTTAGCAGCTGCACTTATCACATCTATTAGAAAATATATCAATAAGTAGATATTTACTATTATAAGAAAAATTTTTAAAATATAAAAAAAATGTCGATACATCTTGTAACTAAAAAAATAATTAAAGAATGGACTGATTATAATAATCATATGAATCTGTCTTACTATATTCTAGTTTTTGATTTAGGTGCTGAGGTAATTTTATCAAAATTTAAGATGGGCGAACACTCTGCTAAGACAACAAAAAAAAGTACAATGGTAGTAGAAACACACACAACCTATAATCAAGAAGTTAAAGAAGGAGATGAGGTTGATGTTGTTCTTTCCCACTTTGACCATGATAATAAAAGATTACACTATAAATTAGAAATGTATGATAAAGCCAAAAATACACTTTCAGCAACTACTGAGGTTTTGTCTCTATATATCGACTTAAATATTAGAAAAGTTTCTGAAATTGAAGAAGAAAAAAAAATTATTATAGATGAGTTTATTAATAAAAATAAATCTCAGTTTAAATCTGATAATTTAAAGTTCTCATATAAGCTTAAAAAATAATTAATTAATCTACTTTTATATCATTCATTAGATGAACAATGATTACGCCAATAACTATAAGAGAAAGTCCTATAATAGTTGGTATATTAGGGATTTGCTTATATTTTATGACTGCAATGATTGTTATACCTACAATGCCCAGTCCAGCCCAACTGGCATAAACTATCCCTACTGGAATAAACTTCATTGTATGTGACATAAGGAAAAGACAAATGCACAAAGCTATTATAACTATCAATGAAGGATAAAGCCTAGTAAAGCCATTAGTATCCTTTAAAAAGCTAGTACTAAGTAATTCAAAAATAATTGCCAAAACCAAAAATATATATGCGTGTGTTATATTCATTTATAACCTTATATATAGTGACAAATTTAATTTCTAGATATAAATTATTGTCATGGAAGTAAAACTTTTATCAGGAGCGCTTGGTGCTGAAATTGAAGGTATAAATCTTAAAGATGCATCTGACAAAAACTTTAATAAAATTAACGATTTGTTGCTTGAACATAAAGTAATTTTTTTTAGAGATCAAAAAATCACTGAAGAAGAACATATGGCTTTGGCTGAAAAGTTTGGTCCCTTAGAAACTCACGCTTATGTAAAAGGATTAGATAAATTTCCAGAAATTGTAAGAATAATAAAAGCAGAGGATGAAAGAAATCAATGGGGCGAAAATTGGCATAGTGATGTTAGTTATAATGTTAAACCAACAAAAGCTGTAATAATAAAATCAATAAAAATTCCTCCTGTTGGAGGTGATACTTGTTTTTCAAATATGGAACTTGCTTGGGAAACTTTAGATGAAAAAATTAAAGAAAAAATAAAAGATAAAAAAGCTGTTCATAGTTCACTAGGAGCTGAATTTTTTATAAATAATTATAAAAAAATGGAAGCAAATGAAACAAAAAACTATGATGAATATTCTAATGAACATCCCATTGTTCGAACTCATCCAGAAACTGGAAAAAAAATATTGTTTGTAAATTGGACTTATACAAAAAGAATTATTGGTTTAGACAAAAAAGAAAGTGATACAATTCTAAAAAAAATTTTTGAACATCAAGCTAGACTTGAATTAACTTGTAGATTTACTTGGACAGAAAATACAGTGTGCATATGGGATAATAGAAGTGTTATTCATTTCGCAATAGCTGATTTTTATCCTGGAAGAGGATTAGGTTATGAAAGAATAATGGATAGGATTGCAATTGAAGGTGATCAACCACATTAATCTTAATGAACATAATTGATAAAATTATTTCTAATTTTATAAATAACAAATCTTTATATATTGGTGAAAAAGTAACAATTTCAGAACATATGATACAATCTGCAATGATTGCTGAAAAAGCAAAGTCTTCTAGCAGCTTAATATGTTCATGTTTGCTTCATGATTATGGACATTTTATTTTGGAAGATCCTGATAAATTAGTGAAAAAAAAAATTGATGGTAAACATGAAGATATTGGATATGAATATTTAAAAAAATTTTTTAAAAAAGAAGTAGTTGAACCTATTAAGTATCATGTTTTAGCTAAAAGATACCTTGCCAGAGAGAAAAAATATTTTAATTTATTGTCTGATGCATCAAAGATTAGTTTAAAATTGCAAGGTGGTATACTTAATAAAAAAAAAAGTAAAGAATTTGAAAAAAAAGATTTTTTTAAACACTCAATAAAACTTAGAAAATTTGATGAAGTTGCAAAAAGAACTAACATCAAAATGAAATCAATTATTGAATACAAAGATTTGCTAAGTTCTCAATTATTATGAAATTTGATTATATAATTATTGGAGCTGGTTCTGCCGGCTGTGTACTTGCAAATAGATTATCAGAGGATCAAAATAATAAAATTGCTGTAATTGAGGCTGGTAACCCTAGCGATATTTGGAAAGTTAAAATGCCACTTGCCTTACTGTATACAATGCATGATCCAAAGTATAATTGGAAATATTATTCTGAGCCGGAGCCTCATTTAAATAATAGAAGATTATTTTGTCCAAGAGGAAAAATGATTGGAGGATGCTCGTCTCACAACGGAATGGTTTTTGTAAGAGGAAACAGAAATGATTACGAAAGATGGGAAAACTTTGGATTAAAATCTTGGTCATATGAAAAAATTCTTCCCTATTTTAAAAAAATTGAGAACTGGTCTGGAGGAGAAAACCAATATAGAGGCTCATTTGGATTACTTCCAGTTAATCAATCAAAAAATGACAATCCGTTATTTAAAGCTTTTATAGGTGCGGCCTCAGAGGCAGGACATAAAATTAATTCAGATATGAATGGTGAATACCAAGAGGGATTTGGAATGTTTGATACTACTATTCATAATGGTGAAAGAGCTAGTGTAACAAAATACTATTTGAATCCTGTAAAAAATAGAAAAAATTTAAATATTTTTTCTAATTCTTTCGTTGAAAAAATTATTTTTGATGGAAAAAAAGCCATTGGTATTGAAGTAAAAATTAAAAATAAAATTGAAAAAGTTTATGCAGAAAAAGAATTAATATTAAGCAGTGGTTCAATTAATTCTCCACAATTATTAATGCTTTCGGGAGTTGGAGATGCAAATCATTTAAAAGAAAAAGGAATAAATGTAGTTCATGAATTAAAAGGGATTGGAAAGAATCTTCAAGATCATTTAGAAACATATGTTCAACAAGAATGTAAAACTCCTGACACTCTTTATACATATACAAAATTAGTTCCGAAAGTGCTTGCTGGTATTCAATGGTTTTTATCTAAATCTGGTCCTTGTTCTCAATCATATTTAGAAGCAGGAGGATTTGCAAAATCTTCTCCTGAACGTGAAATAGCAAACATTCAATTTCACTTTTTTCCATCGTTTGTAATCGACCATGGTCTAATTAATCCAAGCTCACATGGCTATCAATTACATGCTAGCCCCAATCATCCAAAAAGTAGAGGCTCTGTTACACTTAATTCGTCAAACCCATATGATTATCCTAAAATATTATTTAATTATTTAGAACATGAAGATGATTTAAAACAAACAAGAGAATGTATTCATGTTGCAAGAAAAATATTATCTCAACCTTCTTTAGCAAAACACGCAGGTGAAGAAGTTGGTCCGGGATCTGACAAACAAAGTGACGATGAATTAAATGATTATATTAAGTCCAACGCAGAAACTGCTTATCATCCATGTGGAACTTGTAAAATGGGAGTAGATGAAATGGCTGTAGTTGATGAAAATTTAAAAGTTAAAGGAATACAAAATTTAAGAGTTGTTGATGCATCCGTTATGCCCGAAATACCTAGCGCAAATTTAAATGCCCCTACTCTTATGATTGCTGAAAAAGCTGCTGATATAATTAAGAATAACGTTTAAATTTTGGTATATGACGATCAAGTTTATAATAGTCTAACTTCCCTTTTGTAAATATATTCATTATTGTTTTAAGTTTAACAGGACTATTAAACATTCCAGCAGCAATTGAAATATTTTTAGTTCCTATTGCTTTAAAAAATATACTTGCTCCACATTTACTACAAAAACCTCTTTTTGCTCTTTTAGAGGATCTAAACCATTTTAATGTTCTTTTTTTTATAAATTTAATATTTTGTTCTTCAACATTTGTATACGCTGCATAATGACCATGCGTTTTCATACATTGAATACAATGACAGTTTTGAATGTTTCTATGGTAACCTTTAGTTTTGAACTGTATACCACCACATAAACAACTTGCTTTCATAGATAGCTTTTTCATTATTTATTTATGTTGATGCTTATAAGAGAAATAATTTCGAACATTACAGCAGAAGCTACCATTGATGTAATTTGATTTGGATTATCTTTTGTAGGCATTAAACAAGCAACATCTCCACCTATTATATTTTTACCTTTAAGACTTTGTATAAGTTTTCTTGCTTCATCCATATTAAATCCTCTAAAAGCAGATTCTATATTTGCTACTCCTGGAGCAACTGTTGCATCTAAACAATCTAAATCAAAAGTAATGTAAATTGGATTGTCTCCTAACCTATCTAAAATCATTTTAGAAGATTTTTCATGACCAAATTCTTTATATTCTTCCATAGTTATAACTTGATACCCAATATCATAACTTGCCTGCAACCAATCCAAAGTTCTAGGATTTCCTCTTATTCCTATTTGTGTGCTTGTTGTTGGATCAACATTTCCTTGTTTAACAAGATATGAAGCCCAGTGTGCTGCTGATTTTTTTGCACCTAAAAAATGATCTAACTTTTCATAACAATCTGTATGGGCATCAAAGTGAACTAGGGTTATTTTTTTACCTTTGGTTAATTTTGAATTTTTTTTTGCTAAACTTTGTACTATTCCTCCAGTAATTGAATGATCGCCACCAATAGAAACAACTGGCTTTTCTGCTTTTTCAATATGGTCATAAAAATTTGAAATTCTCTCTATACATTTTTCATTATCATTAGCTTCTGGAAAAGGCACATCACCCAAATCGTGAATTTTATTTTGTTTCCAAGGATCAATACCAAACTCAAGATGAGATCTTCTTAACATTGCTGAAATATTTCTTACAGCTCTTGGTCCTAAATGTTGGTCTCTTTCGGTTGTTCCATTACCAGTACTATGAGGCACCCCTACCAAAGCAATATCACAATTTTTTGGATCTGGATCATTTTTACATCTAAATAATGTTGGTATCCCCCACCAGTATAGGGTCTCCATCATTATCTGATCTTCGTCTGAAATCATAAAATTAATCTTACATGATTAATAAAATATAAAGAAGATAAAAAATTTGATATATCTCAAAAAAACAACCATGAAAAATAATAATCCAAAAGGCATTATTCTTATATTGATTGGTATGTTTATTGTTTCATTTATGGATGCAACATTTAAATATATTAATACTAGTGTTAATTTGTATGAAGCCTATTTTGTCAGAACATTGGTAAGTTTTGTAGTTATCGCTTCTTATCTAAAAATAACAAACAAACCAATAATTTTTACTACTCATTATCCTTTGCTTACAAGTATACGTGTAATTCTTTTCTTTTTTGGTTTTAGTTCTTTTTATATTTCATTAACTATAATGCCTTTAGCTACAGCCACTGCTCTATTTTTTGCTAGTCCTTTTTTGATGACAATTTTTGCAATATTTTTTTTAAAAGAAGAAGTGGGAATAAGAAGATGGTCTGCCGTGATAATTGGTTTTATAGGTGTTTATATAATATTAAATCCTAATTTTAACGATTTTGACTATTTGAGTTTAACGCCTGTTTTATGTGCATTTTGTTATGCTTTATCAATGATAATTATAAAGAAAACATCTGATAAAGATGATGTTTATTCACAAATGTTCCACTTTTATATTTTTGCCATAACAATTAGTTTAATAATTTATTTTTTTATTGGTGATGGTCAATACAACAATTTTGATTATCCAGCTTCTCAATTTATTTTACGAAAATGGTTTAGTAATTTGGAATTCTCTTTGCCTTATATGATTTTCATAGGTGTGGTTGGTGCTATAGGGTTTCTTTGTTTTTTTACAGCTTATCGTATAGCTTCTCCAGCTGTTGTATCGCCATTTGAATATTCAATATTAGTATGGGCATCATTAAATGGATGGATTTTCTTTGATGAAATACCAAGTCAAAGAGCAATTGTTGGAATGATTTTAATTGTAAGTGGAAGTATATATATTTTTATTCGTGAAAAAATCCAAGATCAACCTATTGTTACAGAAAAACCTTTAAGATAAATGACTAAAAATTTAATACCTACTATCGATATTTCCTCATTAGTTAATCAAGATTTTAATTCAAATAAATCAGTTAAGACCATTAATAGAATTAAAAAGGCTTGTATTAATATAGGCTTTTTTCAAGTTACTGGCCATGGAATAAGTCAAAAAAATATTAAAAATATTTGCAATGTTGGGAATAAATTTTTTAATTCATCTGAAAAAAATAAAAGAAAACTTTCACCTAAAAAATGGAATTCTAAAAATAAAAATA
>JACKQG010000448.1_pt1 | contig 15900 bp, 13 predicted proteins | sample 8237621 | NCBI WGS metagenome assembly JACKQG01 (sample SAMN15677084, study PRJNA649215) | marine metagenome | biome: marine; feature: Black Sea; material: saline water; isolation source: suspended particulate matter (SPM) from the Black Sea western gyre | collected 2013-06-09/2013-06-10 | depth... | reverse complement strand
ACCTCTGAGGTCACCTCTGTGGCAACCTCTGTGTTTACCTCTGAGGCAACCTCTGTGTTTACCTCTGAGGCAACCTCTGTGTTTACCTCTGAGGTCACCTCTGAGGCAACCTCTGTGTTTACCTCTGAGGCAACCTCTGTGTTTACCTCTGAGGTCACCTCTGTGGCAACCTCTGTGTTTACCTCTGAGGCAACCTCTGAGGTAACCTCAGAGGTCAGGAGGGGATATGATGGGTGGATGAGCTCGATAGAAGAAAAAATTATAGACCTTGGATTCAGCCTCCCCATTGCTCCTAATCCCGTAGCAAATTATGTTCCAGCTATTCTTGTAGGAGATGAACTACGCACAAGTGGTCAAATACCAATTATCGATGGATTGTTACTCTTCAAAGGGACTGTCCCGAGCGAGCAAAGTCTAGATAATGCAGTTCAGGCAGCAAAAATATGTGGGTTAAATGCGATTGCGGTTGCTAAAGCTATACTTGATGGAGACCTTGAACGCATCAAACGAGTCCTTCAACTTAGGGTTTTTGTTGCCTCTGATGCTGGGTTTGAAGAACACTCAATAGTAGCCAATGGCGTAAGTGATTTGATGGTCGATATTTTCGGTGACTCTGGACGACACACCCGAGTTGCAATGGGATCTATTGGCCTTCCTCTTGGCTCCACCGTTGAGGTCGAAGTGATCTTCCAAGTTCATACCAACGATTGATATTATCGGACGCTAGTGCCTTTCTTTCTAAAAATCGACCTTTTTTTGACTTGACTGCATCCACTATTCAATCAAGAATGTATATGTAGATATTCTGGGTAAATATGACCGGCGTGGCAACTTTATTATCGCGATTCAGTTGACCGCACTTATTGCCCCACGGGGCACAATCATTACGCCGCACTGGTCGACATTTCGACGCCACCCCACCTTGTTGGTGCGAGTTGGCATGTGCGGCGGAATTTCTCAATTCGAATTCTCGATGAGGACCGCCACGAATTCACGTTGTTATGAGACAACTTACAATTCGTCAGGCTGTTTTGTTTTGGTATTTGCATAGTGTTTGTTCTGCTTTTCTTCGAGTCAGGGAAGTTGCAAAACACACAACATGTACAAGGCACAAAGCAGTTCATCATTTCTTCTCATACAAGCATTACGAATGGAGACATTTATCATGAAACGTAATTCTCGAGGCTTTACCCTCATCGAACTCCTCGTCGTTATCGCGATTATCGCGTTATTGATGGGACTCTTATTGCCAGCACTTGCAAAAGCGCTCGGCAACGCCCGCGTCCGAAGAGACCAAGGGCAACTCAAGGGGATATCATCGTCTTTTTCAATATATGGCGAATCAGACAAAAAGAAACAGTACCCAATCCCAGGTCGCATTGATCGTGAAAGTGTAAATATCAATACTGGAAATAACGGTGTGTACCAAGGTGTCACGAGTGGGGAGGTTCAAGGTCTTGGTGATCCGGATGACACGGTCAACACTTCCGCATGGTTACACTCCTACATGATTGGAGCTAATTTCTACGGACCTGAAATCCTTATCAGTTCAAATGAAAAAAACCCAACTGTTGCAACTAAAGGTGACGAAGCAGCAAATCCAGAAGAACTAGCTTATGACTTCGCTGCTGTCAGTGTTGCTAATGATCAGTACTGGGACCCGCTCTTTTCTGCTGACATTACTGGTGTCGGCGCCTCAGCAAATGGCGAAGGTGGCCAAGAAGGTGTCTGCCATACTTCGTATTCAAACAACGCTCTTTGTGGCAAAAGATTAGATAACTGGAAAGATGGCAGTAGCAATACCGTTGTTCTTTCAAGCCGTGGCCCTGAAATTATTACCAGTGATGACATGACTAACGATAACTTTTCAAAATCTCCCACACTACTCCTATTTGGCCCTTCAAAACTATGGGAAGGTATTTATGTTGGTGGCGATGGTTCAGCTCATTATGCAAATGACATGTGGCACAACAATAAGGAATACACGTCAAAAGCTGACTGGACAAATTATAAAGACAACACGTTCATGTCTGAGTTCCGAGATTTTGACACTAGCGATGGGCACGCATCTGGCGATAACTTTTTGGTGTTAAATGTAGAATCAACAGAAACAACTGTAACTCCAGTTTATGACACACCGCTCCCTTAACAGTTGAACTTAGAATGAAAAGTATGAAACAATTATCTCAACAAATTGGAGGTTTCAATAAATGAAACACGTAAAGAAACATAAAGGCTTCACACTTATTGAATTACTTGTTGTAATGTCAATTATTGCGTTGCTATTGAGTATCTTGATGCCAGCACTTGGTCGTGCGAAGGCAGAGGCAATGCTCACAAAAGATCAGTCCCAGATTAAAGGTGTTTTTTCTGGTTTTTCTTTCTGGACAGGATCACATAATGGCAGATTCCCAATCCCTGGACTCGCTGCACGCCTACCCACTCAGGGAGGTACTGGTCCACTTATAAAAGGTCGTGGTCCTGAAGACCTGACTAAAAATGACCACGCAGCAGTTTTATCTATGTGTGTGATGCAAAACCTATTTACAACTGACATACTCTACGCCCCAACAGAGCAAGGCGACTTTGTATTTCCACTGGAGTCGTATGACTACAATTATTACAGCCCAAGCCCACAAGGTAACGAATGGGAACTCTGGGATCCCGAATTCCAAAATGATTTGACGTCTGCCTGCAACAACAGTTACGGCATTATGCCCGTCACTGGTAAACGAAAGAAGCAAAATTGGGGAGTAAGCACACACTCACCAACATCGTTTGCTATTGTCGGCACTCGCGGTCCAGCAGATGGCGAACCTGATGAATATTCCAGAACAAACCTGTTCCACGGAATTGAACGTGATTGGAAGGGTGCTATCTTCTATGGCGATGGACATGGTGTTGTTCTTGAAACCTTCTACCCATCAGCCACAACGTATGTCAACGATGGTGGTGTTGCCAGCCCAGACAATATCTTCTTTGAAGAAGAAGATCAAGTAAACGATGTCGACTACATGACTGGTGGACTTGGACAAGGGCAAGATGTTGTTTTAACACATGTAATAGAAACCATCGGTAATATCGATGGCAGTGACGGTAAGGGCGGACGATGTGATGAATTTTTGCATGACTAAATCCACTGTTTAGCTTTATTAATAAAACGAACCGTAGCAATTGCTACGGTTCGTTTTTTTGTGGGGTAATGTCCATAGGATTTGGAATCCCTTCCTCTGCCCTATGATGTACATATGTTACTGCCAATTGCTACACTTATTCTCACGCAAACTTCTCCTGTCCCAAGTTACAGGCAAGCAACAGATGTCGCTGTCATTACGATTGAAGGAGCAGTCGACACCATAACTGCGATGTCATTCAAGCGTCGGATTGAAGAATCCTCAGATGCAGATGCAATTGTCATCGAACTTAATACGCCAGGTGGCGACTTGATGTCGACATTAGAAATCTGTTACGAAATCAAAAACAACGCACCAAAGAATACCGTCGCTTGGATTCGTCCACACGCTTTTTCGGCTGGAACCATTATCGCTCTGGCATGCAGGGAAATTATCGTTGCACAAGGAAGCACCTTTGGAGATGCCGCTCCAATCAGTGCAACTGGACAACCCATCCCAGCAACGGAACGAGCGAAAATCGAATCCCCAGTGCTTACAGAGGTAATCGATTCGGCAAGAAGAAACCATTACGATGAACATCTTGTTGAGGCATTTGTCAGTGTCGGAATTGAATTGTGGCTCATTCATAACAATTCAACAGGAGAAGTTGTCTGCGTTAATAGGAATGAGTATGAAACTATCTTTGGCGAGTCGCCGCCACAACATTTCTCCGCCATTGGAACATCGCAAATAGAAACCTCTTTACTAACACCGTTTTTTGAAACAATTTCTGAACTACAAAATTCTACACAACCAAACGATCCCACGTGGGATCCGGTTTTTTCTCAACAATTACCCTCAAGTAGAAAACTCTTTTCAGCAAAAGACTCTAAGGATTGGACACTGGTCAAACAAGTTGTTCCCAATGATCGGCTCCTGACACTGAAACCTGCTGAAGGAGCAATGTATGGATTGGTGACTGGTGTTGTCTCTACTGACAAAGAATTACAACAATGGTTTGGTGCAACAACAATTCAAAGGTTTAAACCAACGTGGTCTGAAAACATGGTTGGAGTTCTTATCAGTTGGCCAATTCGACTTGTTTTAATTGCACTCTTTTTAATTTGTGTCGTAGTTGAATTCGCAACTGGCGGAAGCGGACTCTTTGGTGTTGGGGCTGCTGTCTCAATGGCGCTACTCGTTGGAGCCCCTTGGTTAGCTGGACTAGCGCAGTGGTGGGATATCGCGCTTGTACTTGCGGGGCTTGCACTCATCGCAACTGAAGTGCTTGTTATTCCAGGCACCGGCTTTACTGGGTTTACTGGTGTTGCATTCTTATTCGTTGGAATGGTCGGCAGTTTTGTGTCGGGAGATCTTGGATCTTCTGTTGGACAAACACAGCTCATCACAGGTCTTGGAACTGTTATTGGTGGTTGCTTCCTGGCAATCATCGGAAGTTGGATTATCTTAAAACAGATTGAAAATACAAGCGGAATGCGACAACTCGTTCTTCAACACGAGGTAGGTGTTCAAACTCCGCCACCCCCACTTTCACTCAAAGTTGGAGATGAGGCCATCACAATTACCGATTTACGCCCGAGCGGAAAAATAAAATGCGATTCAATCATCTATGACGCAACAACTTCAGGAAGTTGGATAACAGAGGGCACAAAAGTTCGTATCATGATGTGTGGCATGACCGTTGAAGTTGAAGAAATCTCATCATGATTAATCTATTAGCACAAACTGTTCCAACAGGAAATTCTTCCCCTATTATTTGGGCGTTCGTTTTTATTGGTATATCGCTCGTGCTTTTCTTTGTAGAAGTGTTTGTACCCTCAGCTGGTCTCATTGCTTTGATGGGGGGGCTCTCAATCGTTGCATCTCTCATTGCTTTTTTCATGCATGACACAAACACAGGGTTAATTGCGACGGGTATCTACATTGTTTTCGGACCCGTGCTCGCTTGGATTGGATTTCGTATTTGGGTAGCATCACCATTAGCCAAACGAATGGTTCTTGGCGGGATCGTTGAAGAAGATGAGGATGAAGCTCGACAGCGATCAACCCAAAGGCAAGAAGAACGACGCGCCGAATTAGAGTCATTTATTGGGAAACAGGGCACAACCGTTACTATTCTTAGACCCGTGGGTGTTGTCCGTATTGAAGGGATGAGAATTGATGCACTTGCTGAAACAGGTAGTATTGAGGCCAACCGCCTGATTGAAGTCACGGCTGTTTACGATAACCAGGTCAAGGTTCGGGTTGTGCCCACTTAAGATTGATATAATGTTGATTTGAGAAGGAGGTTCGCATGAACTCATTTATAGCATTTTCACCTTGGTTACTCGGCGGCATTATTATCGGCGGAATTTTTCTGCTCATTATTGTCGCGTTCGCGTTTCAATACATTGGGCTCTATTTACAAGCATGGGTAAGTGGTGCAAAAGTTGGATTTATTGATCTAATCATGATGCGTTTCCGAAAGGTAAATGCGAAATCCGTTGTGATCAACCGTATCAGCGGCAAGAAAGCGGGAATTGAAATCTCGACGGACCAACTTGAAGCTCATTACCTCGCTGGTGGACGCATCACTAATGTTGTTCGTGCAATGATTGCTGCCGACAAAGCTCGAATAGATTTGCTTTGGGAGACAGCAACAGCAATTGACCTCGCAGGACGAGACATTTTAGAAGCTGTACGCACAAGTGTTGACCCAAAAGTAATCGATTGCCCAAGTGATGGCGGCGGGAAACGCACCATCGATGCTGTGGCTGGAGACGGCATCCAATTGCGCGCTCGAGCAAGAGTCACTGTGCGGACAAATATTGCGAGGCTCGTTGGCGGTGCAACCGAAGAAACAATTATTGCACGCGTTGGCGAAGGCATTATCTCAACAATTGGTTCTGCGACTACTCACTTAAAAGTTCTTGAAAACCCTGACAACATCTCAAAGACCGTACTAGCAAAAGGACTTGATGCGGGCACTGCATTTGAAATTCTTTCCATCGATATTGCGGATGTCGATGTTGGCGAGAATATTGGCGCAACGTTGCAAGCGCATCAAGCGGAAGCAGACAAGGCAAGGTTCCAAGCAGAAGCGGAAAAAAGACGCGCGATGGCAATTGCTCAAGAGGCAGAATACCGTGCTGACGAACAAAAGAACCGCGCTTTAGTCGTTCTTGCAGAAGCCGATGTACCAAAAGCAATGGCAGAGGCATTCCGCAAAGGCAATTTTGGTGTCATGGATTATTACAACATGAAAAATGTTATTTCAGATACCGACATGAGAGCATCCATTGCGGGCGAAACCCCAGGAACCCCCAAAGACTAACTCAGATGACTACAACAACACAACTCCCAGCAATTCTTGGTGGTGAGCAAGCCGTCACACTTGACCAAACTGAAGCGATAAGGTGGCCACTAATTGACAGTCAAGATGAGCAAGCTGTTCTTGATGTACTTCGTAGTGGCAATCTTTCATTGCATCCAATTGTTGAGGAGTTAGAAAATAAATACAAAGAACGAACACAAAGACAATTTGCCCTCACACACAACAATGGCACTTCCGCTATTTTGGCTGGGCTTCATGCTATTGGAGTACAACCATTTGATGAAGTCATTGTGCCGTCTGCGACGTGGTGGTCGAGTGTCATGCCGGTTTTGCATTGTGGCGGAGTTCCAGTTTTTGCTGAACTTGAACCAGAGTGCCTAGGTCTTGACCCAGAAGATGTTGAAAGAAAAATTACAGAAAAGACAAAAGCAATTGTTGTCGTTCATTTATTTGGCATGCCATCAAAAATGGATGAACTTACCTCTATCGCGAAGAAGCACAATCTGAAAATATTGGAAGATGCTTCCCATGCTCACGGTGCAATGTATAAGGGCAAGCCAATCGGTTCCTTTGGTGATGTCAGCGTCTTTAGTATGCAAGGCAATAAACTTTGCCCGTCCGGGGAAGGAGGCATCTTGCTCTGTGACGATCAAGAGGTTTGGGAATCAGCAGTTCGGCTTGGACATTATGAACGACTTCTCAATCTTGAATCTAATAATAAATATTTTGCTGCAACAGGTTTTGGTTTTAAATTCCGCATGGCTCCAATGGCTGCAGCGCTTGCTGTCTCTCAAGTAGCAAGAATGGATGAACGAAACACCAAGCGTAATGAAAACTGCATCTACCTCTCAAACAAACTTGAGGCGCTAGGAATTGAAACTTTCCTAGCTCCTAAAGATGTAACCCGTGTATATTTTGAATTTCTTGTTCGGTATGATGAAAGTATAACTGGCTTGCCTATTAACGACCTTGCCAAAGCATTACAAGCTGAAGGTGCTCATGTTGCTGCACCTCGCTACCCACTTCTTCATCAACAACCAGTGTTTACTCATAACGTATGGTCTAAGATTGCCCGATTGCCCGCAACAGAAGACAACCCAATTCACCTGTACGATCCAACAGATTTGCCAAACACAACTCTTGGTAACGGCTCTCTTCTAAAGTTACCTGCCTTCCCCTCTGCAAACAGCGATTTGCTCGATCAATATTCAAATGCGTTTGAAAAAGTACTTGCACACTCCAATGACATCCCAAGAACTGATAAAGCCGAAAGCTCCGCCTAACGCGGACGACATTCTGAAACAGTTTTCACGCCCACAGGTACGCATCTGCAGGTTTGTCCTTCTAACGTGTTTGAAATTTGTGAAGTGGATACGGCGTGTGAAGTGGAAAACAAGTGGAGTTAATTTGCTTGAGAAAGTTGATTCACCCGTCATCTTTGCTTCAAACCATCAGAGCCATGTTGATACGCATGTCATTCTTGCGACGCTCCCAACAGTATTGAGAAATAAAACTGCAGTCGCTGCGGCATTTGACCACTTTGCAGACGCTGATGGAACTTCAAAAAAGAAACGCACGATTCAATTTCTTGTTGCTGCAATCTGGCATGCGTTTAGTATCGAACGGATTAAATCACCACTTAGTTCAATACGAACTATGCAGAATCTTTTAGCTCGTGGGTGGTCCATTGTAATATATCCCGAAGGTACGCGAAGTAGAACTGGCGATATAGCACGCTTTAAACCTGGCCTTGCTTTGGTAGCAAAAAAAAGCGGCAGGCCAGTTGTTCCAGTGTGCGTGCAAGGAGGGCTACAAGTACTTCCAGAAGCGACATATCTTCCACACAGTGGAACTATTCATGTTTCCTTTGGAGAACCGTTACACTTTAGCCAAGATGAAAGTACCACTGAATTTATGGCTCGCGTTGAGTCCGTTGTTCGCTCAATGGCAAAAAACACATGATTGAACAAATCGAACCAACCCAATGGTCTAACGTGGACATCGTGTTACTTGTTTCACTATTGCCGCTACTTATTTTGAGTGCTTTTTTTAGTTGCAGCGAAACTGCACTCTTCCGTTTGTCGCAAGCAGAACTAGGCGAGTTGAGGCGACGGAATACACCACCGGCAAAAGCTGCATTTTTTCTAGCGAAAAATCGAAGAACTGTACTCATCACAATTCTCATCGGGAATATGTCTGCAAATATGTTGTATTTCATTGTTAGCTCTGTCTTAATACTTCATGTAACTAACAATGTAGTTGCGGAAATTGGAATTGCTTTCGGAACCTTGTTTTCAATCATCATCTTTGGTGAAGTTCTTCCAAAAATGACTGCCACTGCTCGCCCTATTGGAATCGCTTCACTAATCGCACCCCCACTACTCTTGATTCACAGTGCCATTTCGCCTCTAAGAAAAACGGTTGACTTTCTCATCATTACACCACTATCAAGACTCGCCACAACCGCAGCACCTGAACCCCTCAATGCAGAAGAACTTGCAACTCTTGTTAAACTTTCAAAAACAGAGGGAATCATTGACCAAAATGAACAGCAAGCCCTGTTCGAAGTGGTCGAGCTCAGTCGAATCCGTGTTCGAGAAGCAATGACTCCACGCGTTCACATGATTGCTACGGCATCTTCTTCTTCGAGTGAGGAAATAAGGGAAATTATTTCAAAAAGCAGATTGACACAACTACCAATTTATGGGGATGACCTTGATGACATAGTGGGAATGTTGCACACCAAACGATATTTACAACATAGCGTGAATGGACCACCGATGATGCAAGCGTGCATGACAAGGCCACAATTCATTCCTCAAGTTGCAACTCTTGATCAACTACTATCACGTTTCCGAGAAACTTCGACGCGCCTTGCTATCGTAGTTGATGAGTTCGGTGGAACCGCTGGTCTTGTCACACTTGAGGATGTGCTCGAAGAACTTGTTGGAGAAATTGGAGACAACCCACTTCAAGATATCGCTCAACCAAAAAATATTGGTGAGGGCAAATGGCTCATCGATGCAAATACGGGTGTCAGAGCGTGGGCAGCCGCGACCAATCTTTTTCTTGATCGTTGCCCAGCCGCTACAATGGGGGGTCTTATTGCCGCGCAACTTGGACGAATTCCATCGGTCGGGGATTCGGTTGAACTGGGGAACCTCGAAATCGAGGTACACACAATGGATGAATATCGTGTCGCGTCTGTTATTGTCTCACTTTGCAATGGTGAGGATAAATCATGAGTGACTATTACATTGCTCTTGCAATTACATGCACAGGACTTGTTTTAAGTGCGCTCTATTCTGGGCTCGAGACAGGTCTGTATACGATTAATAGAATTCGACTCGATGTTCGATCTTCAAGTGGTCTTGTTAGTGCAAAACGAGTTCTTTCTCTAGTTGATAACCCAACACGAATGCTCGCTGTATTACTTGTTTGTAACAATGCTGCAAACTATCTTGCAAGTTATGGGGCGGCAATGTTTCTTGATTCAACCACACTATCACCTTGGGTTTCGATTCTAGTCAATGCCGTGGTCTTGATTCCGTTGATTTTTATCTTTGGCGAAGTGCTACCAAAGGATTTATTCCGAACACACACCGATTCGTGGACATATGCATGTAGCACTCCACTTTCTTGGTCTGACAAAGTTTTATGGTGGACAGGGATTGTGCCTGTAGTTTCTATGATTGGGAAGTTAACTCGCACTATCCTCGGATCTGAATCATCCATTGAGCCAACACCACGAAGGCGATTCGGCATGCTTTTTAAAGAAGGTCTTGGTGATGGGGTTCTTAGTGATGAGCAAATCACTCTTGCAGATCGAATCCTTGCTATGCAAGCACTCACTGTAGATAGCGAGATGGTTCCTTGGACTCGGGTTGCTTGTGTTGGTAAGGAAATCCCACTCGTAAGGCGCACAGCCGCGCTAAGCGAAACTTCACACACAAGAATTCCTGTTGTGAATTCAACTGGACAAGTAGAGGGTATCTTGCCTGTACTTAGCGGATTACTTGACCCAAACAGATCAACTGAAGAACTTATTATTGAACCGTTGTTTGTAACCCCAAAAACAAAAGTTCAGGATGCCCTGCACCAATTACGAAAGAGTGGAAAAGCAATGGCCATTGTGTCCCAAGACGGCGAAAAACCACTTGGAATTGTCACGCTTAAGGATCTTGTTGAACCAATTGTTGGTGAACTCGCGGCCTGGTAATCAAGTAGCCAAATCTAAATCGATAATGTCAATTTCAGCACTTCGGTGCCCGCGGAATTCATTCGTTTTAATTTTTCCAATAAGATTGATTCGCGTTCCGTTTGCAATTTTTTCGACAAGCTCTCCATGTCCCCACCAAATACAACGAATACGTTCCTTCCCTAATTTAAGAGAAAGGTGATCATTTCCGCTCCCCATTGCGTGCACTTCTTGCACTTTTGCATTCATCACTTGCACAACTGGAGTCGGATTTCCAATTCCGAACGGACCTATCTTTTCAATTTCTACCGCGGTGGTGTGCGTTATCTCGTGTAAATCTGCAAACACATCTGGCTTTGCGGTTGGAACAAGTTGCTCAGCGGTAATATGTTTCCTTGCATATTTTCTCATCGCTTCAACAAAATCGTTAAACGATTCTCTTTTAATTGTGAGTCCTGCAGCCATGTCATGACCGCCAAATTTTTCAATGTGCTCCTTACAAGCGCTGAGCGCGTCGAAAATCGAAAAACCAGAAATACTACGAGCTGATCCAACAAGTTTGTCTCCATCACCTGAAAGAAGTATTGTTGGTCGATAATATGTTTCAATACATTTACCTGCCGCAACTCCCACAACACCCATAGACCATGAATCATCTTGAAGAACAATAATTGAATGCTTCTCTAATTGCTGAGATTCAATTTGTTCAAGTGCACTGGCAACCATTTCACGTTGTATTGTTTGGCGTTTTCGATTAAGTGTAGCTAGGTCTTTTGCAGCACCAAGAGCAAGGTCTCCATCGAGATGCGTAAGTAAATCAACAGCTGTTGCTGCATGGGAAAGTCGTCCAACAGCGTTAATGAGCGGAGCAATTCCAAAACTAATATGTGCTGAACTAAGTTTCTTATCAGGAGTGTCTAGCTGTTCCATAAGCGCTCGTAATCCAGCATTTGTTGTGCTTGGCAGCAGTTGCAATCCCCACCTTGCGAATATTCGATTTCCACTGACAAGCGGAACCATGTCTGCAATGGTTCCAATTGCAACTATCGGAATCAAATCTAGTAGTACTTGTTTGAGACGCTCGTTTACACTTTGACTTTCTGACCACACTCTGGCGAATGCCCAGGCGAGTTGATATGCAACTCCAACACCAGCGAATGGTGTTTTTGGTTCACCTGTTAATCCAGGATGCACAATTGCAGCACATTCTGGAATTGTTCCATCATCACGTGGTTTGTGATGATCTGTGATGATGAGAGTGATACCAAGTTCTTCAGCACACTTAGCTGCTTCAACCGCAGTGATTCCACAGTCAACTGAAATCACAAGTTCAATTCCCATTTTTGCAAATTTCTCGATTGCCTCTGGCCGAATGCCATATCCTTCATCAATTCGATCGGGAATGTAGACGGGTGGGCCAGCTCCCCCTGTCGCTGCAGAAATGATGTGATAGAGCACTGTAGAAGCGGTAATGCCGTCAGCATCATAATCACCAAATATCAACACCTTTTTCTTGCTTTTAAGCGATTCGGAAAGAATTGTTGCAGCTTCCGTTGCTCCCTGAAGTTCGTTTGGATCATCAAGGTCCATCAACGTTGGGTTGAGAAACATATCGAATTGAATTCGACTTGTAATTCCACGAGCTTCTAAAATACGGTCTCGCAAATTATGCGTTGGGTCAGTTGGCGGTGGTGATTTCCAAATCCTAGTCATACCCTTCATCCTCACATCGTACCCAATTTTGACTATCATTCCAGATTCTAAAGATTATCAAAATGAAGCAAACTTCTTATCCATCTATTCTTTTGATTGGCCCCCCTGGTGTTGGCAAGGGTACTCAAGGCAAAATGCTCGGTTCCATTCCTGGATTCTTCCACCTTGCAACCGGTGATATGTTTCGTTCACTCGACAAAGAATCCGAAATTGGGCTGGAATTTACAAGATATTCTTCACAGGGGCTACTTGTTCCAGATTTCCTTACTGTTCGCCTCTGGAAACAACATGTCGAACAATTAATTTCTAGAGAGCTGTACAACCCTGATATTGACATACTACTTCTCGATGGAATCCCAAGAAGTAAACCCCAAGCAGAATCGATGCAAGAATACATTGACCCGTTCATGATTATTCACCTTGTTTGTGAGGATATCGATGAAATGGTCAGCAGAATGCAAAAGCGAGCAACTGAGCAAGGTCGCCCAGATGACGCCGATGAATCGGTCATTCGCAAACGATTTGAGGTATATAAAGAGCAAACTGCCCCCGTTCTTGCGTGCTATGACGAAGATATTATTTCGAACATCGATGCACTTGGCACGCAAGCGGAAGTACTTCTTCGCATACTTTCCGAGGTTGTACCCGCTGTACAGGCAAAAAAAGATAGTTGAGTCAGGTTTTTACGGTTTTTTGCGTGTTTTCTAACCACCTACTACCCTATCATATTGGTCAAGGAGAAGAGAACTTATGAAATTTACACGTTTTCACACTGTACTTGCTATTGCAAGTTCAACCCTTTATGCGAGCAGTGCGTTCGCCAGTTTCCCCTCATTTGATGATTTGACACTGGGGGACAGTTATGTTCCCTCACAAAATTTTACATCAGATGGAGTTAACGTAAAATTGATGGACTTTCAAGATGGCAAAGGTAATTGGCATAACTCTGGGGTAGCAACTGTCTCAGATGCACTCATGGCAAATGGTTCCATGTACGAGTTAAATACCGACAATATTAATTCCTTCTACGATTATGCTGGATCAATCGGCACACAAACGGAAGTTGAGTTTTTGTTTGGCGAATACGGTGGAAACATAAACTTCGCAGTTAATGGCGATTTTGTAAATAAAAATAACTTTATCGAGTTAGATGGTCTAACAATTGGCGGGTGCTCGATCAGTGTACCCTTTGGAGGATTCGGTGGTGATACTGGGAAGGTCGTAATAATAGGAGCCATCCAAAATATGCTTGTTGGTGGGCAAGAACTTGCTGTTGACGTTCACACTCCAGACGAGTGTGAACCATCTTTTGAAGACCTGCCGCTAGGAATGTCATATTTTATTGGCGATACTTTTACAACAAACTTAGTTCCATGTGAAGTTGCAACCCATCTTTACTTGGACGGCACTCCAGCAAGCGGTGGCTATGTCATGGTTGAGGACTGGAACCAAGCATGCGGCGATAATCAAGAATTATTCACGAATAACGCTGCGGTGGTTTTTAAATTCGCAATGGTTAGCCCAATTGAAAACTTCTCGTATTACTTTGGCGAGTACGGTGGGAACATCAACATGGCAATCAATGGTGATTTTAGAAATGTACCAGACTATATACATCTTGATGGCATGGTCATAGGCGGCGTTACTGTTAACGTAACCTCTGGTGGCTATGGAGATGATTGTGGAACAATTGAATTCGATGGTAACGTTAACGAATTTGCAATCAGTGGACAAGAACATTTCATCGATTGTTTTTTATGGGATTGGTTGCAACTTGATGAGTGCGAACCATCCTATGAAGACCTAATAATCGGCGACGTGTATGTAGTAGGTGATATCTTTACCACTGGCGACTATACATACAAGACAAGTTACTTCACTTGGGAAGATGGAACAAACTGGAACGGTGGAGATGTCACTGTTGAAAACACTGGACAAGCGTGCAGCATCGGAAACGAACTCCATTACGACAACGCCACGACAAAAATTTTCCGAACAAGCGGTGACTGGATGACAAACGTTTCATTCAAGTTCGGTGAATATGGTGGAAACATTAATTTAGAAATCAACGGTGACTTTGCAAACTTTTACGATTTCATCGATATAGATGGTTCGGTAATTGGTGGTGTCACAGTCACGGTTGATTATGGTGGAACCGGAGGTGATTGCGGACAAGTAAGTTTCACTGGTGACATCGAAGACCTTCGAGTCGGCGGTCAAGAGTTTTTCGTTGACTGCTTCTATTCTGAAGCAACAACCGCTCCAAGCATCCCAGGCGATGTTGATGGTGATGGCGATGTTGATCTTGCTGACCTTCTTGCGCTTATCGCTGCTTGGGGCAGTGGAGATGCTGCAGCTGACGTAAACGGAGATGGTGTTGTAAACACAGCCGATCTTCTTATCTTGATTGCCAATTGGGGCAGTTAAGTGTTTATTTCGGGACTGTCCCCAAACGGTTGACGCAAGTGCTCCGTTAACGTAAATAGCACTTTGATGCTAGAACTTGTTTTGCGTCACAAAGGGACTGTCCCCTTAAAAAATACACTGAAAGTTTTGCTTTTACAAAAGTTTCGCGTATACTATTCCTCTGCTCTTTGAAATCTTAGGGGCCGACCTGGTTTCGACCGGACAGGGAAGGCAATACATTGCGTAACGTGGAGCATCCTTGCCACGTAAAAAGGATGCACAATTTTTAGTTGGCAACGCTAACTACGCACTCGCAGCATAACCTGCGACACACCGTTCTCGACGCCTGATACAGCGCGGTGTGCAAAACTCGGGCTGGTTCCAAAGTGCTCGCAAGCCGCGGAGGAATGAGAAACTTAGTTTGCAGTGGTACGTGTCAGTTTGTTAGGTGTAGTGACACAGTACCGAGATTGAACACCTGACTACTTGCGTAGACGTGTATTGTTGACTGTATCGGGACGGGAGTTCGATTCTCCCCGGCTCCATTCATAAGCCCCACACACATGCGCCTCAGCAATTTATGCAGGCACATGTGTGTGGGGCTTTCTCATGCGCCGTCCTACTCGAGTGGCGCACGTACACCTGTGGTGTCCGTGCGGCAACGATTCTCTCCCCGGCTCCATTTTTCCCGCGAATTTGGAACCTCCGTGCCACAATTCGCTTTCGGGAACACACGATGCAAGTATTTCTTCTGCACATCCCCGTAGTAATTCGCTTTTGGGATTCCGGTGCCTTCGTGCGACAATTCGCTTTCGAGAACACACGATGCAAGTATTTCTTCTGCACATCCGCGGGGCAATTTGCTTTGGTGTGAACGACGTCTAAGGACGGTTCTGCACCTTCGTGCCACAATTCGCTTTCGAGAACACACGATGCAAGGATTCTCCCGCACATCCGTGGAGCAATTCCATTTGGTAAGTGACTATTACGCCGTTTCGCTACAATATCCCGAATGCCCTTAGAGAAAACTTCCAAGAAGAAGCTACGAAAAAAACGCGCAAAGAAGCAACTCTCAGTCATCGGATGGCGTGAGTGGATTTCTTTGCCTGATCTTGGTGTAGATAAAATATCTGCAA
>JACKQG010004603.1_pt1 | contig 15905 bp, 11 predicted proteins | sample 8237621 | NCBI WGS metagenome assembly JACKQG01 (sample SAMN15677084, study PRJNA649215) | marine metagenome | biome: marine; feature: Black Sea; material: saline water; isolation source: suspended particulate matter (SPM) from the Black Sea western gyre | collected 2013-06-09/2013-06-10 | depth... | reverse complement strand
AACCGGTTGTTCAATGGGTGATGGATTTACTGACTTTGCGGTTGAAGAGATACAAAACTACGGATCAGGCTGTGAAGATAATATGGGTTATGATGGATGGAGCCAATACCTCGGTTTAGGGCCGGCTTTCCTTATACCAGGATACACTCATGATTTTATTATGCAAACAGGTTATGACGATCAGTACGTTACAATTTGGATTGATTTTAATGACGATTTTGTTTTATCAGAAGATGAAAAAATATTGATTGATTTTATAATGGATGAAGCGAGCCAGTTTTATATTGCGTCTGTTACTATTCCTGTGGGTGCCATAACCGGATTACATATTATGAGAGCCCGGACAAATTGGCAGAATTCATGCTCAGATCCTTGCGAGGGTTATACCTATGGTGAAGCAGAAGATTATAATGTGATCATTGGTCAGGCTACTTTTGGGTCTTTGGAAGGCATTGTAACTGAACTTGCCGGAGGTGCCCCTGTTAATGGAGCCGCCATATCTATTGATGGCACTTATCAATATTCAACTGTCTCAGGGGCAGATGGAACTTACCTGATTGAAAATATTTTGGTTGGCGAATATATAGTGGAATGTTTCAAGGAGGGATATAATGTTATTCTCGATACGATAACCATTGAAGAGAATATCATTTCGATCATCGATTTCCAGTTAACTCACCCCAACATCAATGTTAATCCTTTGTCCATTTCTATAACTCTTGCCCTAAATTCAACCGGAGAAGAAACCATTACCATCGAAAATACCGGAAATGGCCTGCTTCAGTGGTCTGCCTCCACACAAATCCTAAATGACGATCAAAAAAATTTTATGGACTTGCAGTTTGAATATCCTGTTGGAGGAAGCGGTGGAGAAGCCGGAATCGAAACAGACGGGAATTACATTTATACAACTAAATGGAACGGTAATTATTTTTATCAATATGAGATTGACGGTACTTATATTGGCTCCTTTACAATAAACGGAGCAGCAGTAATAAGGGACCTTGCTTTCGATGGGACACATTTTTTTGGTGGAGCAGCAACACCCACGGTATTTGAAATGGATTTTGAAAATCAAATATTAGTCAGTACGATTACTGCCCCCACTAATGTCAGAGCTATAGCTTATAACGATAATGAGGACGTTTTTTATGCTAATAACTGGGACTCACCTGTGATTAAATTTGACAAAACCGGCGCTAACATCGGAGAGTTTGCTGTGGGACCTGTTGGGGGAAGTTATTACGGATTTGCCTATGATAATGCTACTTTGGGTGGACCGTACCTGTGGGGTTATGCACAAATTGGAAACTCTGATAACGAGATTATTCAAATACAGTTACCATCAGGAATGGAAACCGGTTTTACACTGGATGTGGCTTCCAAACTTTCATGCCAGGTCTGGGGTGATGCCGGCGGATTGTTCACCCATCCAAATCTTGTTTTTGGGAAATGGACACTGGGAGGCATGGTTCAGAATGAATGGCTTTGGGGCCTCGAACTAACGGATGCACAAACATGGATTGGTGTATATCCCAATGGCGGGTCGCTTGAAGGTGGAGAGAATGAAGAAATAATTGTTGCTTTTGATGCAACAGATTTATTACCCGAAATTTATGAAGCGGGAATTCATTTTACAACTTACCCGAATGTTGGGTCTCCAGTGGTTGATGTTATCATGACGGTTGTAGAAATGTACTATCCTTGCAATTTGCAGGCTGAAATAAACTGTACTAATATCAGCCTGCAATGGGAAATGTGTCCGCCTGGTTGTACTCCGGCAGACAGCTACAATATTTATCGAAACGGTGAGATGATAGTTAATGCCCCGGAAATGAATTATACTGATTCGTTACTTTTCCCGGATTCTACTTACGGTTATGAAATTACTGCAATTTACGGAGGGGACGAATCGTTTCCCTCTCCTCTTGAGGAAGTATATGTGCCATTACCGGATAGTCTTGAACCATTAAACCTGTACTGTATTGTTGATTATCCAAATGAATTTGATGTTACACTTTGGTGGGATGAGCCAGATGCATGTTTGACTCCGGATGGATATAATATATATCGTGATGGATACAAAATAAATTCAGAATTGGTAACAGAATTAACTTATGTTGATCCATACATTTGTTATCCTCCCTGTTTTATAGAGTATCACGTAAAAGCTGTTTACTATTTCGGCGAATCCGGATCTTCAAATTCAACATATGCTATAATAACTAATTCAACAAAGCAAGAATTTATAGAATGTCAAATTTTTCCAAACCCGGCACAAGATAAGCTTTTCATTCAATCTCTGACAAAAATTTATCGAATTGAATTATTTAACAATTCAGGATTGACCATTCTGACTGAAAAAATTAATAGTGATGCGTATCAACTGAACGTATCACATCTTGATCCCGGATTATATTTCCTGAAACTGAAAACGGAGCAAGGATTGGTTTTACGGAAGATCGTGATTGAATAATTGCCTCGTTTTGTGAACTTCTTTTCATATTTTTGCACCTCTTTTTTAGAAAAAGATAATGATATCTATCAACAACCTGTCAATACATTTTACCGGCACTGACTTGTTCAGCAATGCCTCCTTCCTGATCAACGACAGGGACAGGATTGGATTAACGGGAAAAAACGGCTCCGGGAAGACAACCCTGCTAAATATTATCGCAGGTGAACTTCAGCCGCAACAGGGAGAGGTTGTTGTTCCGGCAAACACAACCCTTGGCTACCTGCTCCAGGAAATGGACACAGACAGTAACAAATCCATATATGATGAAGCGTTGACTGCTTTTACGGAAATAGGTGAGTTAGAAAAACAGATCAGCGATCTCTCTGATGAAATCTCCAAGCGAACTAACTACGAATCAAAAGAATATCATGATCTGATCCACAGGCTTACCGAAGCTAATGAAAGATTCCAGGTTATCGGTGGACAAACCATGCAGGCGGATACTGAAAAAGTTTTAACAGGTCTTGGTTTCAGGCGGGAAGACTTTATGAGACCGGTGAATGAATTCAGCAGTGGCTGGCAAATGCGTGTGGAACTGGCAAAGATACTGCTCCGCAAACCCGATGTTATTTTGCTTGACGAGCCTACCAATCATCTTGACATAGAATCAATACAATGGTTAGAAGAGTTCCTTATTAATTATTTTGGTGCAGTTATGCTTGTTTCTCACGACAGGGCATTTCTCGACAATGTAACAAAACGAACCCTTGAAATATCGCCTGGAAAGATTTATAATTATAAAGCAGGTTATTCCGGTTATATAAGAATGCGCGAAGAAAGGATGGAACGGCAAATGGCAACGTTCAACAACCAGCAAAAACAAGTACGGCAAATAGAACGCTTTATCGAACGGTTCAGGTATAAAAATACAAAAGCAAGGCAGGTTCAATCTAAAATAAAAATGCTGGACAAACTGGAAGAAATTGAAATAGACGAGATTGACAAGTCTGCGATTCATTTTCGCTTTCCGCCGGCGCCCCGATCGGGAAAGGTAGTTGTGGAAGCAGCAAATCTTGGGAAAAAATTCGGCGAACCTGATGTTTTGAAAAACCTGAATTTTGCTATAGTAAAAGGCGACCGGGTAGCATTTGTCGGCAGGAATGGCGAAGGCAAGACAACCCTTTCGAGGATCATTGTGAAAGAGTTGGATCATTCGGGTCTGTTAAAATACGGGCATAATGTACAAATCGGTTATTTTGCCCAGAACCAGGGCGATTATCTCGATCCTGATAAAACCGTTTTTGAAACTATTGACGATATTGCTGTGGGAGATATTCGAAAGCAGGTCAGGAATATCCTCGGAGCATTTTTATTTAGCGATGATACTATCGACAAAAAAGTGAAGGTGCTGTCGGGAGGCGAAAAATCCAGGCTTTCGCTTGCTAAACTTTTACTTACTCCCTCCAACCTTCTGATACTTGATGAGCCTACTAACCACTTAGATATGCAGTCGAAGGACATCCTGAAAAACGCCTTGCTCCAGTACGACGGCACACTGATACTTGTTTCACACGACAGGGATTTCCTGCAGGGTCTTACCAATAAGATATTTGAATTTAAAAATCAGAATATAAAAGAATACCTTGGTGATATTTATGATTTTCTTGAAACAAGAAAGCTTGCAACATTGAAGCAGCTTGAGAAAGCCAGGAAATCTGAAAAAGAAAAACAGCAGTCAAAATCGCAGAATAAGCTCGACTGGGAGAGGAAGAAGCAACTTGACAGGGATACTCGTAAAATCAAAAATCAAATCAAAAAAGCCGAAAAGAGTATTGAACAATTGGAAAAAGCTATAAACGAGAAGGACGAAATATTGAGTAATCCTGAAAAGTACAGAGACAGTATTGACTATGATGAATTGTACCTTAAATATGAATCTCTGAACAAGGAACTAAAAAAGGAAATGAACCGATGGGAAGAACTAAATATGAAACTGGAAGAATTGCAAAATTAAAAATTGATAATTTTTAACTTTCTCTTAGCATCAACTTTTCAACAAACTTTTTTAATTCTGATTTGAGAGATTCATTTACTTTTATTTTTTCAAGATATTTCAAAGCCTGCCGGTAATATTTATCCATTGCTTGTTGGGTAAGCTCTTTTATTTTCAATTCTTCATAAATTTCTTTAACACCATTTATTTTCACAGAATCATCTTTGAAATATTTATTAAAATAATACCAGAGTGAATCAAAAGTTCTGCCCTTAGCCAACTCAAAAGCTTTCAGATACAGATAGGTTTTTTTATTGGTAACAATATCGCCGCCGTTTTTTTTCCCGAATTTTTCTTCGTCGCTGAAAACATCTAACAGGTCGTCTTTTAATTGAAATGATAGACCGATATTAACACCAAACCGGTAAATTTTTTCTGCATCCGTTTCGTCAGCGCCCCCGATAATAGCACCGATTTTCAGACTTCCTGCCAGCAATACAGCCGTTTTCAGGCGGATCATCTCAATGTAATCATTTATAGATACATTTTGCTGAGTTTCAAAATTCATATCATACTGCTGCCCTTCGCAAACTTCAATAGCCGTTTTATTGAAAATTGCAAAGACATCTGACCTGACCGCAACAGGAGCCTTCATAATATAATCGTAGGCTATTGTCATCATAGTGTCGCCGGAAAGGATTGCGATATTGGTATTCCATTTTTTGCAGACTGTTACTTTACCTCTTCTGATGGGGGCATTATCCATAATGTCATCATGGACAAGAGTGAAGTTGTGGAATATTTCAATACCGATTGCCGGATTTATAGCCTTATCAATATCTCCTCCAAACATATCGCAAGCCATCAGGCATAAAGCAGGTCGCAAACGCTTGCCTCCCTGATTTAGTGTATAAGCAATTGGGGCGTATAATTCCGTAGGGTTTTTATCAAAGTTAATCTTAGAGAAATGTTCCTCGATCTTTGATTGTATTTTTTTTATCGTATTCATCTTTTTTTGTATTCAGGAATCCTAATTATATTTTCTTTCGGATTAGCCTGTCGGTATTGCTGACTGTGACTGCTGACTGCCGACTATAAATAAATCATCCATCAATAATGCTCAGTAAATACTCCCCATATCCGCTTTTCAACAGAGGCTCTGCAAGTTTTCGCAGTTGTTCTTTATCGATGAAGCCTTTGTGGTAAGCCACTTCTTCTATACTGCCGATTTTTAATCCCTGTCTGTGCTCAATCACTTCAACATATTGCGAAGCCTGCAGCAACGATTCAAAAGTGCCGGTATCCAGCCATGCTGTTCCTCTGCCAAGGATTCCAACTTTTAATTTTCCCTGCTCCAAATAATGCTTATTAACATCAGTAATTTCATATTCGCCTCGAGCACTGGGCTTCAGGTTTTTTGCCACTTCAATCACCGAATTATCATAAAAATATAAGCCGGGAACGGCAAAATTAGATTTAGGTTGTTTTGGTTTTTCTTCTATTGAAATCGCTTTTTGGTTTTCATCGAATTCAACAACACCGTATCGCTCAGGATCGGTTACATGATAAGCAAAAACCACACCTCCGTCAGGATCGCTATTTTCGATTAATATATCTTCGAGCCCCGTACCATAAAAAATGTTGTCACCGAGAATTAATGCTGCTTTATCATCACCAATAAAATCCTCACCAATTACAAAAGCCTGTGCTAAGCCGTTCGGTATTTCCTGAACCTTATAATTAAACGAACAGCCCAGATTATTGCCATCACCAAGAAGTTTTTCGAAATGTGGAAGATCATACGGTGTGGAAATGATGAGTATTTCCCGTATTCCGGCTATCATCAACATTGAAAGCGGATAGTAGATCATTGGTTTATCATAAATCGGCATTAACTGCTTGCTTACTGCAAGAGTTAACGGGTGAAGCCGTGTGCCGGAGCCGCCGGCTAAAATTATTCCTTTCATTTTTTAAATATTTTAAGGTTAAAATTCATCACTCAAATTTACAATTAAAAATCCAAAATCTCCGCCCGACTGTCCGTACGGACGGGCGGGTAAAATCTAAAATATCTTACGCCGACCCTCTTGTATCAAGCTGTTCTATTTCCAGGTCATCCAGTTCAATATCTTCTTCTTCGTCAAAAATTTCGAGTAACGGCTCTTTAAATGTCCTGGTTGTTATCCGTTTATCGAGTGTCAGTATTAATGATGGCAGAATATACAAATTCGACAACAGAGCTACAATTAGGGTAAATGCAATAAGATAGCCAAGCGATTCGGTTCCGCCAAATGATGACAAAACAAAAATGATGAAGCCAAAGAAAAGAACCACTGAAGAATATATCATGCTGAACCCTGTTTCGCGTAAAGCAGCAATTACCGAATCTTTAATTCTCCAGTTATTTAATTTCAGTTGTAACCGGTATCTTGAAAGGAAATGGATGGCATTATCTACCGATATACCGAGTGCGATACTGAAGATAAGTACGGTTGACGGTTTAATGGGTATCCCTATATAGCCCATCATTGCTGCGGTCATAATAAGCGGGATGATATTAGGAACCAGCGATATGAGGATCATTCGCAGTGATGTAAAAAGAAGTGCCATCAGGATAATAATGATAACAAGGGCAAGCAGCAGACTGGCAAATAAATTGTTCACAAGAAATTGGGTGCCTTTCAGGAATATAACACTGGTACCAGTAATTTGCACATCGAATTTTTCAGGCGGGAAAATAGAATCGATTTTCGGTCGAAGTTCATCCTTGATCCGTTGAATATCATGAGTTCCGACATTTGCCATTTGCGTGCTGATACGGGTAAAACGTAATGTTGTATCGACAAATGAATTCAGAATGGTCTTTTTGTCACTTTTTATTTTAGGTATATACGAGAGTATAAAATTCTTTTCCTGGTTATTAGGCAAGCTGTACATTGTTTCCCTGCCGTTATAAAATGCCTGTTTCGAAAATTTTAATACTTCGGATATTGAAAGTGATCTTGACAGTTCGGGATAAGTGATAAGGACTTGTTGCAGGTTGTCAATTTTTCTAATTGTGGAAAGTTTCTGAATCCCTTTTCTTTTTTTAGTATCAATCGAAATTTCCAAAGGCATTACACCCTTGAAATGTTGTTCAATAAACTCCAGGTCTTTGTACAATTGGTCTTTTTGAGGAATATCATCAACTATTCTGCCTGTGGTTTTCAGTTTTGTTATTCCGAAGATGGCTAATACCAGGATAATAGCAGTAATTATATAAATCGGATTCCTGCGGGTTAGTACTCTTTTAATTACTCTTTCAATAATATTTGCCACTGCGCTTTTATCGAGATGTTTTGTGTGGCGTTTTTTTGGAGGAGGCAGATAACTAAAAAAGATAGGAATAAGGAAAAGTGAAAGAACATAAGCCACCATAATATTGATAGAGGCAATCAAGCCGAACTCAATCAGGAGTTTGTTGCCGGTTATAATAAATGCTGCAAAACCTGCCGCTGTTGTTGCATTAGTCAGCAGATTGGCATTGCCGATTCGTTGTACTACCCGTGATAACGACCTTACCTTATTTCCATGACTTCTATATTCATCATAATATTTATTAAGTAGGAAAATACAGTTTTCAACTACAATAACTATCAGCAACGGGGGGATAATACTGGTAAGCATGGTTATTTTGTACCCAAATAATGACATAGTACCCTCCACAAAAACGATACTGATAGCAACAATAAGCATAGGGAAAAAGACTGCCTTAAATGATCTGAAAAAGATATAGAGAATAACTGACGTGATGATCATGGCGAGGATTATGAAAAATAAAAGTTCATCCTGCAGTTTTTTTGTTGTTATGGTTCTGATATACGGCAGTCCGGAGTAATGTGCATCAATATCATACTTTTCGGTGTATGCGTCAATTTTATTTTTTATCCCCCCTATAAGTCCGATACGCTTCTTAGTATTTAATTTACTTTCTTCAAGGGTGATAGCTATCAGGCTGACATTGGTCTTTTTATTAAAAAGCAATCCATCGTAAAAGGGAAGGGAATAAACAATAGCTTTAATGCTATCTGCCTCTTTCTGATTGTCTAATTTTTGTTCGATTATGGGTTTAAAATCAAATTTTTTTAATGAATCGTTCTTTATTAAATTATATAACCTGGCAATTGAAATTATTTCCTCAACACCGTCAATGTTTTTAATATCATAAGTGAGATCGTATAAGCCGTTGAATTTGTCAACATTAAAAATATCTTTATCCTGAATGGCAACAAAAAGAACAGTGCCATCTTTTCCGAACCGTTCTTTGAACTCATTATAAACAATACTTGCCGTATCAGTGGCAGGTAATAAACTGGTTAATTCATAAGATATTTCCACATCAAGCGCTTTGTATCCCATAAATGCCGTTAGTAACGCAATGACTATTAAATTAATCAGGCGGTAGCGAAGGATATGTCGAACAAGATAAATCCACATTGTTTACCGGAGGATAAGTCTTTATTAATGAATTATTTCAAAAAGAGCACGAAATTAAGACTTTCCTGTCATATAGAAAAAGAAAAAATATATTACCTTTGTTTTATTCTAAAATAAAAATATTTTTGTTTTAGTTCAGACTAAAATATAATTTTAACTATTACAGAATGAAAAAACGAAAATTATTCGGTTCGTTAATAAGCGAAAAGAACAACAATAAAATATCCATAATCCTTGGAGCGCGGCAAGTAGGAAAGACAACAATATTAAATGAACTTTATCAAAATCTAATTAACGATAATAATGGAATTTACCTCGATTTGGATATTCTAAGTAATTATGAAAAGGTTTCGACTTATGAAAACCTGGTTAATACTCTTAAATTGATAGGGTACAAAGAGAACCAAACAGAGATATTCTATTTATTTCTTGACGAATTTCAAAAATACCGGGAGTTTTCGAAAATTCTTAAAAATGTTTTTGATCATCATAAAAACATTAAAATCTACGCTACAGGCTCTTCCTCTGTTAAAATAAAAGATGAAATTCAGGAATCACTTGCAGGAAGAAAGATCATTCATAATCTGTTTCCATTGGATTTTGAAGAGTTTATTATTTTCAAAGATAATCATGACGCGTTGCAGCAGTTAAAAAATGTTGATAAACTTAAAGGCAACGAACTTCATATTCCGTTATTACAATCATTGTTGCAGGAGTTTATGGTTTTTGGAGGATATCCTGAAGTAGTTTTATCGGAAAATAAGAAAACCAAAATTGAAGTATTTGAGAGTATTTTCGATTTGTATGTTAAAAAAGACCTGGTGGAATATCTGAATATAAATAAAATTTTGAATGTAAAACGATTAATCGAAATACTGGCAATTAATCATTCACAAAAGATCAAATTTGAAGAAATTGCAAATGTATGCGCGCTAAAGGAATACGAGGTAAAAAATTATATAGAAATTTTAAAAGAAACATTTCTTATTTCGGAAGTTCGCCCTTACTTTACTAATAAAAACAAAGAACTGGTAAAAATCCCTAAAATTTATTTCATCGATAACGGAGTAAGGAATTTTTTTATGACTCAATTCGGAAATATAGATAATCGCCAGGATTCGGGTTTTTTGTTTGAAAGTTATGTTTTAAGCGAATTGGCAAAACATGGGTGTAAAAATATAAAATTCTGGCAGGATAAAAACAATCATGAAGTTGACTTTATAATCGATAAAGTACATAAGCAAATTCCTATTGAGGTAAAATATAAAAGGAAACTTAAGCATGAGGATTTTATAGGTTTGAGGACATTTATCAGGCAATACCCGCAAACTGAAGAAATGTTTTTAGTGAATCCTGCTTTACAAAATACTCAAACCATTGAAAAAACTACCGTTTCACTCAAACTCCCATACAATTTGGATTTATGTTAATTTTGCATTTGTAATTATTTTTGAGATTTACTAAAATTTTTATTAGAATAAACTATTCTCAAATGACTAAAATTACGAATGACCAATTACAAATGACGGCAAAGGATGTTGAAATAATGGCTCCGGTGGGTTCATTCGAATCCTTAATAGCTGCGATACAGGGAGGCGCCAATTCGGTTTATTTTGGGATTGGGCACCTGAATATGCGTTCAAAATCCAGTCAGAACTTTACATTAGAAGATTTAAAAAAAATTACTGAAATATGTAATAAACACCATATACGTTCTTACCTTGCTCTGAATACAGTTATCTTTGATAATGAACTGGGTGAAATGAAAGCGCTGATTAATGCTGCTAAAAAGAATGATATTTCAGCTATTATAGCTACCGACATGTCGGTAATCCAATATGCATGCAAAGTGGGAATGGAAGTACACATGTCAACCCAAACCAATGTTACAAACATAGAAGCAGTAAAATACTATTCTCAATATGCCGATGTGATGGTTACAGCACGCGAGTTAAGCCTGAAACAGGTAGCTGCCATTATTAGAGCCATTGAGGAACAACAGATAAAAGGTCCATCAGGCAATTTGGTTCAGATTGAAGTTTTTATTCAAGGGGCTTTGTGCATGGCAATTTCTGGGAAGTGCTATTTGAGCCTCGACAACCTGAACTCGTCAGCAAACCGGGGAGCTTGTCTGCAACAGTGCCGCAGACCATATAAAGTTACAGATGACGACGGTATTGAACTGGAAATCGACAACAAATACATCATGTCGCCCAAAGACCTGAAAACAATTGACTTTTTAGATAAGATACTTAAAGCCGGTGTAAGAGTTCTGAAAATTGAAGGAAGAGGCAGGTCGGCGGATTATGTTAGAACTGTTACAAATGTGTACCGTGAGGCAGTCAACGCATATTTTGAAGGGAATTACACACCTGAAAATATTAAAAAGTGGAATAATGAGTTGAGCACTGTTTACAATCGTGGTTTCTGGGATGGGTATTATATGGGAAAGAAATTAGGTGAATGGACTGAAAGGTATGGCTCGCAAGCAACAAAAAGAAAAATTTATGTGGGGAAAGTTACAAATTTCTTTACGAAGATAAAAGTTGCTGAGATAAAGATAGAAACCCATGATATGAATGTAGGCGATGAATTCAGGATAATTGGACCCACCACAGGAGTTTACGAAGATTTTATTCCTGAAATTAGGGTGGAATTAAAAAATGTGGAAAAGACAATTAAAGGTGATTCTTGTTCTATTCCCGTGAAAGAATTAGTAAGGCGTGGTGATAAGGTTTATAAAGTAGTTGAGGTGAAGGAAGAATTTTAAAGAGAAAAAAAATAGGTGAATTTATTTAATCTCCATACTCATTCAAACTTTTGCGATGGCAAAGCCGAACCAGAGGAATATATACTTAAAGCTATCGAATTAGGATTTCACACTCTTGGTTTCTCAAGCCATGCAGCAGTACCTTTTGAAAATAACTTTTCGCTTAAAGAGGAAAGATTTGATGAATACATTTCAACAATCCGGGTTTTAAAAGATAAATACAGTGAAAAGATCAATATTTTTCTCTCACTCGAAATAGATTACATTCCGGGTATTACAAAAGACTTTGAAGAATTTGTCAGGAAAGGAAACCTCGATTATACTATTGGCGGAGTTCACCTTGTAAGAAATAAAGAAAAACAAGGACTTTGGTTTATCGACGGACCACGGCAGGAAACTTATGAAAACGGTTTGATGAAACTTTTTAACGGTAACATAAGGAAAGGAGTTGAAACATACTATCATCAGCTTCAGGAAATGATTGTTACACAAAAGCCTGACATTATTGCCCACATAGATAAAATCAAAATGCATAATAAAGACAGATATTTTTCGGAGGATGAAAAATGGTATCAGGATTTAGTATGGAAAACATTGAAATACATTGCCGGCGAAACTAACTGCGTAGTGGAGGTGAATACCAGGGGTATTTATAAAAAAAGGTCGGATTCGCTATTTCCGGGCTTACAAATTTTAGAGCAAATATTGCATTTAAAAATCCCGGTTACATTAAGTTCCGATGCCCACAAACCCGATGAGCTAAACAGCTATTTCGATGAAACGATTTCTCTTTTGAAGGATATTGGATTTAATGAATTACTCTGTTTTAGCAAAGATGGCTGGGAAAAACAAAATATTTAATTGAATGACTTAATGACAGCGAAGCTAATGACTATGAATGACTACTAATGACTCAATGACTAATGACCTATAACTTAAACACATTAACACATTTTCATATTTTCACCCTTCATACTCCATCAAATAATGCTCAATATCCGCCTCGATGAAAATATCTCCTTTCGTCACAAATCCAAATCGTTCATAATAAGACAATGCGTTAAGTTGTGAATGTAAATAAATACGTTTTTTCAATGGGATAACATTTTTCATAACTTCCTTTAAAAGCTCTGAACCAATTCCTTTATTCCGGTATTCTTTTAACATAGCGAAGCGTTCTAACTTAATTCCCTTATCGGTTTCACGCCAGCGTGATGTAGCAACAGGTTTTCCTTCATAGTACAGCAAATAATGATTACTGGTATCCTCAAATTCATCATATTCCAATTCCGGGTCAACATGTTGCTCTTCAACAAACACCTTATATCGTATCGTAAATGAAATATCCGCCATTTTTTTGTCGGCAAATTCGAACTTAATTATCCTTATTCTTTCTAAAAAATCGTTCATCAGATATTTCCATTCAATCCTGCAAATTTCGGGTATTTTATATTATTTAACAAATCTGCCTTCTGTAAAATCTAAAAATTACTAATTTAGCGACCTGTCGCGATAAGACAAATATTTAATATTCCAGTTAAACTTCGGAATTCGCGATTGACAATTTATTCAACATCAATATTTAGATAGTAAATAGTCAATATAAAAATCGCTAACATTATGGCACAACAAGAAGATAAATATACCAGGCGCCGGCTCCAGAGTTCATACATTACAACGGTGGTCAGTATTTCATTAGTTCTTTTTATGCTCGGAGTTCTGGGATTGATTATCTTTCACGCAAAAAAGCTGTCTGATTACGTAAAGGAAAATATCGGGTTTTCCATTATCATGAAAGAAAATGTGAAGGAGGCAGGGATCATTAAACTGCAAAAAACACTGGATGCAACCGATTATATTAAATCCACTGAATACATTACCAAAGAACAAGCTGCTAAAGAATTTACGGAAGAGTTAGGAGAAGATTTTACAAGTTTTTTAGGATATAATCCATTATTGCCCACAATCGAAGTAAGGTTTAAGGCGGCGTATGCCAATAACGATAGTTTGTCGGTAATAAAGGATAAAATCTTAGCCGATGAAAATGTTAAAGAAGTTTTTTACCAGGAGTCCTTAGTGAATGTGGTAAATAAAAACGTCAGGAAAATAGGGATCATTATTTTAGGATTCAGTGCATTGCTTTTAATCATTGCCATTGCACTCATTAACAATACAATCAGGTTATCGGTTTATTCCAAACGGTTTATCATCAGAAGCATGCAATTGGTTGGGGCAACTCGCCGGTTTATTAGCAAACCTTTTATCCTGAAAGGCGTGTTACAGGGTATTATTGGTTCTTTCATCGCAATCCTGCTGTTAGTAGGGATAGTTTATGTTTCTCAACGTGAATTGCCTGAACTTGTCAATCTTCAGGATATTGACCTGTTCCTTTCCTTGTTTGGCATCGTAATATTCCTGGGAATTATTATCTCATGGCTTTCAAACTATTTTGCGGTACGTAAGTATATCAGGATAAAAACCGATTATCTTTTCTATTAAACCCGTTGAAAACAGATTTATAAAAAAATAAAATATTATACAGATTATCATTATTTTAAAAATAAAATATTTCGCAAAGCTAATTTCTACGGGTTTAATAAAACAAAATACTAAATTTGCAACGGATTTATTCAATTTAATTTTAAACAGATGAAAAAAAAGGAAGTAAAAAAACCTTCCGGAATTACAGATAAGCAAAAAACATCTGCTTCCGGATTATCGGAATTTGCATTTGGTAAAGAAAATTATAAACTCCTCCTTATCGGGCTTGTTTTAATTATTGTTGGATTTTTGCTTATGATTGGCGGGGGTTCCGACGATCCCAATGTATTCAGCGATAAAATCTTCGATTTCAGGAGGCTTACTCTCGCTCCTGTCCTTGTCCTTGCAGGATATGTAGTGGAAATATTTGCCATCATGAAAAAACCAAAGGATTAATAATTAATTTTAAATGCTGAATTATTTTGGTTCCTTCCATATTTCCAACATTATTCAAAATTTAACATTTCACAATGGGTTGGTTAGAAGCATTAATTCTCGGAATAATACAAGGGTTGACAGAATTTTTACCGGTTAGCAGCAGCGGTCATTTGGAAATTGGCAAAGTCATTCTTGGTGTCAATGCCGAAAAAAGTCTTGTTTATACTGTTGTGGTGCATGGAGCAACAGTTATGAGCACTGTTGTTGTTTTCCGGAAAGATATTGTACAACTTTTAAAAGGTTTGTTTGAATTCAAATGGAACAACGAAACCAAATACATTACAAAACTTGTAGTTTCAATGATACCGGTTATTATCCTCGGTTTTACTTTTGCCGAAGAGATAGAATCGTTTTTTACAGGGAATTTATTGTTAGTAGGCTCGATGTTAATTATAACGGCATTGTTACTCACATTCTCATACTATGCTAAACAAAGAGATAAAAAAATATCTTATGCAGATTCTTTTATCATCGGTATTGCGCAGGCGTTTGCCGTTTTGCCCGGCATTTCAAGGTCGGGAGCAACAATATCTACAGGATTATTACTAAAAAACAAAAAGGACGGCATAGCAAAGTTTTCTTTTCTGATGGTGTTGGTTCCGATTATAGGCGCAAATTTAAAAGATTTGTTAGACGGTAAATTTACAAATGAATCGGGGGTGGGTGTAAGCGCCCTGATAATCGGATTCATTGCAGCATTTATTTCAGGATTGCTTGCGTGTAAATGGATGATTGGTATTGTTAAAAGGAGTAAACTGATCTATTTTGCCATATATTGTCTAATAGTAGGTCTGTTGGCAATTTCCTATCAATTATTTTTCTAATTTTAATAGATGATTGTACAAAACGGACGGAAAAATTTCGATTTTCAAAAGGGTGAAATTCTTTTTATCGATAAGCCATTACAATGGACTTCTTTTGACGTTGTAAATAAAATTCGCAATTTAATTTCAAGATATACCGGAATAAGAAAAATTAAAGTAGGGCATGCCGGCACGCTCGATCCACTGGCAACAGGATTACTTATCCTCTGTACCGGTAAATTCACAAAACGTATTCAGGAATTCCAGGGTTTGGATAAAGAATATACCGGCGTTTTTTTTATTGGTGCTACTACGCCTTCTTACGACAGAGAAACGAAAACTGACAAGGAGTTTGATATCAGCCATGTTAATGAAGAATTGCTGCTTAAAACAGCAAAAGATTTTATAGGGACTTTCAACCAGGTA
>JACKQG010004601.1_pt1 | contig 15909 bp, 9 predicted proteins | sample 8237621 | NCBI WGS metagenome assembly JACKQG01 (sample SAMN15677084, study PRJNA649215) | marine metagenome | biome: marine; feature: Black Sea; material: saline water; isolation source: suspended particulate matter (SPM) from the Black Sea western gyre | collected 2013-06-09/2013-06-10 | depth... | reverse complement strand
TTTTCTCGGTGTAAAGGCAATGATTTTTTTGGGGGATGTCAGAATCCTTACCCCTTCAAAGACCACTCGTCCCATCAGAATCCCCATCGTAGCTCCTACAAATCGGTTGTGCCAGGCGATATCCTTATGTGGGATAGATTGGAGATTCCACAGTTCGGCGAAACCAAGTCCAATTAACACGGTTATTAATGACGTGACCATTTTTATCTGGAGCTCGTTACCACCAATTTTATGTATCCGATAAATAAACAATTCAATATTTTCAATTGGAATGCGGATTCTTGATGTAGAAGTCTGAATCAATACGTTATTATTTTTATAATTTACAAATGAACCCGATATTTTTTTTTCTGTGGAGAGCTTAATGGTACAAAATGTACTTTGTGGGACACGTTTTATTAAGTCGATGGCATAATGATATGATAGTTTATCGCTCTGTTCACTCCGCATTTCCTCACTGATAACAGAGTGAAGGTCTGCAATACGTTTTAACGCATAGAAATCTTCCCAATTCATTCTTTTTTCAACGGTTTGTTGGTTGGCTTGATTCATATAAACAATCTTTACAAGATAGCTGTTTGGATTCATTTCGTAGAACTGTGCACTGTGGAATCCCGTAATGTCTGGAAAGAGACCAAGTATTTCGTTTTCCACCGCATCAATTTCTGTCCCAACTTTCGAACTCAGAGGAATGATTTCACCCTTCTGTGCCCACATTTGGGTAACAAGAATCGTTACTAAGATTAGCGATGATATAAATTTATGAACGTTCAATGAGATTGATCACTTCACCATTGTTCGGAAATCGATCTAGTGACTTCTTAGAAAAGATTAAATTCCCATTTTTCATTATCTCAAAGACGCCTCCACCGGAAGGAATTAAGATCAATTCTCTAATCTTCGTCCCGTATTTTTCTAAAAGTTCAGTTGCCAGACCGGCAGCTTGTGGAAGGAAGTTTCAAGCACTGCAATACTCGATTGAAATTCTCATGGTTATCCTCCTATTTTATTCTATATCGTCAACTGAGAGAATACAATTACTGATAATGAATTTGTACCAATAAACAAAAAATCACAATCATCTTAATCCTCATCTGTTCATAATAAATTCACTAAAAACTGAACTGGGTTTCGATTGTGGTTTGTTTTACTGGTTCCAACCCGTCTCCCGTGTCCCTGTAGAATTGCCGGAAATCCCAAACAAGGCTGACGCCCTTACTGATCTCGTAGCCAAGACGATAACCGAGCACAGTGTTTACAGACTCAATCTTAAAAGGATTCTGATCGTTGTTGTGCTGATAGTAGACCGTTGCCTCACTCAACATCGGGATGTTCTCCGGGTTGAGACTTGCAAATGTGAAGAAGCTGTTGAACTTGGTGGTGTCGGCAACCATATTCGCATACGAAGCAGTAAAGCTAACAATGTTAAACAGGTCAGCACTTGCTGAACCATAGTATCCCTTGGAATCCAACACTGAGTTCGCATCCTTGAATATCAGCATATCTTTGGTGTAGACTTGGGTGCCATCTTCATTGTAAATAGCCAACACGCGGTTCAGATCGTACGCCTGATCGAAGAACTGCGGTACGAAGTATTCCTTCTTGATTCGATATTCCAAGCGGATGTTGAAAAACTTGAAAAGGTTAACCTTGACGCCCGGAGCAGTAAGCCCTGTTCCTTTTCGCTCGATTCTGCTAAACTGTCCGGTATTCACAGCCGGGAATGACAACCTGTTCAACTCAGCGAAGATGTCGATGTTAACCACTTTTGTCCTCAGGACAGGATAGCCGATATCTAAGGCAAACCCAAAAGCCTGAGCCTTATTGTCCTTGATACTGAATGGAGTTGGTTTCAGTAAAACATCTTCGTCATCGTCATCCAAAATATTGTCCCCATCTCCATCAATATCCCAGCCAATTTCCGGTTCTTGCGTTCCACCTTCAAAATCTGGAATTCCGTCTCCATCGGTGTCATTCCAAAGCGTGTTGTCATCGGGGAAATCATCAAAAATGTCTGGATATGTGTCGTCATCCGTATCCTTAAGACCAGAGAACTGGTTGATGTCCACCACCAAATTCGTACCAATCCGTAGTGGGAAATTCTTCGAAACTTTATATGTTCCTCTCAGTCCCAAAAGTGTTCCGCCGCGGGATAGATCCTTCACATTAGCGAGAAAGATCTCCGCACTGAAGGATCCCAGATTCACTCCACCATCAAAACCTACCCGTCGTACAGAAGGAAATTCTATCATGTTGGAGTAACCCCGTAACAAACCGCCATATCCGAGTGTAACCCCTTCCAGGGCTCCCAACTTGAACCAGTAAGGATCGGATTTCTCTGCCCATCTAACATAGAGGAACTTGTCCGCGATGTCGGTCACTTCATCCCATTCGTTCTGACGGATGTTCCCCTCATTGTCAATGTAGAGCACCAAGTCTAGTCCAATGCCCAGCTTCCCAAAACGGAATTCTGGACGAAAGGCGAACTGATTGTAGATCATACCATCAATCGTGGCTGACCCGAGACCGAATCCTAATTTAAAGGGACCCTCTTCCTCTGGTTCTGGCGCTGGTTCCACTTCTTCCACTTCTTCCACCTCTTCAATTACTTCCTCGGGGACTTCTTCCAGCATTTCCACCTCTTCAGGGACTTCTTCCTTTTCTATCTCAACTTCCGGTTCTTCCTCAATCTCCTCTTCTGGAATCTCTTCTTCAATTTCTTCTTCTGGGACTTCTTCTTTTAGTTCTTCCTCAAATTCTTCCTCCGGATCTTTAGGTATCTCCTCTGGGCTGACAGGGGTCGTCATAATTTCTCCGGTTGCAGTAGACATTGTCATCTGCCCTGGATCAAGCGATACAGACAGACCACTGATTTTGTTAAATATTTCTAAGGTTCCTTCAAGACCGTAAAAACGATCAACCCCTACTGGATCACTAATTGTCCACCATTTGGTACCTTTAACGGATGAAACTGACACAGGAGTTTCGATTCGAAAATCTTTCTTCCCCCCCCTTTTAACATCAGTAAGAATTTTTCCCAAATTGATGTTGATCGTTCGGAGGTTTTCAGACTCAATAAATTGGAATTCTGTCGATTCACGTATCTTCAGAAGACTTTTATCGTCTAAATAAATCACCATACAGAATCCCGGATCACCAACTTTTATGTAATCTCCTGAATAAACCATCTGACCAGCTTTTGCGGTATCAAATGAAGGACTTGTCGATCCTTTGACTTGAACAAGACCAAGCACTTTAGTAATTGTAGCAACAGCATCGCTCCCATAGGAAAACTGCATAAAAATAAAGAAAAATAACACGGTTGAAATTCTAACAATTTTCATCATTGATATACCTCTGTTTCGTTTTATGTTTAGTTTAAAGTTTCCAAACTTGGTATAGCAGGATAATTCATTGGCACCAGTATTTTCAGAATGGCTCCTCCTTATTATACAAACATTCTTTGTATAAAATATACATAAACTATCTATATGTCAACTAAACATTGCTCTTTATGTATTAATTTTCAAAAGGTTTTGTTGGGTTTAAAAATTCACAAAAAACAACAATTTTTAACTTATCACGCTGCATTATTCGATTGATAAACAAAATCAGGCTCAACATCCGAGAGTTTCAGTAATGGAGAAAAATTTTCTTGAATACTTTATTTTAATGATAAAAACAAATTGAACAAACCTATTCATAAGGGTAAATTTAATTATATGAGGATAAGTATGAATGGAATATTTGAGATGGGCATCATATTTGTGATATTACAAGTGTTGAAGCCATCAATATTTCAATTGTAGAAACATCATTTAGTTTTTGAGAAAGATGGACACAAAAACGGTTAGACAGCAATTTATTGATTTCTTTAAGGAAAGAGATCACTCTTTCGTGCGAAGTACACCCGTAGTACCGGTTGATGATCCTACTCTTCTATTCACGAATGCCGGTATGAACCAGTTTAAAAACATTTTTCTGGGTAAGGAGGAAGTAAAATATCCACGTGTAGTGAATTCTCAGAAATGTATCCGGGTGAGCGGGAAACATAATGACCTGGAAGAGGTGGGCTATGACACATTCCATCACACATTTTTTGAGATGTTGGGGAATTGGTCCTTTGGTGACTACTACAAGGAGGAAGCAATTCGTTGGGCATGGGAACTTTTCACAGAGGTATGGGAGTTGCCCAAAGAACGACTTTGGGCGACAGTTTTTAAAGAGGATAATGAGTCTGAAGAATTGTGGAAAAATGTGACAGATATTGACCCTAATCGGGTATTGAAATTTGGAAAAAGAGAAAATTTCTGGGAAATGGGAGAAACGGGTCCCTGCGGTCCGTGTTCTGAGATTCATTATTATGTGGGTAAAGACGTATCCAAACAAAATAAAAAAGGTATCAATGTATCTGACCAGTATTGGGAGCTTTGGAATCTTGTTTTTATCCAGAGTAATTGTATGCAGGACGGAAGTCTTGAAAGTCTTTCCCAAAAACACATTGATACGGGTGCCGGTCTTGAGCGTATTGCTGCTGTATTGCAACATAAAACAAGTAATTATCAATCTGACTTATTCCAACCCATCATTCGGGAGGTGGAAAGGTTAACAGACACATTATACAAGAACAATCCGGTACCCCACCGGGTAATTGTAGATCATCTTCGAATGATGACTTTTGCCATCGCTGACGGTGTGCTTCCATCGAACGAGGGTAGAGGATACGTGGTGAGGAGAATCCTTCGCCGTGCGGCTCGTTTCAGTAGAAATCTTGGGGTTCACGAACCGTTTATTTATCGTTTGGTTCCTACGATTATTGACATGATGGGGGATATTTATCCGGAACTGATTGAGCGAAAAATACATATCGAAAAAGTAATCAAGGTTGAGGAGGAGAGTTTTAACGCAACTCTTGATCGAGGTCTTGAGAATTTTCAGAAGATACTTGCTGATCTGACTGCTGATGTTATTCCCGGCGATAAGGCATTCAAATTGTATGATACTTTTGGATTCCCACTGGACCTCACTCAACAGATGGCGAGGGAAAAGGGATTATTGGTTGATCTGAAAGGCTTCGAACAGGAAATGCAAGCGCAGCGGGAAAGAGCGCGATCATCTGCTAGATTCCACGTGGATGTGGCTAAAGGTAACTGGGTAGAATTGACCAAAGGGAAAGATTCTGAATTCATCGGTTATGATGAAGCTAAATCGAAGGTTCAAATTCGACGATATTTAATTGAAAATGGCAAAGTTTTTCTAATCCTTGACAGAACTCCATTCTATGGCGAATCAGGGGGTCAGATTGGTGATGCAGGGTTCATTAGAGGTGAGAGATTTACCATTGAAGTTGTCAATACCGTAAAGGAAGGTGAAAACTTTATTCACATTGGGAAGATGATGTCGGGCGATGGTATTGAATCTCCAGAAGTAACTGCGGAAATTGACATAAACAGGCGAAATGCCATCAAATTAAATCACACCGCTACACATCTTATGCACAAAGCTCTGAAACTCGTACTTGGGGATCATGTGCATCAGGCGGGATCACTGGTTCACTCTGACTATCTTCGCTTTGACCTCACCCATTATGAGAAAATGACACCGGAACAAATTCGCAAAGTAGAAGAAATTGTAAACCGAGAGATCCGAGAAAATATACCGATAGAAATTTCTTATAAGGATTTTGAAAAAGCTCGTCAAGAAGGGGCTGTGGCTTTATTTGGAGAAAAATACGGTGAAAAAGTCAGGGTGGTGAGTGCAGGTGATTTCTCAAAGGAATTATGCGGGGGAACTCACGTAACCAGCACAGGAGAAATTGGATTTTTCAAGATAACAGAGGAATCTTCTCTTGCAGCCGGCGTGAGGCGAATTTTTGCCATGACGGGCTCGAAAGCTGTTGATTACATTCTAAATGGATTTGATATTCTTTCTCAAGTTCAGGAATTGCTTAATTGTTCCAAGGAACAGGTCATCAAACGAGTATCCAAATTGCTGGAGCAGAAAAAAGTCCTCGAGAAAAGGTTAAGGAAAAAACAGACAGTCGGTAAGAGTGATGTACTCGTTAGTGTGATGAAAGAGTGTGAAGAGGTAAATGGGAGAAATGTAGTGGCATCGGTGGTGGATGTTATCGATATGGATCATTTGAAAAACCTGGGGGATCAACTGCTTACAAAATTGAAGAGCGGGATAGGTGTTCTTGGGGGAGTTATTGATGATAAACCCAACTTGGTATGCGTTGTAACCAAAGATCTTAATAAAAAAGGTATAAAAGCAGGTGATCTTGCAAGGAAATTTGGACAAATGATTGGTGGAGGCGGGGGGGGTAAACCTCATCTTGCCACGGCTGGAGGGAAAAATCCAGACGTCTTAAACGATGTCATTAAAAAGATTAAAAAAGAGTCAGTCAAAATTGTGAGGGGAAATGAATAACCATCTGATTTTTAATAAGAGTCGGGAAGGGAAGGTTGGGTATTCACTTCCAGAAAGTGATGTTCCTGCTGTTTTACCAGCAGATATTTTCGATGAATCAGAATTACGTAGTAAGGATGCATCATTACCAGAGGTTACCGAGCCGGAAGTAATCCGTCATTTTACCAATCTATCCGTCAAAAACCATCACGTAGACAGGGATCTCTATCCGTTAGGTTCCTGTACTATGAAATACAATCCAAAAGTTAATGAGGTTACCTCACAATTGAGCGGTTTCACTGCCGTTCATCCCCGCCAGCCAGAGGAGACCATCCAGGGGGCATTAGCTATCATCTTTGGTTTGGAGGAGCAGTTAAAAGCCATCACAGGAATGGATCGTTTCACTCTGCAACCCAGCGCCGGATCTCAGGGGGAATTAACAGGCGTGTTGCTGATGCGAAAGTATCATTTACTCAAAGGGAACGACAGGCGTGTCATCCTGATACCGGATACCGCTCACGGAACAAATCCTGCAAGTGTGATGATGGGGGGTTGCGAGGTGCGGAATGTACTGACCAATAAAAGGGGACGAGTGGATCTGGAGGATCTGAAAAAGAAACTATCGGAAAATGTTGTAGGAATGATGCTGACCGTTCCTAATACTCTCGGATTATTCGAATCGGATATTGAAGAAATCACCCGGCTTGTTCACGAAGCAGGTGGATTGATGTATATGGATGGAGCCAATTTGAATGCGCTTCTTGGTATTGTTAGACCGGTAGATATGGGATTTGATATTGTTCATATTAATCCACATAAAACTTTTTCGACACCTCATGGTGGGGGAGGACCCGGGTCTGGTCCTATCGGCGTTGTGGAGAAGTTGGTAGATTTACTTCCCATCCCGCTGGTAGAACGCCAGGGAGAACGATACAGCCTAAACTATGATCTTCCTAACAGTATCGGGCGTATTCATTCCTTTTTTGGGAATTTTGGAATCTTGGTGCGTGCTTACACTTATATCCAGATGGTGGGAAGAGAAAGGCTCAGCACATTATCACGACAGGCAATCCTGAATGCTAACTATCTAAAACACCGGGTTCAGAAAGCTTATGATCTATATATCGGTGATCACTGTATGCATGAATTTGTCTTAACAGCGAAGAAGCAAAAGGATCGGGGAGTCAAAGCTCTTGATATTGGCAAGAGGTTGCTGGACTTTGGTTTTCATGCTCCTACTATCTATTTTCCTATGAATGTACCCGAGGCGCTGATGGTGGAACCAACAGAGTCCGAAACTATGGAAAATCTAGATCGATTTGCCAAAGCCCTGCTTCAAATTGATGAAGAGTCAAAAACCGATCCAGAGAAGGTACAGAATGCCCCATACTCCACTCCTGTTAGGCGGCTTGATGAGGTGTCAGCAAATCGTTCACTAAATTTGAGATGGATGCCAGAATGAAATACCATGTGGAAGATGACAGGATCATTGTAGCAATGATGCGGGGTGAAAATCTTCTTGATAATCTTCTCACTGTGGCAAAAGAACATAATATCAAAGCAGGAACATTCACTGGGATTGGCGCGGTGGAGAATGTTACACTTGGTCGATTTGATCCGAAGAGAAAAGAGTATGATAAACGAGAGTTTCCATCTTCTTGTGAACTGGTTTCCTTTACAGGCAATATTTCGTTGAAGGATGGTAAACCGTTCATTCATTGTCATGCTGTCATCACTGATCATGATTTAAAGGCGTATGGTGGCCATCTTTTTGGCGCCACGGTTGCAGTAGTAGGTGAGTTTGTTATCTTTCCCATTGATGGGGAGATAATTCGGACATATGACGAAAAAATTGGGTTAGCTGTCTGGGATTTGGAGGAATGCAGTTATGACAAATAGGGAGGTCGTAATAACGGACAAAGCACCAAAAGCTGTCGGACCCTACAGCCAGGCAATTATGTATGGAGATTTTATTTTCACCGCTGGACAGATTGCCATTAACCCCGCCACGGGAAATATTATTGAAGGGGATTTTAAATCCCGTGTTAGACAGATTTTAAGTAACCTCGATATCATACTTAGGGAAGCTGATTCTTCTCTGGATAATGCTGTAAAGCTCACAGTATTTTTAACCGATCTTTCCAGATTTGATGAATTAAACGATGTATTTAGAGAAATTTTTAGTAACGATCCACCAGCCCGATCAGCTGTTCAGGTTTCTGATCTTCCTTTGGGAACAGATGTGGAAATTGACTGTATCGCAGTAAGATAGTAATAATAACCATCAAAACACATATTTGTGTGAAACCAGTAACTATTTTCCTCCTATTTTTATTAATTGCCCCACTTTTTGCTTCACAGGATTCTACATTTGTTGAGAAATCACCGAAGAAAGCAGTCATGTACTCCATCATCCCGGGTGGTGGGCAGTTTTATAATGGGAAGTGGATAAAAGGAGCGTTGATTATCCTTGCAGAATCGTACGCCTGTTACCAATATGTTAATTCCAGGAATCTATACAATAACAATCCTGATAACAATCGTTACTTAGAAAAACGAAATAAATATGCCTGGTGGGTTGGTTTGATTTATATTTACAACCTTTTAGATGCACTGGTAGATAGTCACTTATCATCTTTTGAAGAGAATATAGATGAGTTTGATAAACCAATTGAGGAAAACAGTTCTCAACAGGAAGAGACAGCAGGAGAATAAATGACATCAAATAGGGAACAATGGGGAACAAACTTTGGATTTATACTGGCAGCAGTCGGTTCAGCTGTGGGATTGGGAAATATTTGGAAATTCCCGTTCATTGCCGGAATGAATGGTGGAGCTGCTTTTGTTCTCATTTACATAATTTGTGTGGTTGTTATTGGATTTCCTGTTATGCTAATGGAGTTTGGACTTGGTCGTCTTACTCATAAAAATCCTGTGGGAGCCTTTAGAAGCGTCGATCGTTCTGGGGGAAAATGGTACCTTGTCGGTGCAATGGGTGTTCTAGCAGGATTTATCATTCTATCCTATTATAGCGTGGTAGCTGGATGGTGTCTGGGATATGTATGGAAAGCTCTACATGGTGTTTTTTCTCTGTTTCAAGATGCCGCTCAGGCTGGCGAACATTTTACAGCGTCTGCAGCAACAACTCGCTGGGCAATTTTCTATCACGGTCTGTTTATGGCACTCTGTATATCCATCGTTATTGGTGGTGTTAAAAGTGGGATTGAAAGAGCCAGTAAAATACTGATGCCTTCGTTAATAATAATCCTTATAATTTTGGTAATTAGGGGAGTTACTCTACCGGGAGCATCCTCAGGATTAAAATTTCTATTCAAGCCCGATTTTTCAAAGATAACCGGCGATACAATATTAGTTGCTCTGGGGCACGCATTTTTTACCCTGAGCCTTGGAATGGGAGCTATGATTACATACGGATCATATCTTTCCCGGAAGGATAATCTTGTCACTTCTGCAATAATCATTGCAATTCTTGACACATCTGTAGCAATACTGGCAGGGATTGCTATTTTTACCGCGGTATTTGCCTATGATCTGGAGCCTGCTGCCGGACCCGGATTAATTTTTCATGTCCTGCCTGCCATTTTTTCAGAAATGCCCGGAGGTGCGTTCTTTGGGTTACTGTTTTTCCTTCTTATGTCCATCGCGGCTTTAACATCAGGAATATCTCTACTTGAGGTAATTACTGCATATTTTATTGATGAGCGAGGTTGGCCCAGAAAACAAGCTACTCTTACTTTTGGGATCGTCATCTTCTTACTTGGTATTCCTTCCGCAATGTCATTTGGTGCGCTTGCAGATTGGCATCCACTTTCGCAAACAGCTATTGTTTCTGTTGTAGCTGGCGTTCTGATTTGTATATTAGCAATTCTGCTTGGTTGCTTTGATTTTCGACGGGAAAAGATTCACCTACCCAGTAAAGTTGTTACAATAACAGTTTTCGCCTCAGGAATTGCTGTGATTATTGCTGGAATATTTGAGAAATATCCATCAATTCTTATAGGTTGGTCAAAGACAGGTTGGACATTTTTCGACTTTGCTGACTATTTATCATTCAAATATCTACTTCCACTTGGTGGGTTATTATTAGCGATTTTTACATTGGTCGTGTGGGGTGCGAATCGATTTATTGAGGAATTAAAAAAAGGAAGTCGTTTTAATCCTTCCTCAGGTCTTACAACTTTAATATTGGTAATAACGATAATTCTCACAGTTATTACCTTCATCGCTGGAATTATTGAAAAAACATAACGATGTTCATAGCAAGATTTATTAAATACAATACTCCACTGTACAAGAAGATTAGTGGAAAAATTAAGGCGTTGGACAACTTTTTCCTGATGAGACCGATTCTATTTTTCCCAGTTTGGATAATGACTTTGGCAGGTATTAGCGCTGCAAATGGATTTGTCGTTGAGGAATTGTGGTGGTCTACGAATATAGATTGGCTTGGGGTTATGTTTTTTCTTGGATTGACCCTGATAACTTCCACAACGTTTATTCAAGGACAAATCCTTCACCAGGATAGAGATCGGATCAATCAAAATAATCTATTGATCTACCAGAAGATTATTTCAGAAGAAAAAGCCCGCTCAGTCGCAAATTTAACCATAATTACAGGCATGGTTATTATTGTGTCATCTTTGTTTATTGCTTCTATTATAAGGAATGAGTCAATATTTTTTACTTTGGTCTGGGTATTTCTTCTCTATGGTGTATGGGGAATATTATTTTATCAGGGAAAATTTCTATGGTCAATGAAACCAATTTTAGAAACAATCGGGAACGGTTTGGCAGGATTGTTTCTCTTTATGGTGGGTTGGACCTACGCCGGAGGGGAGTTGATGACTGGATTGATTCAATCTATTCCCTATGTTTCAGCTTTTATTGCAGTATCGATACTAACATCGATTCCTGACCGTGTGGGTGATGAACAAACGAATAAAGTGACCTTTGCAATCAAATATGGGGATGGAACCACACTCGCTATCGGAACCCTTTTGATATGCTTATCTACCGTATTGGGATATAAATTTACAGATCCTGTCATCAGCACAGCGTCAATTATTACCCTTCCGTTTTTTCTTGTTGCTTTAATCTTAAGGAAACCACGACACGTTCTGTGGTCTATTCGTTATCCCATCCTCATTCTGGGAATATTTGTTGGAGTCAGGTACCCGTGGTTTTTCGTTCCCCTTATTATAAATTTCTATTTAATGAGACATTATTATTATTTTCGATTTGGTGTAATCTATCCATCTTTTTCGGAAATGCCATCACAACCGCTCTCACATGATTAAAATTATTCAATACAAGTGCGATTTTTGTGGCAGCTGTGTGGCAGTCTGTCCCGAAGATTGTATTGAAATGGAGGAAGCTACCCTCACAATCGATCAGGAACTCTGTATCGATTGTGAATTGTGCGTGTTTATCTGTCCATTTGAGGTGCTGGAGTATGTGGAGACAGCAGAAGTTTGATATTATTGTCGTAGGTGGCGGACCGGCAGGTTCCACAGCGGCCCGTTATGCTTCTATGAATGGAGTAAAAGTACTCGTTCTGGAAAAAGATCGAGACATCGGGATGCCTGTCCGGTGTGGTGAAGCGGTCAGTGAGGAGGGACTCAAGAATTTTATGGACCCTGATCCCCGGTGGATAAAATCTACCATCTCGAAAATCCGGTTGGTATCTCCCAGCGACTATGTTGTGGATTTTGATATGAAGGCGCGGGGTTTTATCCTTGATAGACGAATATTCGATTACGATCTTGCCCAAATGGCCGCCATGGAAGGCGCTACCATTGTGACAAAGGCGTATGTGAATGGACTTCTGTTTGATGGTGATTGTGTAGCAGGGGTGAAAGGGAAATATTTATCTGAACCGTTTGAATTGAGGGCAAAGATTGTTATTGGGGCTGATGGTGTAGAAAGTCGTGTTGGGCGTTGGGCTGGCCTTCAAACCCAGGTTAAGATGAAAGATATGCTATCTTGCGTCCAGAAGACTGTTACAGGCATAGAGGTAGATGAAAGGCGGTTTGACTTTTATCTGTCAAAAAAATGGGCCCCCGGGGGTTATATCTGGGTTTTCCCGAAAGGAAAGAACCGGGCAAATATCGGACTTGGAGTATCCGGGAAATACTGCAGAGAGAAATCCGCTTACAGATATTTAGATGAATTTTTACAACATTGTTATCCAAACCATTCTGTGCTGACAACAGTGGCGGGAGGTGTTCCCTGTGATAAAACGCTGAAAACGATCGTAACGAATGGATTGATACTTGTAGGAGATTCCGCTCATATGGTCAATCCGATGACCGGTGGAGGAATCATCCCAGCGATGAAGGCTGGTCTGCTGGCGGGAGAAACAGCAGCGAAAGCCATTAAAAATAAAGATTATGGTGAGAAATATTTATCCAGATATAGCAGGGAATGGCACAAGATTGGCGGGAAGAACCATGAAAGATATTATCGATTAAAAAATACCATTACAGAATTAAGTGATGAAGAACTTGATAATATTGCAAAAGCGGTGTTAAAAATTCCCGAAGATGAGCGAACCATTACTAAGATCTTTTTAAAAGCGGTTATGAAAAAACCGAAATTGATTTATGATGTTACAAAGGTCTTTGCGGGTATTTGATATTGTTGGATTTATAAAGTGAAACAGATATATGAAATATTCTGACTTACTACGCCATTTAGATCTCCAAACCTTTGTTGCTTTCGACTTTGAAACCACTGGTTTAGATCCCCAGTTTGATAGAATTATTGAATTTGCTGCTATCCGGTACGAGGATGGTGAGATTGCGGATCGTTACGACACATTAGTTAATCCACAAATCCCCATTCCATCGAACATTACGAATATTACTGGCATAACCAGCGAAATGGTAGCGGATTCTCCACGTGAGGAAGATATTATTACAGATATATTTGAATTCCTGGGTAACGACCCTATTGTAGCACATAATATTGATTTTGATTATAATTTTTTAAAAGCGCTGAAAGAGAGATATTCTCTCGAAAATGTTGAAATTTCCAATCCACTTTTTGATACATTGGTTCTGGCACAGACTTTTCTCTACTTTCTTCCCAATCACCGACTTGGGACGGTAGCAGAATATTTTGGTGTCCCGCCCGGCGGGGGATCGCATCGAGCACTTGCAGATACGGAAAATGTAGGCATTCTCTTTTTGAACCTGATATTAGAGGCGTGCTCATATTCCCTCTCTGTGATTCAGAAAATATTGGCAGCAATTCAGAATTTCGATGTTCCTAATAAAGAATTGTTTATTAATATCGCTAATTTGCTGGTAAGTGAACAAAAGTTAAAACACGGTCTGGTAGAATCGTCTATCCAAAAACCAGAGTTTAATAATTTTTTTAAGTATCATGGAAATTCTACTGTAATTCCTGAGAAAGCAGAGGGTGTCTTTGGTGAAAAAGGTACCTTTGCTGCTACTTTCAAAAGTAATGATTATGAGGTGCGTCCATATCAGATTGAATATTCTGATTTTATTCTGAAGTCTCTGGAAAATGGTGTGATAGGTGTTGCCGAAGCGGGAGCTGGATTGGGTAAATCCCTCGCTTATCTCTATCCTGCCCTTAAAATTTCTCTTGAGAAAGAAGAAGGACCCAGCGTGATTTCGTGCCATACGAAGCATCTTCAAGACCAGCTATTTTATCAGGAATTACCCAAGTTGGCACAGGCTCTGGATGTCTCCTTCAGCGCCACAATGATGAAAGGTCGCCAGAATTATCTATGTAAAACGCGTCTTGATTGGGTCATTGCCGATGCAAGAAGTATGCTTTCTAAATATGAAGTTTTAACGCTCCTGCCTGTTATTGTCTGGCTGCAGTCAACAAAAACGGGTGATTTTTCCGAATGTGCGGGATTTTTAAATCGCAGACCCGGACGGGTAAAGTCAATGATCTGCAGCGATGTGGGGTTTTGTACCCGTCAGATCTGTAAGAATAATCACGGCTGTTTTGTGGGACCACTTCGGCTGAAGAACCAACAAGCTGATCTTATCGTAATCAATCAGGCATTATTGCTCTCTGAAATTCAAAATCCGGGTATTTTGCCTCCCTTCCGTCGGGTTATCGTTGATGAGGCACACAATTTAGTAAAAGTTGGATATAGTCAATATCAGAAGACCGTTGATCGTCAATTAATCTGGGATTTGTTAAGTTTGGTCAATCCCGCTTCTAAAGTATCCCAACGGTTGAAAAAGCAAATTGAAGCGGTGGGACAGATGGAGGATTCATTGTTAAAGCAGTACCCCGACTTTCAGACGTCGATTGAATCACTTTTGATTAGGAGCAAACAATTATTTGATGAAATGTCGAAATTGTTCTCTCGTTCATTTGATCCCAACGTTACTTATGAACAAAAACTAAAATATAAGGGTTTTAAAAAACAGTTTAAGGATGTTAGATCCCTGATCACAGAATTGATTCATTCTATTAAATCCGGGGTTGACCAGCTTACCGTGATTTTAAAGAAACTTGATCAACTGGGAGAGAAAAAAGTTTCAAAGGACCTTCCTGTGTCGCTCAGATCAGTGGAAGAATCAATGGAGGAAATTTTAGCGACTCTGATGGAAACTACCATCAACGAGAGGGACGATTGGGTATATTGGTTGTCCGGGCGGTATTTCAATGACGAATTGCTCATCTCTCTTAATGCGGTTCCCATTGATATCGGTTCCGAACTATTGAAAGATATATTCAAACCAATGGAATCGGTCATCATCACCTCTGCTACACTAAAAACGGGTAAACAATTTGACTATTTGATATCAAGAATGGGGTTAACCGAAAACGGTGATCTAAACATTCAGACGCGGGTATTCCCCAGTCCATTTTACTACGACGAACAGTGTAAATATTACCAGTATGCTGGACCTCTTCTTCCTACTTCTGATGATTTTCCCGGATTTATTTGCGATCTGGTAACTCTCTTAAATCAGATGTGGAAGAAGCGAATTATGGTTCTGTTTACATCGAGGAAAATGATAGGTAAATGCTACGATGAATTTGAACACAGAGGACTTACGGGAAAGTTTAATTTATTTGTTCAGCTTCCACCAGCTTCACGAAATCAATTGTTGACAGGGTTCAAGGAGTCACCTGATGGGATTCTTTTTGGGACAGACTCATTCTGGGAGGGGGTGGATCTTCCTAAAGAACTATTGGAAGTATTGATCATTACCAAACTTCCTTTTGATGTTCCTAATGAGCCTGTTGTAAAGGCATACGGTGAGCTTATCCAAAGTCGAGGGGGAAATAGTTTTTTTGATTTCGGGGTTCCTGAAGCGGCAATCCGGCTGCGGCAGGGATTTGGACGATTGATTCGAACGTCTTTTGATGAAGGTGTTTACATCAATTTAGACAGTCGTGTTGTTAATAAGAGGTACGGACGTCTGTTTTCTGAGGTGATTCCTGTTCAGATGAAAATATTTTCTTCAATTGAAGAATTTTCAA